>ERZ795053.7376-NODE-7376-length-10620-cov-8.452911_pt1 | contig 10620 bp, 9 predicted proteins | sample MGYA00375137_ERZ795053 | MGnify/ENA primary metagenome ERZ795053 (study PRJEB30182, sample SAMN05720284) | activated sludge metagenome | isolation source: Anaerobic digester | place: Hong Kong | collected 2014-12-17 ... | reverse complement strand
CGGCCGGCCATCGCATGCGCGACATCAATTCCAACACGCTGCTCGTGCGCGACGGAGAGCGGACCGGCATCGTCACAGGCATGAACCTGTCGAAGGCCGCCGTGCTGCATCGCATGCCTATCGACGGACCGGTCGAGCCTGTCGTGCATTTCGACATTGTCTCGGTCGACGAGGATGATTTCGTCTTCCAGGCGCTGCTCGAAATGACCAAGAACGGCAAACGGCGCATCGTTGTGAAGCGCGGCGAGGAGATCGTCGGCATTCTCGAGGACATCGATCTGCTGGGGTTTCTCGCCGGCAATGCGCAGGTCGTGGCGGGGCGCATCGAACGCGCGAAGTCCAAGGCCGATCTCGTGATCGCGGCGCGCGAAATTTCCGATCAGGTGCGCACGCTCAGGCGCCAGGACGTGCGCGTCGAGGTCATTTCCGAAATCGTGTCGGATCTCAACCGTAGGCTGATCGCCAAGACCTTCGCGCTGACGGCGCCGCCCGATCTGCGCAAGCGCGCGTGCCTGATCGTGATGGGTAGCGAAGGGCGCGGCGAACAGACGGTGCGCACGGATCAGGACAATGGGTTGATTCTGGCCGAACCGGTCGACCAGTCGATGCTCGACGGCTTTCGCGCCGAGTTCACCGCCGCGCTCGAGGAGTTCGGTTTTCCGCCCTGTCCCGGCAATGTGATGGTGCGCAATCCCTTCTGGTCGAAAACGGCGGACGAATATCTCGCGGACTTCCATCGCTGGGTCGCGGCGCCCGACGAGAATGCGATGATGAATGTCGCGATCTTCTACGATGCGGCGGCTGTGGCCGGTCGTGTCGACCTGCTGCCGCGCGTCAAGGACGCGCTGATCGCCTCGGTTCGCTCCGAGAAGGTCTATCTCGCACGTTTCGCGCATGCGATCGAGGCGTTCGAGACGCCGATCGGGCTGTTCAACAATCTCATCGAGAAGGACGGCGCGCTCGACCTCAAGAAGGGCGGCGTTTTTCCGATCGTGCATGGCGTACGCAGTCTTGCGCTGGAGCACGGGCTCGCCGAGACATCGACGGTCGAGCGGATCGAAAAGCTCGTGCACGCCAATGTGCTGCGCGCCGATTTCGGCCGCGATCTCAAGGAGGCCTTCCATTTCCTGACGACCATGCGGCTCGACAATCAACTCGCCGAGCGCGCGGGGCGTGAAGCGGTCGTGCGCACCGCGACGCTCGGCAGCACGCAGCGCGACCTGTTGCGCGAGGCCTTCAAGGTGGTGAAGCAGTTCCGCGATTTCCTGCGCCGCCACTACAACTTCGCCATGTTCTGACATGCTGCCGCTGCCCCGCCGCCTGAAACGCTGGTTCCACCGCTTCACACTGGCGGACCAGTCCTATCGTTTCCTGTTCGAGCCCGGCCCGGAGGACGAGGTCGTGGCCGTCGATTGCGAGACGACGGGGCTCGACGTTTCGAAGGACGACATCATCACCATCGCGGCGGTGAAGGTGCGGGGCAATCGCATTCTCACGAGCGAGAAATTCGTCGCCGTCGCGCGCCCCGAAGCGAAGATGAACGCCGAGGCGATCAAGGTGCATCGCCTGCTCGAGAGCGATGTGGAGGGCGGCGAGCGCATTCGCCAGATCATGCGCGACTTCCTGCATTTCGTCGGAGGGCGGCCGCTCGTCGGCTATTACCTCGAATTCGACGTCGCGATGATCGACAAGAATGTCCTGCCGCTGATCCAGATAGAGCTACCGAACAAGATGATCGAAGTGTCGGAAATGTATTACGAGCGGCGCTACGGCAATGCGCAGCCCGGCGAGCAGATCGACCTGTCCTTCGTGCGCATGCTGCACGAACTCGGCATTCCCATGCTCGACCAGCACGATGCGCTCAACGACGCCATCATGACGGCGGAGGCCTATGTCGCGCTCAAGGACATGAAGGAGCGCGGCGTGCGTTTTTCGCGCCGGCGCGGGGAGAGCTCAGGCGCGTAGCTTCATCGTCGCCACGCTCAGCGCGACGGCGCAGGCGTTGGAGACGTTGAGGCTCTTGATTGCGCCCGGCATGTCGAGCCGCGCAACCAGGTCGCATTTTTCACGCGTCAATCGGCGTAGGCCCGCGCCTTCCGCGCCTAGCGCCAGCGCCAGCGGACGCGACAGCGCCATGTCCTCGAGCGAGGCCGAGCCCTCCGAGTCGAGGCCTACGCGCAGGTATCCCATGTCGCCCAGCTCCTCCATCGCGCGGGCGAGATTGACGACCTCGACAATCGGCACATGTTCGAGCCCGCCGGACGCGGTCTTGGCGAGCACGCCCGAAAATTCCGGCGCATGGCGCTCGGTCACCACGAGCGCATCGATTGCGAAGGCCGCCGCCGTGCGCAGAATGGCGCCGACATTGTGCGGATCGGTGATCTGGTCGAGCACGAGCACGATCCCGCTTTTGTTCTCGATGTCCGAGAGATCGCGCGCGGGCAGGGGGCGCGCCTCCAGCATCAACCCCTGATGCACGGCGCCGGCGCCGAGGCGGCGGTCGAGATCGGCGCCTTCCACGATCTGCGGCGTAAGTCCGGCGAGCGCGGCGTCGGGCGCGATGCGCTCGGCGGCGGCGACGGTGGCGTAGAGCGCGAGCAGTTTGCGGCCCTTCACGCGCAACGCTTCGCGCACGGCATGGACGCCGTAGAGCGCGACCATATCGGCGCCGGGTTTGCGGAAAGAGGGCGCGTCGCCTTGGCCCGACTTGCGGTCGGTATGGCGCGCGGCGCTGGATCTGCGGCCGGGGTCGCCGCGTTCCGTGCGGTCCTGCCTGCCTCTTCCGGGCCTGTCGCGTCGCATGTCTTGTTTAGCCTCGTCGCGCTGTCGTCTCACGCCATGTCTCACGGTCGGCCGGCCAGCGCAATCGCGTCCATTTGCGGTTGACAGGGCGCCGCCCCGCCCGCATAAGGCGGGCCATCGGGCCGGCATCGCCGGGCCACGGGCAAATCCGAGGCGCTTGCGCGTCAAGGTACTGCTCTCGTGGGGGAATGTCCCGAGCGGCAAAGGGGGCGGACTGTAAATCCGCTGGCTAAGCCTTCGTAGGTTCGAGTCCTACTTCCCCCACCATTTTCCCTTGCTGGCGAATGATTTCGCGGATTGCCCGGGCGTGACCTGAGCGATTATGATTCCTCGCGCGATTCCGGGCGAGGCGGATCAGGCTTGAGCGACAGTTTCGGCGGCAAAGGCAGGGCGATCGTTGTCGGCGCCGGCGTTGCGGGCCTCGCGGCGGCGCGCGCCCTCGATGCAGCCGGGTGGAGCGTCACGATCCTCGAGGCGCGCGAGCGCGCCGGCGGCCGCATTCTCACCGACCGCAGCGATCCGGATCTGCCGCTCGATCTCGGGCCCTCCTGGGTGCACGGAACCGAGAACAATCCCATCGCGCGCATTCTCGAGGAAGCTGGCGCACGTTTCGAGACGACGGACTGGGAATCCTACGCGCTCTATGTCGAGGGCGAGCCGCGGGAGGATTGCGACTGGGCCTTCGCGGTCTTCGACTATCTGGAGGAACGCAAGGACCGTATTTCGCGCGACGAGAGCGTCGAAGCGGCGATGAAGCGTTTTTTCGCGCGCCGCGCCTATTCGGCGGCCGAGCGCAAGACCGTCGAGCAGATCGCCTATTGCGAGATCGTCACGGAATTCGGCGCCGATCTGAGCGACATGTCGCTTGCCTGCTACGACGAGGGCGAGGAGCCGCCGGGCGGCGACGCCTTCGTGCTCGGCGGCTTCGATCGACTGATCGCGACGCTGACGCAGGGTCTCGACATTCGCTTCGGCGCGCAGGTATCGGCGGTGCGCGATCTCGGGCCCCGGGTCGAGGTCGCGTATGGCGACAAGAGCGAGAGATGCGATATAGCCATCGTTACGGTTCCTCTGAAATTGTTGCAGGATGGCGCGATCGATTTTTCGCCGCCGTTGAGAGGCAAGCGCCGCGCGGCGCTGGCAGGTCTCGGCATGGGCCACCTGCACAAGACGTTTCTTCTTTTCGATCGCGTGTTCTGGCCGGAGGAGAAACGCATCGTCGTCGTGCATCAGGGCAAGCTCTGGAACGAATTCCTGAACCTCGCGCCTGAAACGGGCATTCCGTTGCTGGTCGGGCTGCACGGCGGGTCGGGCGAGCGCGAGATCGCGCGCCTGTCACGCGAGGAGATCGCGGCGTCCGCGCTGGATGTTCTGCGCCGCGCCTTTCCCGACGCGCCCGCGCCGGTGCGCGTCGCGACCTCGGACTGGGCCAACGATCCATTTTCACGCGGCAGTTATTCGTTCCTGCCGGTCGACGCATCCTTCGACATGTTCGCGCGTCTCGCCGCGCCGCACGGGCGCATCCTGTTCGCCGGCGAGCACACGCACGCGGTCTATCATGCGACCGTGCTCGGCGCTTATCTCTCCGGGGTTCGCGCGGCGGAAGATGCGCTGCGCGTGCAGGGCAAGGCCGCTATCGCCTGAACGAGCCGACTACTCGTTCATCATCTGCAGCAGCTCCCAGCCGATCAGCAGAACGATGAAGACCATCAGGATGAATTCGAACAGGAAGTGCGTGCGTTCCTTGGCGGCGTTGCGCGTCTCGATCATGCGCGTATTGGCGCGGTCGTAGGTCTCGACCGCGTAGGTCAGCGGATCGATCAGCGAATCGTAGCGCTCGTGCATGCCGGCGACGACGGCGAATTCGCCGAAAAGGCGCTTGGACGGATCGGTCAACGCCGGATTCATCTGCGTCAGCGCGATGCCGGTGCGAAGGTTCGACGCTTTGGCGCGGCCCGCGAGCTCGGTCATCTCGTTCACGGCGGCCTGGCGCGCGTTATAGCCGGGCGCGAGCGCGTGGGTCAGATCCACATCGACGTCGATCGAGGCCCAGAGGCGACGCATCGCATCTTCCTGGAAATTGACCTGCCGGTCGAGCACGATGAAGCGCACGAGCCCGTCCAGCGCATCGCGCATGTGCTCGTCGCGGGCGTAGATCAGCGCGCGATTGTCGCAGACGACGGCGCGCGCCGTGCGCGCGCTCGCGCGCATCGGCGGCTTGCCGCGCTTGTCGGCCTCGCCGATCCAGGCCAGCAGTTCCTGTTCGCCGGCGAGCGTCTGGTCGGCGCTGATCGGCAGGCCGACGACAGTCAGCATGTCCGGGTTCGACTGCGCCTTGGCGTCCGCGAGATCGAGCGGCGTGAGAATGGCGAAAGCGGTCGCGGGCTCGGCGACCGCGATGAAGGCGCGCCCGTCGGTCGGCGCGGCGGAAGCGAATTCGATCGACCAGGCTCGCGTTTCGATCGCGCTCGCGGCGCTCTTTCCGGAAATGTCCAACATGGACCAACTCACTCAATGCGCCGCGCCATCCGCGGCTGGTTCAGAGCGCACGCTGCGGATGGGATTCGCTGGCATTCGCCGCGTTGGCGACTGGTTCGGCCAGCGCGAAGAAGCAGTACAGAATGGCTTCGATATCCTCGAACCAGTGGCCGTGTCCGGCGCCGGCCTCCTGCGCGCGCGCCCAGGCGGTGTCGAGCCGCGGCGATTCGAGAAGCGCGTGCGTGAAGCCGACGGGATAGAGCTTTTCCGACCAGTCCCAGCGCGAGCCGAGGAATTCGGCGCCCTTCATGAGGTCGTAGCGTTCGATCACGTCGATCGAGAGATCGAGGGTCAGCGAGCCCAGGAACAGGCCATGCTGCGTCAGCCGCTCAAGGTCGCGCACGGCGCGGTCGATGTCGTCGGCCGGCAGGCGATAGAGGCCGGTGTCGATCACTGCGAAGAAATCGCGATCGGGGAAGGGCAGCTTTCCGCCTTCGACCAGCAGGTTGAATTTCGCGAGGTCCGGCGGCGTCCCGGCATGGGCGACGGGATCGTGCTCGACGCCCCAGGCGTCGTAACCGAGCGCGCGCAAGGCGCCGACGAGCGAGCCGGACATGGCGCCGAAGTTGAGGATGCGCGCGCCCTGCGGCAGGTCCCAGACGATGCGCATGATGTCCGCCAGCAATTCGGCGGGAACGAACTGCGCGAGGACCTCGACGAGATTGGCCTTCTCGGCGGGCGCCGCATCCGGCAGCGCTGCCGGCGTGGCGCTGCGCTGGTCGCGGCGGCGCTTCAGTGTTTCGCCGACGATGATGTCGGAGGCGGCGTCGGCGGAATCCATGACGCCGTTCAGCGTGGAATCGAAGAGATAGTCGCCGACGATCAGCACGCCCGGCAGATGCTCGGGATCGGGCCGGTGGTTCTCGATGCGGCGGCGGACGCGCTTGCCGCCGGGAATGGCGTTGACGGAAGCCATCCAGCGATGGATGCGGCCCTCGATGAAATGATCGCGGGCGTCGCCGAGCGAGGCCGGCAGCGCGTCGAGGCACATCTGCTCGATGCGCTCGTCGCTCTCGTTGGCGAGCGACAGGGCGGCGTTGCCCGCGATCAGGAAGGCGAGCATGCCGTAGCGCTCGAGATTGTTGCGCGCGCTCTCGTCGTAGATGCAGCAGCCGTCGAATGCGTCGCTCATCCACCAGTCGGCCGGCAGATGGTCGCGCCAGAACGGGCGCTTGAAGGCGAGCGTGGCGCGCAGGTAATGGCCGGGACGATCGAAATAGGCAATGTGATCGTCGATTACGCGCTGCAGGCGGTCCGAGCGCCAGTTGACGCAGGCCATGGCCGACAGCGGCAGCGCGACGACGACGAAGTCGGCGATGTGATTTTCGAGGAAGCCCTCGGCGTCGACCTCGACGCGATATGTTCCGTCGGCGAGCGGCTGAACCGCGCGCACGTGCGCATTCATGCGCACCTGCGCGTCCAGCTCTTCTTCCAGCTTGTCGACGATCTGCTCGTTGCCGCCGACGACGGAGAAAATGTCCATGTAGCCGTCGAGGTCCATGACGGCGTTCTTCAGGAAGGTCAGGCCGTCGGTATGGTAGGGCGGGGCGGCGACGTCGCTGTGCGCCATGGCGCGCACGTAGCGGCGCGCGGCGTCGCTGCGGATTTCCGTGTTGAGCAGTTCGGCGCCGGTGATGTCGCGCCAGGGGTGCTCGTTGTCGGTTTCCGCGATCGACAGATAATAGCCGCGCGGCGTCAGCATTTCCGTGCACTTCTTGCGGAAGGCGATGGCCTCGTCGGCCGCTTCCTGACCGAAATGCTGGGCGAGATCTTCCGGCTTGAGCACGATCTTGCCACCGAGAACGCAAGGACCGCCGGAGAGAGTTTTAGTGTCGAGGCCGAGCTCGTTGACGATCAGGCGGCGCAGCGGGTCGGGGCCGATGCGGGAATAATCGTAGATTTCCGCGACGCCGGCCTCATAGGGGCCGATGCCCGGCATTTCGCGCGAGACGATCTTGCCGCCGACGCGATTGTTGGATTCGAACACCGTGATTTCGCAGGCGACGCCCGCCTTGGCCTGGAGCTGCCATGCGGTGAAGAGGCCGCCGGGGCCGCCGCCGATGATGACGACGCGCATCTTCTGGTCGCTCGGGGACGCGCCCTCGGACACGAACGTACTCGACACCACGCCCATCAACCTGCCCCCGACCGACACTTCCGCTCCAATTGGTTGACTTATGCACAAGGCCCCATGGGGCTTCAACCGCGAAGCCGTAGGCGTGTTTAACGCGCAAACGGCCCTAACCACCTGTTTGCCGGCCGGTTCGACGCGCCGCAGGCGGTCGCTCCAATACGGCTTCCCGCTGATTTTCTTGGAGTTGTGGGGTTTTTGCAAACGCTTCGTTAACCATGGAGCGGTTCCATGGGAGCCCGGCCCTCTCGTGGATCGCGCGCATGGAACAGGCACACGGCTTCGAAACGAACGAGATGAAGAAGGTGATCGGGACGGTCGCCATCGAATTCTACGCCCAGGCGACGCCGCCCGCTTTCGCCGGCCGGCTCGCGCGCCTGCACCAGAGCGCCTGGGACGAGATACTCGCCGGCCGGCACGCGGGCGCGGCCTTCGGAGAGCTGCGCCGATACGCCGAACGCCTGTTCAACCCGGACGATCTGATCGAGGCCTGCAACAGCCACATTCTGTGGGCGCTGACGCCGGTCGTGGGCGCTTCGCTCGCCTGTGGCCCGGGTGAAGACAAGGTCAGCCTGCGCGAGATCGGCGCGGCGCTGGCGCAGATGTTGCGGTCCTCGCTCGCCGCGCGTCGCGAGCAGCGGCTGGCGGCCTGATCGCCGGTTGCAATCGCGCGCGCGCGCGGGCATATCTCGTGCGCCGTCCAAAGCGGCCGCGGGTGTAGCTCAATGGTAGAGCAGCAGCCTTCCAAGCTGAATACGAGGGTTCGATTCCCTTCACCCGCTCCAGTCTTTCCGAACACATGATCGCGTGAGCCGGCGGCTCAACCGCCCTGTGCGGCTCAACCGCCCCGTGCGCGCCGATGTATAATCCGCGATGCGGCCGGGGAACGCATCAGCGGCATGTAGCGCGCGAGAAAGTCGCCAGTCTCGGATTTCCATCCTTTGGGCGGTTCTTTCAGCGGCGGCTTGTTCGCGCCCGGAACGATATGGACGATGCGGTAGCCGTCCTGCTTCAGTCGCCGCAGCAGCATCGGCAGCATGGCGACGGTCTGCGCGTGAATGTCGTGCAGCAGAAGAATGCCGCCGTGGCTGGCGGCCAGCCGCCGCATGACGAGTTCCAGCTGCGCCTGAGGCGTCTGCGGCGTCCAGTCGGAGGCCCAGACATCCGCGCCGAAGACCGCAATGTCGTGCGCGTCCGCCCAGGCGAGCGTCTCCGGCGTGTCGGCGAAACCGGGATAGCGGAAGAAGGGCGTGGCCGGCTGTCCGTCCGTCCAGTCGCCCTGGCCGGCGGCGCGTTGCGTCGCCGCGATCCCGCGGCTGATCTCCGCGATGGCGGCGGCGGGCGACAGTCCGCGCAGCGTGCGCCAGGGATGCGACCATGTATGATGGCCGATCGAGTGGCCCTCGCGCGCGGCGCGGCGCACGATCTCGGGATTGGCCTGCGCATTCCGCCCGATGAAGAAGAAGGTCGCGCGCACGCATTCTTTCGCCAGCGCGTCGAGCGCCCGATCGGTCAGGCCGGGCAGGGGGCCGTCGTCCAGCGTGAGAACGACTTCCTTGTCGGCGAGCGCCAGCGTCTGCGGATAGGTTTTCTGGCCGACATGCAATCCGCCGGGCGCGCCGACCTCGATCGTGCGGCTGACGCCGAGCGCATCCGGATTCGCGCAAGCCTTTGGCGCCGGCTCGGCGGTCGCGAGGCTGGTAAGCCCGGTCAGGAAGATTGCGGCGAGCAGGATGCGCATCGCCGACGCCTATATCAGGTCGGTCGCGCCATTGCGCGCGAAGTCTGAGAACGCGGTTGACGGGCGCCGCGTTGCTCGCCAAGTTCGCGCGCCATGGAATGGGTCAAGACACTGCATCTCTTCGGCGTCATCGGCTGGATGGCCGGCGTGTTCTACATGCCGCGTCTGCTGGTCAACATCGCCGAGGCGCACAAGGCGGGCGAGCCGGTCGAGCGATTGCTGGGTATGGCGAAGCGGTTGTTCCGTTTCTGCGCGGGGCTCGGAATCATCGGCATGGCGGCGGGCATTTGGGATTGGCTCGGCTACGGGATCGGCGGGCGCTGGCTGCACTGGAAGCTTTTGTTCGTCGTCGCGCTGATCGTCTATTACGCGCTGAGCGCGGTCTGGCTGGCGCAGATGCGGCGCGGCGAATTCCGCCATTCCTCGATCTTCTACCGCGTCTACAATGAGTTCTCGCTGCTGATGTTCGTGCCGATCCTGATTTTCGCGGTCACGAAGCTGCCGTAGATCGGCTGCGGGGGCGCCTGGTTGCGGATATTCGCATTTGCGGAGCGCGCGATGGCTTACGAACTCTACTACTGGCCGACCATTCCGGGCCGCGGCGAATTCGTGCGCCAGGCGCTGGAGGACGCAGGCGTCGACTATGTCGACATCGCGCGCGAAAAAGGCGCGGGGCAGGGCGTGAAGGGCATGATGGCGGCCATGTCCGGCGCTGAGGCGACGCATCCCTCGTTCGCGCCGCCGTTCCTGCGCGATGGCGATGTCACGATCGGCCAGACCGCCAATATCCTGCTCTATCTCGGCGGCCGTCTCGGGCTCGCGCCGCAGGAGGAGGCGGCAAGACTCTGGACGCACCAGATTCAGCTGACCATCGCCGATTGCGTCGCCGAGGCGCACGACACGCATCATCCGATCGCGGTCGATCTCTATTACGAGGATCAGAAGCCGGAAGCCGCGCGGCGCGCGAAATCCTTTCGCGAAGACCGTATTCCGAAATTCCTCGACTGGTTCGAAACGATTCTCGCGCGCAACCCGGATGGCGACGCTCATCTGGTCGGAGCGACGGCGAGCTATGTCGATCTGTCCGCGCATCTCCTCGTCAGCGGTCTCGATTATGCGTTCCCGAACGCGATGGCGCGGCATTTGCCGGCTCGCAAGCGCCTTGTGCGGCTCGCGCAGGCGGTCGCCGAGCGGCCGCGCTTCGCCGCCTATCTTTCGAGCCGCCGGCGCCTGCCGTTCAACGAACAGGGCATATTCCGCCGTTACCGCGAACTGGACGCCGCAAGGCCCTGATTTTTCACGATGCTTGAATATTGCGGCAAAGAGCCTTAAACGCTCGGCCCGCACTGATAATCCTCATTCGGATCGGGTCCATGGGCAAGGAAAAGTTCGAACGCACTAAGCCGCA
>ERZ795053.7374-NODE-7374-length-10621-cov-3.913969_pt1 | contig 10621 bp, 8 predicted proteins | sample MGYA00375137_ERZ795053 | MGnify/ENA primary metagenome ERZ795053 (study PRJEB30182, sample SAMN05720284) | activated sludge metagenome | isolation source: Anaerobic digester | place: Hong Kong | collected 2014-12-17 ... | reverse complement strand
GGTGTTAAAAAGGCAAAAGAAACAACAATCAGGTAAGATAATATCGGCAAGAACCTGCACTTAGATTTGATATTGCTCATAATACACGGTTATAGTTAGGCCGGTTTTATTTTGAATAAATGGAAAGTAATGATAGGGTAGTAGAAAAAAGCAAGGAGGGCATGACCCATCATTAAATGTAATAAAAAATTCCTTTAAAAGATACTTTTTAGCAAATAAGTAAGCCTCCTGAAAGATTGAAAATCAATTCGGTGGATTAGGAGAGGGATGTACTCCAGATCAGTTTATAAGGGTCGCCATAACCTTTGATGCAGGTGAATAAAAAGCATGTAATAAACGGCATATTGATCCTTTCTTCACCGGTTTCTGTGTCAACAGGAAATTCAAGCGCCATGGTACCGCTAACATAAGCTTCGGTAGATGAGGTTTCCAGGGCTTTTAGCCCACCGGGTACCTTCATTTTGCTGAATCCAAATTCATAACGGCGATAAGCCAGTCTTTCAACAAGATTTTGTAAAAATTCAGGCTCATCGAATGCGGCAGATATGTGTAAATTTTCTTTCATAATAAACCTGTTTTCAGGTCAGACAGATTCTTTACACTTTATCGGCCCTTCGGGTCTGTCCTTATTACTCATTAGATGCCGGACAGTCCGTTTTTATTATTAAGGGATTGTGAAAATGTGGAGGACGAGTGAAATAGTCAGGAAAGCCAATAACCTATAAATCCGAGAATTACAGAAAAAATAATGTTTCCTATAACCCTTGCATGCACAGACATATTCTCCATTTGTTCAGCATACATACCAAAGTTTGCTTTGAATTTTTTTGTCAATTCCCAGCCAGCAATAGCATCATAAATACCCAATGCAACAACAGAAATTAGTGCTGAAGATTTGCCAGAAAAGGTTGCTGCGAGGTAAGCAACCCCAATATAGATCAGCATGGAAAAAATGCCGAAGGCTGCATAGTTGAAATTCAATTTCCTGGAAAGTATGGCACCGGCAATATTCAGGATAGTAACTAAAATAATTCCTCCGAAAGTTATGATTACAGGATTCTCTAAGTTGACCATAGTTTACATCAGATAAATTTAAAATCATCACCATCAAACAAGCCTCTGTCACTCAATTTTAAATGTGGTATCACTAAAAGAGCCATAAAAGAAAGTGTCATGAAAGGGGAGCCAAGTGTTGATCCGAGTTCTTCTTTTGTCATTTTATCAATGGCAGTATAGTCTGCTGCTATTTTGTATCCATCTTCATTACTCATCAATCCGGCTACAGGTAAGGCAAGAACAGCCTCTCTCCAACTCCCTCCTGAGGAGGGAGGGCAACAGCAGCTTATGCCACCTTGTTTCTCTATTACCAGGTTAACGGCTTTGCAAATACTTTCATCATCTACACCTACCGCAACAATATTATGGCTATCATGGGCTACCGAAGACGCTAAAGCTCCTTGTTTTAAACCAAAGTTTTTAATAAATGATTTTGCTACAGGTGCATCCTGGTATCGGTTGATGACAACTATTTTTAAAATATCATTTTCCGGGTTACTGTGTAGTTGTTTATTCTTCACAACTACTTTGTCAACAGGTAATATTAGTTTATTGGTGATCAACTGACCGTCCAACGCTTCAATGGCATATATCTCTTCGATGTTTTCTTCTTCACCCCATTTATCAAGATGATATATAAAATCTTCCGGCTTTTTAATATTAATGGCGAACTGGTTGATGATCTCTGTTTTTACACTTTTTATTTTTGACTTACTTTCTTCTGCTACTAATTCACCATTGATAAAAGTTTTCAGTACTTCAAATTTTTTGAGATCTTTTACAACTATGAAATCCGCCGGATCATTTTCCCGGAGTAGCCCTGTCTCAAGTTTATAATGCAGTACCGGGTTAACACAGGCTGCTTTTAGTACCTTGAAAAGGTCAATTCCTTTTGCTACTGCTCTTTCACATAATTGGTTAATATGACCTTCGGCCAGGCTATCAGGGTGTTTATCGTCACTACAAAACATTATCTCATTTGGATGATCATTCAATAGTTCGATCAATGCCTCAAAATTTTTGGCTGCACTTCCTTCCCTGATAATGATCTTCATGCCATATTTCAGTTTGTCCAGCGCTTCTTCTTTGGTAAAACATTCATGGTCGGTAGTAATTCCGGCTGCAATGTAATTTCTGGCATTCTCATCTCTTAAACCCGGGGCATGCCCATCCACCGGTTTGCCAAGTTTATGAGCTGTTTCTATTTTTTTCAGTACTTCTTCGTCTTTAAATAATACCCCGGGGAAATTCATCATTTCGCTCAGGTATTTTATTTCGTCCCTTTTTAATAAGCTTTCTACATCGTTTGCATTTAATACAGCACCTGCTGTTTCAAAAGTAGTGGCGGGAACACAGCTTGGGGCACCAAAATTGAATTTGAAAGGAACTCTTTTACCATTTCCGATCATATAATTTACCCCCTCAATGCCACATACATTCGCAATCTCATGTGGATCACTAACAGTGGCGACAGTGCCATGCACAACAGCTAAGCGGGCAAACTCAGAGGGCACAAGCATGGAACTTTCAATATGCACATGGCTGTCAATGAATCCGGGTAATATATAAATTTGAGTTGTTAACTGAGATTCAGGAATTTCTGAAATAGATTCGATCATTCCTTTCTTCACTTTGATCTCTGCCGGGTAAATTTTGTTTTGGTGAACATCTGTAAGTAAGCCTGTTATTGAAAAGTCCTTCATCATCATCAATTTGGATAAAGGTAATTTACTAACTTCAAAAACTAAATCATGCTTCTTATGAGAAAGTTTTTTCTGATCGCTTGTCTGTTTTCATTTGTGATCTCTTCTGCTCAGAAAAAGAATGTCAGCAAGTCTGTAGCTGTAAATAGCGATTCCATTTTATTATCAAATGCCAAATATCGTTTGATAGGTCCCTGGCGGGGCGGACGTAGCGGTGCTGTAACGGGAAGTTATACAGACATGAATACTTTTTATTTTGGAGCAACTGGTGGAGGTGTATGGAAAACTACAGATGGCGGCAGTAACTGGAAAAATATATCTGATAAATATTTTGGAAGCAGCATCGGTGCAGTAGCAGTGGCGCCTTCTGATGAGAATATCATTTACGTTGGAGAAGGCGAGAATACAATGCGTGGAAATGTAAGTGAAGGACTAGGAGGTATGTGGAAGAGTATAGATGGTGGACGTACATGGCAAAACATCGGGTTAAAAGATGGACGTCATATTATTCGTATTGTTATTCATCCAAGAGATCATAATACAGTTTGGGTAGCTGTTATGGGACATTTATTCGGATCCAACGAGGAAAGAGGAGTTTATAAAACTACCGACGGCGGAAAAACATGGAAGCGGACTTTATTTGTCAATGATCAAACAGGCTGCAGTGACCTGGTGATGGAACCGGGAAATCCTACCGTTTTTTATGCAGGTACATGGCGCTTACTCCGTACACCTTATTCTCTTGAAAGTGGAGGAGAAGGAAGTGGGTTATGGAAAAGTATGGATGGTGGCGAGACGTGGAAGAACATTTCATCAAACAAAGGTCTTCCTAAAGATGTGTGGGGTATTGTTGGGGTAGCAGTGGCGCCATCAAATCCGGATAAGGTGTATGCTATTATTGAAAACAAAAAAGGCGGGCTTTTTGTTAGTGATGATGCGGGAGAAACCTGGACATTGACAAGTAGCGATAATAATATCCGTCAACGGGCATGGTATTATACAAAAGTATTTGTGGATCCCGGTAATGAGAACAGGGTGTATTGTCCCAACGTAAGTTTAATGGTCAGTAATGATGGAGGCAGAACATTTAATACAAGACTGAGAACCCCGCATGGAGATCACCATGACCTTTGGATAGATCCAAAAAACGGAGAGCGGATGATCGTTGCTGATGATGGCGGTGCCCAGATCAGCTTCGATGGAGGAACAAACTGGAGTACTTATTTAAATCAGCCTACAGCACAGATATATCGGGTATCAACCGATAATTCTTTTCCATATCGAATTTTAGGTGCACAACAAGACAATTCTACACTTCGTATCAGGCACCGGACCTATGGCTCAGCAATAACAGACAGGGATTGGGATGAAACTGCAGGAAGTGAAAGCGGTTATGTAGTAGCCGACCCTTTGAATCCTGATATAGTTTATGGAGGAAATTATGGAGGCTATTTGTCAAGATTGGATCATAAAACAGACGAGAACCGTGCAATAACTGTTTGGCCCGATAACCCTATGGGGGCAGGTGCGGATGTATTGAAATATCGTTTTCAATGGAACTTTCCGATATTTTTTTCACCACATAATCCAAAGAGATTATATGCTGCCGGAAATCATTTATTTGTAACGGAAAATGAGGGAGCCAGCTGGCAGGAAATTTCGCCAGATCTTACCACGAATGATAAAAGCAAACAAGCGTCAAGCGGAGGACCCATCACCCAGGATAATACATCTGTGGAATATTACTGTACCATATTTACAGCTACTGAAAGTTCGTTGGAAAAGGACCTGCTATGGACTGGAAGTGACGATGGTTTGATACATATAAGCCGTGATGGGGGTAAGAACTGGGAAAATGTAACACCAAAAAATTGTCCAAAATTGGTTATGTGGAATTGTATTGAAACCGACCCTTTCAAGAGAGGAGCCGCTTATTTTGTTGGAACAAGATATAAAAGCGATGATTATAATCCATATATCTATAAAACCGAAGATTATGGAAAAAGCTGGAAACTGATCGTTAATGGAATTGATAAAATGCATTTTACAAGAGCTCTCAGGGCTGATAGAAAGAGGCCCGGCTTATTATATGCAGGTACAGAATATGGAATGTACATCAGCTTTGATGATGGGACCAATTGGAAACCATTTCAATTGAATTTACCGGTAGTACCTGTTACTGACCTGGCTATAAAAGATAATGATCTTATTGTGGCCACACAAGGTCGTTCGTTCTATGTTTTGGATGACTTAAGCGTTGTTCAGCAAATGAATGAGAACATACTCAATAAGGACCTTTATGTTTTTGATGTGAGCCCAACATGGCGTATCCGGAGCAGGGGATTTTCATTCCGGGAACCTGAAAATGCAGGAGCTAATCCGCCCTCCGGCACTTTGATCAATTTTTATGTAAAAAATATCACAGACAGTACTAAGGCATCTGTTACAATTTCAGATAAGAACAAAAAAGTAATAAAGACGTTTGCCACCAATGCGAAGAAAGCAAGTGATAAACTGGAATTAGAGAATGGCATGAATCAATTTGTATGGAATTTACTTTACCCCGAAGCTGAAAGGGTTGATGGTATGATACTCTGGAATGGGGTACCTGGCGGAATATTTGCTCCCCCCGGCGAGTACTTTTATAAAATGAAGGTTGGAAAGGATTCAACTGAAGGTAGCTTCATTGTAAAAGCAGATCCTAACTATACTATTACGCAAGCCGATTATGATGAGCAGTTTCTGTTCCTGCAAAAAGTACAAAATAAGTTTAGTGAAGTGCAGAAGGCTGTGAAGGATATCCGGGCTTTGCGTTCCCAGATAAATGATTTTACACAGAGACAGGAAAAAGGAGCCGTAAAAGAGGTAAAGCAAATGGCTGATAGTATTAATCAAATACTTACGGAGATTGAAGAGACCTTCTACCAGACAAAAGCAAAAAGCAGCCAGGATGTTTTAAACTACCCGATCAGGTTAAATGATAAATTAAGCGGCTTATTTGATGCGGCTAATAGCGGAAACATGGCGCCGCCTAAGCAGGCAAAAGATGTATATGCAGTTCTGGAAAAGCAATGCGATGAGCAACTGTTAAAACTAAAGAACATTCAGGATAATGAAATCTCTGAATTGAACCACATGATTCGGGAAAAAGCTTTACCTGTGATAGGGTTAAAAAAAGAAAATGCAAAGGAAGAATAAAGAAAAATGATCAGGCTGCCTGCCTTTTTACTTTTTTTGTTCTTTCTTTCAAAATCTGAATGGCTTCATCTTCACTGGAGAACATATTGTTAACATTAACAAGGTTCTTGGCCAATTTATCATATCTTTTTGTCATTAGCCACACAAATATGTGGAGATAATGTATCCCGTCGAATGTAAATATCTTTTGTTCTGCAAATTTGTCTTTATTCTTTAAAAACTCTCCGGGGATATCTGTATAATGCAAAGCGGGGCGAATGTGGTGAACGGCATGGTAACCATCATTCCAGCAAACCTTATTGTATTTTGTATTGATACAGTTTATGGTATTGTCTTCAAAATTATCAAGGTTAACAAATGCATGCTGAGCCCAGTTGCCCAACATCATTACAAGGCGGGCAAAAAGAAATGGAATGATGAAAATGAAAAGAGTGGCTTTGAAATTAACAAAACACATTCCTATACAAAACAGAAAAAATGACATTTCCCCGTAGGTTAACCGCATGTAGAACTTTTTTCTTCTGCGACTGAAGAAATACATGAACGTATCTCTGAAACCAAGGAATAAAAAGTTGAGATAATATCTAAGGAATCCACGAAGGCTATCCCTTTGATAGGGTAATGTACTGCTTGCATCATCCATCATGTTATTCTCCACATGGTGCATGCCCATATGATGAACAAAATAGGTTTCCGGGGTGTGCCCAAAAAAGGGGCATACAAACCAAATGACATAGTTGTACAACCAGGTATAAGGCTTTTTAAATAATCTACGGTGAGAGATACAATGAAGCATTAAACCGAACCGACCCTTAAAATACATTTGTGAAATATAGAAATAGGGTATATACAATAACCACCAATACCAACCCTGTAGCAGAGGGGTGTACAATATGATTGCAGCAGGAACTACAAGGATATGGATAGCGGTGAGTAAATGAATAAAAGGAAGGTCTCTTTTATCATTGATATATTTCAGCCAAAACCTTTCATAGGCAGTAAAATGGCTTGGTTCGTTATAAACCGGGTCTGTAATAACCGTTAGTGACTTCATTCAAATGTTGTAATGATTCTAAATCAGGGCCTAGTGGGATTATAGCATATTGATTTTCATGCTATAATCTAAAACGCAAAAGTACAGCTTAAAATTGAATGCAGATGAAATCTTTGTCAGGATTTATATTCATATGTACCTGATTTTGATCAACTTATGTGTATTTACATTTTTGATGCAGGTTTTATCGGTCTCACGGTAGTAGTGGCCCCTCCATTCAGGGTCAGGTCTACCGGTTTATTTGTTTTCCAGGAGCCTCTTGTAAAATCAGGAATATCCACTTTATCTGAATTTTTAGCTACTGATCGCTGACTTAATGGGAACAGGCAGCTCCATGCAGCTGCATCATAAACATCCTGGTCAAGAGGCAACCCGTTTCTTAAACAGTCTATCAACCGCCAATCCATAATAAAATCCATACCACCATGACCTCCTACATCCTTTGCAATTTCACCAATGTGTTTTACAATAGGAGGAGAATACTTCTTATACAGATCATCCAGCTCTTCTTGTTTGATCCATGAATGTCCGAAAGCTATTTTTTCTGGCCCGGGCCATTTTTGTGCAATACCTTTTGTTCCGCTTAAAAGATGAATTCTTGAATATGGTCGTGTGGTACTGACATCATGTTGTACCATAATCGTTTTTCCTTTGTTGGTCCGGATAAGGGTAGTGTTCATGTTGCCCCTGTAATTCTTTCCGGTATATTCATCAAAGAAAGAATCTGACTTAGCCATTTCATCAGCCAATTTCCCAAGAGTGAAATCGTTGGTACTCATACTTACCAGGTGATCTAGTTTATCGCCCCGGTTCACATTCATGCATTGTGCCACAGGTCCGAGGCCATGGGTGGGGTAAAGGTTTCCATTTTTATTAATATTCTCTTTTAACCGCCACATATCGGCATAAGCATTCTTATTAAAAAGATAGTCTTTACTTAAATTGTGTATATAGGCGCCTTCTGCATGTATAATCTCACCAAATAATCCTTGCCTTGCCATATTCAAAGTGAGCAGTTCGAAAAAATCATAACAACAGTTTTCCAGCATCATGCAATGCTTCTTGGTGTTTTCAGAAGTTTCTACCAACTCCCATAATTCATCCAGTGTTTTACCGGCAGGAACTTCAACAGCGGCATGCTTCCCATTTTTCATAGCCCTTAAAGCAACAGGGGTATGCAGATGCCATGGGGTTGGGGAATATACAAGATCAATGTCTTTATTCTCACATAATGCTTTCCAACCGTCGTTTCCTGAAAATTCTTTTGCAGGTGGACGATTCATTTTCTTTAAAGTGGCCTGGGCTTTAGTAACTCTGTCAGGATATTTATCGCAAAGAGCTGTAATTTCTACACCTTCAATATAACTTAAGCGTTCTACAGCTCCTGAGCCCCGCATACCTAATCCTACAATGCCGATCCTTACAGTATCCAATTTAGGAGCAGCATAACCACACATATTAAAACGCTGCTTTTCTCTCAGTTTTTCGGTTATTCGCAATATCTCGTCGTCTGAAGTACCGAATGAAGTTGCAAAACTCGGTAAACCAGTAAAAAGTGCTCCGCCACCAATAGCAATACCTTTCAGCAATTTTCTGCGATCCTTATTCATATGTTGCAATGTTTATTTATCGCAAGTTCCGTAATTATTTAAAATGAAAATGAGAAAGTAAGACAAACGATTGACCTTTAAAGATCAGGTCTTTTTTGCGCTGTTCGCTTCAGAGATTGCTCATGCCGCCATTCATCGATCTTCTTATGGTCACCGCTTAATAAGATATCAGGCACTTTCCATCCACGGAAATCTTCCGGCCTTGTATAAACGGGAGGAGCTAATAAGTTGTCTTGAAATGAGTCAAAAAGGGCAGAAGTTTCATCATTCAATACGCCTGGTAATAATCTTCCTATTGCATCTGTAAGAATAGCAGCGGGTAATTCACCTCCGCTTAATACATAATCTCCAATAGAAATTTCTTTGGTTACGTAATGTTCCCTGATGCGTTCATCAATACCCTTATAATGGCCACATATCAATAGCAGGTTATTTTTTAAAGAGAGGGTGTTGGCTATCTTTTGATTTAACAATTCTCCATCGGGGGTCAGGTAAATTATTTCATCGTACTTTCTTTTTGATGATAGTTCTTCAATTGCATTGGCCAGTGGCTCACACATCATTACCATCCCGGCTCCGCCCCCATACTGGTAATCGTCGACCTGGCCGTAACTATTAACTGCCCATTTTCTTAAATGATGTACCTCTACGGTCAGGATCTGTTTATCCCTAGCCCTTTTCATGATGCTGTGATCGAGGGGGCTTTCCAGCAATTCGGGAATTACAGAAAGTATATCAATGTGCATTCAGCAAAGATAGGAACGGGTTAGTTACAGGTAACAAATATGACTTTTCTGCTTTCATTTACTGCTGCATCTATAGTGAGAATTTCAATCCTGTATTGGATACCTGCAACTGCAGTTAAGGATTCAGTAAAGTTTGTACTGGGACTATTGGGGTATTGGTGTGTGTCAAGTAAAATAGCACTTGTGTTATTATTGTTTACATGAACATGTAGTTCGGCAACTGTTTTATTATCTGTTACCGTTCCTGTTATCTGGATAGTTTGTCCGGCAGTAAATACCTGGTTGTCAGCAGGGCTATTTAGTGTGATGACGGGGGCATCATTATCATTTGTGTTTTTAGATTTGGAGCAACTGATGTTGGCCAGCATACAAATGAATATCAATCTCAGGGTCAGGGATACTTTCATTATATAAAATTAATTAAATAAAAGCCCCCGGAGAACCGGGGGCCGATATTGAAACAAAAACCAACGACAGTCCTGGTAGGACTGCATATTTTCCTGTTTCAAAGCTACCCTGACACTATGTCTAAATAACTGATATTGGTCAACGGATAGAATGATTAAACTCAAAGTTTAAACTGGTCTTTTATGATTTTTTTACAGCAGTGTTTTTCTTGATAAAAATCAGTTTTTTAGGACTATCACAGTATTAATTTGAAAATGAAAGTTATTCTATGACTGGGTCTAAGATATCCGTAATTACCGATGATCTATGTGCGGCTGATATTGTTAAAAGCCATTATCGCACTGCGTCCGTATTTAAAAAATATGGTATTGAATACTGCTGTGGAGGAAAATGGCCTTTAAAATTGGTCTGCGAAACGCAGAGCATAGACTGCGAAAAGTTAATGAATGAATTACAAGAAGTTTCCAGGCTTGTATTTGTTCCGGCCTCACTTCCATATAATGAATGGAAAACAGAATTCCTGACAGACTATATTATCAATGTACATCATCGTTATTTAAGAGATTCGCTTCCTCAGATAAGAGATCAGATATCCCGCTTTGTTGATGAGCATAAAAAAAAATATCCGCAACTGGCTGAATTGGATAAAGAATTCACTAAACTTGAAAAATCAGTATCTGATAGCATTACCAATGAAGAAGATGTTATTTTTCCTTATATCAGGCAGATATCGCATGCTTATGAGAGTAAAGAATCCTACACAGATCTTCTGATAAGGACTTTGAAAAGGCCCACAGGAAATATTTTCCAGCCAGGACGTAATGTGATCTCTACCCAGTTACAGCG
>ERZ795053.7373-NODE-7373-length-10622-cov-7.278035_pt1 | contig 10622 bp, 9 predicted proteins | sample MGYA00375137_ERZ795053 | MGnify/ENA primary metagenome ERZ795053 (study PRJEB30182, sample SAMN05720284) | activated sludge metagenome | isolation source: Anaerobic digester | place: Hong Kong | collected 2014-12-17 ... | reverse complement strand
TGCCGTAGTAGAGCATCACCAGATGCTCGGCCTCGGCGAAGAAGAGCCAGCGCTCGATCGCCACGCCGACAAGGGCGAGCCCGGCGCCGATGCTCAGGAGCAGCGCCGCCGGGACTTGCGGCAGGAGCAGGGCCAGGGCGAGGGCGACGAGCGGCAAGGCGAGGCCGGCGATGAGCGCGTGGCGCCTGAGCTTGGCGCCGTGCTTGCGGGCGATCCGAAAGCCCATCTCGTCCAGGATGTAGTTGCGCTCGGTATGCGGCGGCTCGACCAGCCGGACCGTGCCCCGATCGCCGAGGGCCACCGCGTCCGCCGTGGTGGCGGTGGCGGGCTGCGTGTCCACCGACTGCCAGTAGCGCCACTTGAGCCCCCAGCCGACGAGAAGTGCCAAGGCCACGAGCGGGGCCAGCGGCAGCACCGAAGCACCCGTCCAGGCCGCGGCGGCGATGCCGACGGCGCTGCCGCTCGCGGCACCCAGGCCCAGATAGACCGGCGGGACGAGCCGGTGGTGCCAGCGCGGGATCGGCTTCAGCGAGGCGTAGATCATGGCCGTGCAATAGACGGTGAGCGCCGCCATCAGGATGGTCGCCAGCGCCAGGAGCGGCGCCAGCCGGCCGTTCAGCGCCCAGGCCCAGGCGAGGCCGAGCGCCGGCACGAAGCTGACGACGGCGGCGACGCCCTCGCGTGACAGCCACGAAGACCGCCACTGGCTGAAGGCCCGCCAGGCCCGCTCCGGGTGGCCGAGATGGCCGGCGGAGGAGAGGAGCCCGGCGGCGACCAGCAGCAGCGCCGGCAGGAGGAGGGCGAACCCGCTGGCGCTGCCGACCGGCACCAGGCCGATGAGTCCGGCCAGGGCGGCGAACACCAGGAGGCCGTAGCCGGCACCAGAGGCCGCGGTGAAGAAGATGATCGAGGGTGCTGGATGCACGTCTGCGCCCCTACGGTTGGTCGGCGAGCAGCCGGTCGAGCCAGCCGAGGAAGCCGCCCGGGGCCGGCTCCAGCGCCGCCGGCCGGTCGGCCGCCGGGACCGGCCGACGCGGCGGCAGGTAGCGGTTGGTCGGGCGATAATCGAGCTCCGGCATCAGCGCCACGCCGCCGCGCTCGGCGACCAGCAGCGAGACGTCGCTCTCGGGGTCGCCGAGATCGCCGAAATGGCGCGCCCTGGCCGGGCAGGTGCGCACGCAGGCCGGCTCGCGCTCCTCCACCGGCAGGTTCTCGTTGTAGATGCGGTCGACGCAGAGGGTGCACTTCTTCATCACCCGGGCGACCCGGTCCATCTCGCGCGCCCCGTAGGGGCAGGCCCAGGCGCAGAGGCCGCAGCCGATGCACTTCGATTCGTCGACCAGGACGATGCCGTCCTCGGCGCGCTTGTAGGAGGCGCCGGTCGGGCAGACGGTGACGCAGGCGGCGTTCTCGCAATGCAGGCAGGAGCGCGGGAAGTGCACGGTGCTGCCGCAGCCGCCAGAGGCGCTGTCGTCCAGCTCGAAGCCGTGCACCCGGTTCAGCCAGGCGCCGCTCGGCGCCTCGCCGTAGGGGTCGGTGTCGCTCAGCGCCGAGGCGCCGCTGCTGGTGTTCCATTCCTTGCAGTGGACGACGCAGGCCTGGCAGCCGACGCAGGTGTCGAGATCGATGACGAGGCCGAGCCGCTTGGCCGAGGGGTTGGCGGGCAGGCTGGTCATGCGCCGCCCCGCACCCGGTAGCTCAACGTCTCCGGCACCGGCATGGCGCCGGGCGGGCGGGCGAGCGCCGCCGGCTCCGGCGCTCGCGCTTCCGCACCGAGCTTCTCGACCCTCACCCTGAGGTCGTACCAGGCCGCCTGGCCGGTGATGGGGTCGGCATTGGCGTAGCGATAGCCGCCGTCCTGCTCAGGCAGGAGGTCGTCGATCAGCGAGTTCAAGAGGAACCCCTCGCTCGCTTCGGGAATGTCGCCCTGGAGCCCCCAGGCGCCGCGGCGCTTGCCGATGGCGTTCCAGGTCCAGACGGTGGAGGGATGGACGCCGTCCATCAGCTTCGCCCGGCCCTCGACCCGCCCGTGCCGGCTGGTGACGGCGACCCGGTCGCCCTCTTCGATGCCGAGCCCGGCGGCGGTCCGGCGATTGAGGTAGAGGGCGTTGCGATCGAGGATCTGGCGCAGCCAGGGATTCTGCCCGCCCCAGCTGTGATACATGAACATCGGCCGCTGCGTCACCGCGTGGAGGGGGAAGGCCTGGGCGTCGACCGCCGCCTCGTCGAAGGGCATGTACCAGATGGGCAGCGGATCGAAATAGGTCTCGATCCGCTCCCGCTTGCTCGCCGGCGGCTGCAAGGCCCCGTGGCCCCGGGCGGCGAGGCGAAAGCGCTGCAGGGGCTCGCAGTAGAGCTGCATGGTGATCGGCGCCGCCTCGTCGATCAGCCCGAGCTCGACCGCGAGCTTCAGGTAGGCCGCGTTGGCGTGCTTGAAGTAGGTGGCTTCCTCGGGGATCGGCAGGCTGAAGAAGCAGCCGTTCGCCTTGTAGCGCTCGAGCTGGTCCGGGTTGACGGCCCCCTTGCCGGCCTGGTCGCCATTGGGTCCGCGCCAGCCGGCGAGCGAGCCGACGCCGGGCTTCCTCTCGTGGTTGACCATGTAGTCGGCATAGCCGCCGGGAAAGCGGGGCGCACCGCTCGCGTCGACGAAGGCCGGCAGGCCCAACCGTGCACCAAGGTCGATCAGCACGTCCTGGAAGGGGCGCACGTCCCGGTCCGGGACCTCGACCGGCTGGCGGATCGCGTCGGCCACCGCATCGGCCGAGCCGATCGGCCGGTCGAGCAGCGAGATGCAGTCGTGGCGCTCGAGATAGGTCGTGTCCGGCAGCACGAGGTCGGCATAGGCCACCGTCTCGGAGTAGAAGGCGTCGGCATAGATGATCTTCGGGATGACATGGCTGCCATCCGCGTTCTTCGCCTCGAGCATGGCCATGGTCTCGGTCGTGTTCATGGCCGAGTTCCAGGCCATGTTGGCCATGAACATGAAGAGCACGTCGATCCTGTAGGGATCGCCACGGAACGCATTGCCGATGACGCTGTGCATCATGCCGTGCGCCGAGATCGGCGCGTCCCAGGAGAAGGCCTTGTCGATGCGCCGGGGCCCGCCCGCCTCGTCGAGGATCAGGTCCGCCGGCCCGCGCGGGAAGCCGAGCGGCGGTCCCGCCATGGGCTTGCCCGGCGCCATCTGGTCCGCCCGGCCGGCCGGCTGCGGCCCGGGCGGCGTCGGGCGGGGGAAGGGGGTCTTGAAGCGAAACCCGCCGGGCGTGTCGATGGTGCCGAGCAGGACCTGCAGCAGATGGATGGCGCGGCAGGTATGGAAGCCGTTGCTGTGCGCCGAGATGCCCCGCATGGCATGCATCGCCACCGGCCGCCCGATCATCCGCTCGTGCCGCATGCCGTTCGTGTCGGTCCAGGGGCGCTCCAGCACCACGGGCGCGTCGAAGGCGGCCGCCGCCAGCTCGGCGGCGATGCGCCGGATGGTGGCGGCCGGAATGCCGCACCGTTCGGCCACCGCGTCGGGACTGTACTCGGCTGCCGCATAGCGCCGGGCCAGCAGCTCGAAGACCGGCACGGCGGCGCGCCCGTCGGCCAGCGTGTAGCGGCCCTGGAGGGCGGCCTGGACGGCGGGCCCCGTCGGGGCGACCGTCGCCTTGCCCTGCAGCCCGACCAGGAGCCGCCCGTCGCCGTCCCGGGCGAGCAGCCCGTCATCGGCGTCGCCGGGTGCGTCGATCACGAGGGCCGTGGCGTTGGAGTAGCGCCGCAGATACTCGACGTCGATCCGCCCGGCATTGATCAGCTCGTGCATCAGGCTCATGACGAAGAGCCCGTCCGTGCCCGGGCGGATGCCGATCCACTCGTCGGCGATGGCCGAGTAGCCGGTGCGGATCGGGTTGACCGAGACGATCTTCGCCCCGCGCTTCTTCAGCTCCGCCATGCCGAGCTTCAAGGGATTGCTGTCGTGATCCTCGGCCACGCCGAAGATCAGGAAGTAGCGGGCGTGCTCGAAATCCGGCTCGCCGAACTCCCAGAACGAGCCGCCGATCGTGTAGAGGCCGGCGGCCGCCATGTTGACCGAGCAGAAGCCGCCATGGGCCGCGTAGTTGCAGGTGCCGAACTGGCTGGCCCAGAAGCCGGTCAAGGCCTGGCTCTGGTCGCGGCCGGTGAAGAAGGCGAGCTGCCTGGGGTCGGTCTCTCGCACCCCGCGCAGCCAGCCCTCGGCGATGGCCAGCGCCTCGTCCCACTCGATCGCCTCGAACCTGCCCTCGCCGCGCTCGCCGACCCGCTTCAAAGGCTTGGTCAGCCGTGCGGGCGAGTTGTGGTGCATGATCCCGGCGGAGCCCTTGGCGCAGAGCACGCCCCGGTTGACCGGATGCTCGGGATTGCCGTCGATGTAGCGGATCTCGCCGTCCAGCTTGTGCACCCGGATGCCGCAGCGGCAGGCGCACATGTAGCAGGTGGTGCAAACGATCTCGTCCGCGATTTTGGGCGACGTGTCGATCGTTGCCGTCATCTGTGCCGCCTGACCTTCCCGAGCCAACAATGCCCGGTCCCTAGCACGCATCGCCACGTCCGGTCACTACCGGGCGCTGCCTGATTGACCGGTCGCACACGGTAATGTATCCGTTGATGTATCGCTTGTCAGTCCCCGCCTTGCCTCCGCTCGTCCTGCGGGCGGATGCGGCCCATCCGGCAGAGTCTCGATATGAATGAATTCCAGGTGGCGGTCCTGCCCGGTGACGGCATCGGCCGCGAGGTCATGGCCGTGGCGCTCGAGGTTCTCGAGGTTCTCGAAAGCCGCTTCGGCCTCGGTCTCGCGCTCCAGCACCACGATGGCGGTGCCGCCTACTACCGCGAAACCGGCAGGGACCTCGCCCCCGGGGTGATGGAGGCCTGCCGCTCGGCCGACGCCATCCTCTTCGGCGCCATGGGCCTGCCGGACGTCCGCTTCCCCGACGGCACCGAGATCGCCCCGCATCTCGACATGCGCCGGGAGTTCGGCCTCTTCGCCGGTGTCCGCCCGGTCCGGGCATTGCCCAACACCCCGGCCATCCTCGCCCACCCGCGGGCGGCCGAGATCGACTTCGTCATCATCCGGGAATCGATGGAGGGCCTCTTCGCGTCGCGCGGTGTCGGCTATGTCGAGGACGACCGGATCGCGCGCGAGACCATGGTCATCACCCGCGACAACTGCGAGCGGCTCTTCGATTTCTCGTTCCGCCTCGCCGAGCGGCGCAAGGCCAAGGGCAGGCCCGGCCGGCTGACCTGCGTCGACAAGGCCAACGTCTTCGTCGCCATGGCCTTCTTCCGCAAGATCTTCGACGAGCGGGCGAAGGGCTTTCCCGACATCCGGGCCGACCACCACTATGTCGACGCCACGGCCCTCGACCTCCTGCGCAAGCCCTGGGAGTTCGACGTGATGGTGATGGAGAACATGTTCGGCGACATCATCTCCGACCTCGGCGGCGGCCTCGTCGGCGGCATGGGCCTCGCCCCCTGCGCCGAGATCGGCCTCGAGCACGCGCTCTTCCAGCCGAGCCACGGCTCCGCCCCCGACATCGCCGGCCAGGGCATCGCCAACCCGACCGCCATGCTGCTCTCGACCGCCATGATGCTCGACTGGCTCGGCGAGCGGCACGGCCAGGAGAGCATGGTGACGGCCGGCGCCACGCTCGAGCGTGCCGTCGACCTCGCCTTCGCCGGCGGCGCGGTGCCCCGGGACCTGGGCGGCCGGCACACGACCACGGAGCTGGCGAAGGCCGTCATCGACCAGCTCGACGCGGCGGCCAGCGCCATCGGCTGAGCCCTGCGCCATCGACGTCGGGCGGTCGCCGAGGGCGCGACCCCAGCCTGGAGGGACGTTGATGCCGAGGACTGTCGAGGACATGCTCGCCGAAGCCAACACCGCCGTGCCGCCGATCACGCCGGCCGAGGCGCGGGCCCTGCTCGCCGACCCGGGCACCCTCGTCGGCGACGTCCGCGACGCGCCGGAGGTGGCGGCCTCGGGCAAGGTCAGGGGTGCCGTCAACATCTCGCGCGGCATGATCGAGTTCCGCGCCGATCCCGCTTCGCCCTGTCGCGACGAGCGGCTGAGCCCGGAGAAGACCGTGATCGTCTACGGCGCCTCCGGCGGCCGCTCGACCCTGGTCGGCAAGACGCTGCAGGAGCTCGGCTACCAGGACGTCAGCGATCTCGGCGCCTTCAAGGGCTGGGTCGAGAGCGGCGGGGAGGTGGAGTGAAGATGCCTCAGCATATGGACGGCCTCTAGAGCAAATTCCCAAAAGACGGAATCATGTCAGGGAGTCCCGAGCTTTGATAGATGTGATTCGAGCTGCTGGCTGGACGAGGAGGCCAGCCATGGATGCCACGTCCCTATTCGGATGATCTGCGGCTGAGAGTTGTCGAGACGGTCGAGAACGCTGCGTCGCGCCGGCAGGCCGCCGAGTTTTTAAGGGTCACCGGCAGCTTCGTGATCAAGCTGCTGCAGCGGGTCCAGGCGACTGGCGAGGTGTCACCGGCCCGGCTTGGCGGCTACGAGGTTTCGCCGCTGAAGGCGCATGAGGAGGATCTGCGGCTCTGGATTGCGGAGCGATCGGACATCACCATCGCCGAGCTGCAATCACGGCTGTCGGAACGCGGCACGAAGACGAGCCCGGCAGCCCTTGCCAGGTGCCACGAAAGGCTCGGCCTGACGCGAAAAAAAGACGCCGAGAGCCGCCGAGCAGTCGCGCGAGGACATCGCCACGGCCGGCCAGGCGTGGGTCGGCCGGCAGCGCGGGCTGAACCCGGCAAGCCTCGTCTTTGTCGACGAAACCTGGACATCCACCAACATGGCGCCGCGCTGCGGGCGCGGGCCGAAGGGCCAACGGGTCGACGGCGTCGCGCCACCCTCAGGCATGATCGGATCACCGCACCCTGCGTCTTCGACGGACCGATCGACTGCGCCGTATTCAAAGCCCCTCCGCCGCCTCATGGCGGCGTCCATTCCATGGATCGGATCATCCGTCTCCTGACGGATGATGGACAGAGCAGGCGCTGGCGCCGACGCTCGCGCCCGGCGACATCGTCATCCTCGACAATCTCGGCAGCCACAAGGTCGCCGGCATCAGGGCAGCCGTCGAGGCCCGGGGTGCCCAACTCGTCCACCTGCCGCCCTACAGTCCCGACCTCAAGCCATCAAAGGCCAGAAGGCGTTTGATCCGAACCATGACAGGGTCGCCGCCAGCAGGCGGCGGAGGCGAACAGGTCTTCGCCAAGCTCGAGCATCTCTTGCGCAAGGCCGGTGCCCGGACCGTCGATGCCCCGCACGACGCCATCGGCAAGCTCCTCCACGGGTTCTCGACCGAGGAGTGCCGCAACAAACTGGCGAACCCGGGCTATGCCAACTAAAAAAGAAACCCTTTATTAGGCCGGTGGGCGCCCGTTCGACGACGGTCGGCCGGGGCGTGTCGCGCCGGTCCGGAGCTGCTGGCCATCGTCGAGTCGCCGGCATGGTGAAGGTGCGCCGAGTGCCGGGCCCGTCCCCAGGCTGGGTGATCCACCAGACGCTGCGAGGCTCGGCTTCAGCCGAGCTGGACAATGGGTCGGTGGTCGGCCTGAACCGGTGGCGGTGCAGGGGCGGCGTTGCCGGTCTCGGCGATCGCGGCCCAGCTCGCGCGCATGTCGCGCAGGCGGGCGATGACCTCGTCGCAGATCGCCGGATCGTTGCGGACGTTGATCTGCGTCATGCGGTGCAGGAGATAGGCGTAGTAGCGGTCGAGCAGGAGCGCCACCTCGCCACCGGCCGCGAAATCCAGCTGGCACTGCAGCCCGTGGACGATGGCGTGCGCCTTGCCGACGAGCCTGTAGCGCTCCTCGATGCGGCCCTCGGTGATTGCCCGGCCGGCCTGCTGCAGGCGCTGCACCGCGCCATCGTAGAGCATGACGATGGCCCGGGCTGGCGTGACCGTCAGGGCGGCGGTCTGATACGCCGTCATGGCGCGGGCACGTTGCTGCATCGGGCTCATCTCCAGGGGTGTATTTCGCAGGGGCCGGTCGCCTGCCGGCACGGCCATTCATGCAAGGGTCGGTGAGGGCGCCATCGCGGTCCGGATCGCCTAGGAATCCTGGGTCATGGCATCGATCTGGGCCCGGATCTGGGCGAGCATGGCGTTCGCGAGGGAGAGGGCCGCCTCCATCGCCGAGAACCGCTCGACCAGGAGGTCGCGGGCGCGGGTGGCGCGCTCCTCGATCCGCTCCATCTGCTTCGCATAATTGCCGTTGAGGTCGCGCAGCGAATCGATGGCGCGTGGGATCGAGCCATCGAGCGGATCGACCGCCGGCTTGACGAAGTTGAAGACCCGGTCGGCCAGGCCCTGGCTCGCCTCGACGTCGATCACCGTGCTGCCCCGGCCGGTCCAGATGAACTCCAGCCCCTCGAAGGCGGTGCCGGCGGCACCCTTGATGGTCGAGCCGGCGATCTCGGCAGCCTGGCCGTTGATCGTCACCGCCTCGGGCGTGCCGTCATTGTCGGCATCGGTGATCTCGAGCTGCATCGTGGTCGCGGCGAGCGCATTGCTCCGGGCGAAGATGGCGAGCTCGGAGGAGGACGACCGGTAGCGGAACTCGAAGATGTCGCGGACGTCGTCGAGCTTCGTCAGGAGGGCATTGTCGAGCTTGGCGTCGTCGATCTCGAGCTGGTTCGTGGCGTCGAGCTCGATGCCGATGGCGCGAAACGAGCCTAGGGCGTCGGCATCGAGGCCGGCGACCGAGCCGCCGACGATGCCGCCGAGCCCGGTCATGATGCCGCGCATCGTCCGGTCGCCGAACAGCACCGCGTCCGCCGCCGGCCCACCCGACGCGTCGACCGCCGACTGCTCGTTGACGAACCCGCGCAGCGCGTTGAAGGCTTCCACGAACGCCACGATGCGGCTCTTGATGTCGCCGAGGCTCGGCTCGACGGACACGGCAACCGTGGTGCCGGGCTCGGCCTTGAAGAGGTTGATCGTCACGCCACCCATGAGGTCGTCGACCTGGTTCGAGGTGCGGGTGACCGAAACGCCGTCGATCTCGAAGATCGCCGGCTGCGCCGTCTGCAGCGTCGTGGTCGAGAATCCGCCGGTGAGCCCGCTCGTATCGTTGAGCGTGATCGCCTTGCCGGTCTCCTCGGCGGCGAGGACGAGGCGGAAGTCGTTGTCGGCGACCTTGAGGACACTGGCGCCGACACCGGTGGTCGAGCGCACGGCATTGATCCGGTCGCGCAGGTCGTAGAGGCCGAGATCGCCGTCGAGGTCGATCACCGCCGTGGGTCCGCCGGCGACGCCGAGCTCGATCGTGCCGCTGAACGGATCGCCGGCATTCCAGGCATCGGCGAGCGTGGCATTGGCGGCGGCAGCGCCCGGGGTGGCGAGCTTCTCGGCGGTGGCGAGCTGCGTGACGCGCAGGTCGAAGCTCCCCGCCTGGGCCGTGTTGGCGAGGGCGACACCGACGATCTCGCCCGGTGCGGTCGTGGTGCTCGAGCCGAGGAAGGCCTGCTTGGTCTCGAAGGCATTGTCGCGTGCACCGAGAAAGCCCGGCGGGTTGCGCAGGCCGTTGGCGGCGGAGCGCAGGCTCTCGAGCAGGCCCTGCATACTCTCGTAGGCGGCGATCTTCGTCTCGTTGGTGGTGGTCTTGTTCCCGAGCCGAACGGCCGGCAGGCGCTTCGCCTCGTAGGTGGCCTGCAGCACGGCTTCGGTGTCGAGCTTCGAGCTCGTGCCGGAGAGGCGCGGCGAGCCGCTGCTGGTCGAAAGGCTGCCGAAGCTGATCGAGGAGGCCATGGTTCGTCTCCCGCCGCTCAGGCCTCGAGGCGCAGGAGCGGCCCACCGAGCGGCGCACGGCCGCTCGCGAAGAAGCGCAGCAGCGAGTCGGATGGCGTCTGGGCCAGGATCTCGCCGCTCTCGCCATCCGCGATGCGATGCACGAAGCGACCGCTGGCCTTGTCGAAGAAGCTTTCCACCGCGACCTCCCGGCCGGGAAAGAGATCCCGTGCCGCCTGCTGGACGACCCGCTCGAGCGACGTTGCGGCGGCTTCGGCGGGCACCTTGGTGGTAGGAGCCGTCGGCGCCTGACCGGTCCTGCCAGCCGGCGCCGGAACGCCGCTCGCCTGGAGCATAGGGGGCAAAGGGTTGAGCATCGGTTAAGCCCGCTTCACGAAACGTCGCCCCGGGCCGGCTGGCGCCGGCCCGGGGCTCGCTCGACCTAGTTGAGCAGCCGCAGGAGCTGCTGGGGCATCTGGTTGGCCTGGGCGAGCATCGCCACCGAGGCCTGCACGAGGACCTGCTTGGAGGAGAAGTTGCTCATCTCCGCCGCCATGTCGACGTCGAGCAGGGTCGAGCGTGCCGAGTCGAGGTTCTCGATCGTCGTGGCCACGTTCGCCGCGGCGAACTCGAAGCGCGAGATCAGGGCACCCACATCGGCGCGGCCCTCGCTGATCTGCGACAGGGCGCCATCGATGATGTCGACGGCCCCGGCCGCTTTCGCCGCCGTGCCGATGCTGGCGGGGCTGCCGCTGCCGTCGTCGCTCAGCGTGTTGGTCCCGTCACCCAGCGCCGTCGTGCGGATGTCGGCGATGGTGACGTCGATGGTGTCGGAGGAGCTGACGCCGACCT
>ERZ795053.7371-NODE-7371-length-10623-cov-4.620363_pt1 | contig 10623 bp, 6 predicted proteins | sample MGYA00375137_ERZ795053 | MGnify/ENA primary metagenome ERZ795053 (study PRJEB30182, sample SAMN05720284) | activated sludge metagenome | isolation source: Anaerobic digester | place: Hong Kong | collected 2014-12-17 ... | reverse complement strand
ATTGGCAGAACTCTTCAAACTTCCCCCAGGTGTCGTGGTAGTCGAATTCATAGCTGTGACCCCAGACGTAGAAAATCCGGTCGTCCGGCCATTCGCCCTCGACGAATTCACGGGCCAGCTCGAACATTTTATCGAAATCCATGTGATACACCGTCGGCTGAAACCGGTAAAGGTTGCTTTGCCGCTCAAAGGACTCGTTGCAGGTGATGGTTCGAACATATTTGATCGGGGTGTTTCCGGCGATCACCGAGGCGACGTAATCGTTATTGTTGACGCCGCCGCAGGGATAGGCCATTCCGACGATCTCATAACCGACCAGTTCCTCGAGCGCACGGCGGTCATCTTCGACCTGACGGATGATCTCCGGCTTTCCCACTAGCGCAACCGTGACACCATACAGGCGGGCAGCTTCAACCGCCCCGGCCACAATGGCACCAGGCGCGTGATCTCCACCCATGACATCGAGCGCAATATTCATAGACTTTCGTTATCTTTCCTCATCATGATATTTCGCTCGCCACGACATCTTTTTTCATGGGAGACCACAGCGCCAAACAGGCAACAACCCCCAATTCCCCAGAACAACCTATTTGTCCGCGGGTTCTCCTGAATACTATACCACACCCGTCTGCGAATGCGCGTATTGCTCCTGTTGGATCGCACGGATCACTTGGGGTAATTCATCCAGCAGATCGGAAGCCACTACCCCCGCCGTTCCCAACGCGGCCGCACAGCGCAAGCCCGCCTGTCCATGCAACCAGGCACCGACACAGGCCGCGGGAAAAGGAGCCAGCCCCTGCGCCAGCAAGCCACCGATGGTTCCCGAAAGAACATCCCCCGTCCCGGCCGTGGCAAGCGCCGGTGTGGCTATGGGCAGAACGGCAAGTCGGCCATCGGGCGCGGCAATGACCGTGTACGGTCCCTTGGCGAGGAGAACGACATTCCACTCCTTTGCCTTGGCGCGGGCCAATTCCCAGCGCTCGCCCAGCACCTCTTGGACGGAGCGGTCACAGAGCCGGCCCAGTTCGGCAGCGTGGGGGGTGAGCACGGTCGATGGGGGTAACAATGTGGGCCAATCGTCCATCTGCGCCAGGCAATTGAGCCCATCGGCGTCGATGAGGGTGGGCGGGAGATCGTCACCTGTCGCCAGCAGCTCCCGGATGAAACGAACCGTGGTTGGTTTCTTATTCAGGCCACAGCCCAACACGAGCGCACTGTAACCTTCTAGGGCCGCCAGGAGAGGGGCGGCTGCTTCCTCGGCAATGACACCCCGTTCGTCACCATTGCCTGCCGGCAGCAACACCCACGTCGGTTCCGGTAATTTCCCGGCCACAACCGACCAGACAGCTTCGACAACGGCGCCGGTCACCAGGCCGGCGCCCACGCGCCCGGCCGCGCCACAACTCAAAAAAGCCGCTCCCGGAAAGTTCTGCGAGCCAACCGCCGCCATCAGCTTGCCGAAGCTCCCTTTGTGGCTGTTATTCGAACGCACCGGCAACCAGTCCCGCACCGTTGCTTCATCGAGTACAAAGGTCTGTAAATCGGTGGCCAGAGCATCGTCAATACCAATCTCCGCCACGGTCACCGCCCCTGATGCCGTGACTCCGGGAAATTTGTAGTGGCCCACTTTGGCATGGGCAAAGGTGACTGTGTGCTCGGCGGGCACGGTGTGGGGATCGACGGCACCGCTGTCACTGTTGAGGCCACTGGGGCAATCCACCGCAACAACGGTACAGCGGTCATCGGCACAGGCCGTGCGCACGCGATCGAGTAGCGCGGCGAGTTGTCCTGCAATCGGGCGATTGGTCCCTGTGCCCAAAAGCGCATCGACAATATGGTAGGGGAATGGCTGATCGAGCCAAGCCTGCAAGGTGGCAAAGTCGGGATCATCGTCGGCATGGGCCGTGAGTGCCCCGAGCGCTGTGAGCCTCTGGTAATGATTTTCGTAGTCATCCGCCGGCGCGGTGCGCCGTTTCCAGAGATAGATACGGACAGGGACACCGGCTTCGTAGAGATACCGCGCACAGACCAGCCCATCGCCGCCATTGTTGCCGGGACCAACGAGCACCAGCACCGGTTGCAGGCGATTGGTCTGGTGTGCCGTCAATTCATCTTGCGCCAAAATAAATTCGGCCACAGCGCGCCCGGCCATCTCCATCATGGTGGCGTAGCTGTGGCCGGCGGCATCGGCTGTTTTTTCCAGCGCTTGCATTTCGGCGACGGTGACCAGTTTTTGTGGTTGCGGTGATGTCAACGGTGCGCTTCCCTTCTCCCTGTCTTCAGCGTGCTGGGATCTCTGGCGGATTGGGGGCCAAACCCATCTCTTGTAAGATACCGGTCAGGGCAAAATTTTGTGTGACGGCAATCATAGCGGGGTAAAGCAGTACCAGGGGCAACGTCAATCCCGCGCTAACGGCCAGCAAGATAATCTGGAAGACCAACATGAACAAGGAATAGAGGGGATAGCGCAGGGCAAGCAGGACGGAGTTGCGTAGGGCCAGCCGTACATCGGGCTCATCTTGCTGCCAAAGCAGGGGAAAGACATACTGACCCGTGGAGAGCGCCAGAATCAACAACCAAAACCAGGCGAAGCCAATCGTGGCGACCCAGCCTTCGCTGTTGAGATAAAACCAGATGTTGAAGATGATGGCGGCCGGTATCAACAAACTGACCAAAAACAAAATCCAGCCTTTGCCGATATTCGTCCGCAGCCCTTCCCAGAAAAAGCTGTTGTCTACCCGTTTGTAATTGGCCAGTCGATTGGCCACACTGTGCATACCCATGATGACCATCGGTATTGTCACAACTGGAATGAGTCCCACCCAGAACGCAACGCTCATAAAGACACAAAGAAAGAGATCTTCGTAGGTTGCCTTGAGGACGCGTCCCATCACTGTAAATGCTTTCATTATCCTCGCCCGCTGTTGGTTGATGACTGGCTATGTCTTTTCTACTTTTCTGATTGTACATGCACAGAAAGCAACGGGCAAACTGCCGTCTATCAGCAAGAGGACTTACACAGCCATCGTTACGCTTGCTTATCATTCGGCTTACAATCTTTTCACTCGGCAACAGTTGCTGTATGATAGAGTACGGTTGGTGAACAAGTTTTCGTCTGCACCACAATCCGAGGAGGATGATGTATGGCCCAACGACTCATGTCTTTGTTCGTCGTCTTTGCCTTGCTCCTAACCACTGCTGCCCCTGTCGCTGCGCAAACCGACACCCCGGACCCCTTTTGTGGTAACTTGAAGAGCGACGATTGTGATCTGCTGCGCACCTCTGTTGCCGCAATGTTGTCGCTGGAAAGTTATCACACCGCCATTACCTACACCGCAATGTTGCATGGCATTCCCGAAATGCCGGTGGACCACGCCGAGATGCAACTCCACGTTGCGGGCGACTATGCCTTTGACGACGCTGCCCGTGCTTCCATCCGTACGCTGGCCCTGATCAGCCGGGAAGAACCGCTTGCCGCGATTGAAGCAATCGGCAGCGATCCCGCGTTGTTGCTCAATCTCTATCGAGGCACCACGGTCGATCTGACCGTGGCACTTGATCTGAGTGAAGAGTGGGGCGCGATCCTCGACGAAGCGGCTGATTTGAACTGGCCCCTCACGACGACAGTGGCTGTGCGGCTGGTCGATGGTGTGCTCTATTTCAATATTCACGAACTCAAACCCTTTGTCCGTGAATTGGCCGACAGCGCAGATTGGGTCGCCATTGAAATGGTGAAGACGCTCGAAACGCTCGCCGACAGTGGCGCTTTCCGTGACCTTGCCGATGGCGTTGCCTCCAGCACAACCGGCCGTTCCGTCACCGGGCTAGATCCAATGATGGTCAACCTGATCACCAGCATGCGCGCCGCCTTTGGTCATCCACGACTGCTGGAAGAATTTATGACAATCCGCCGACGCGACGATGTTGACCTGGCGAATGGGGATCTGCGCGGGAATCGCACCGGCGCCTACTTTGTGACCGAATTTGACGTGCTCGACTTCATCTTCAGTGATGAGTTCCGCACGTTGCTGCAACAGAGCTTTGAAGTTGCCGCGGCCAATGACAACGCCTATTTGACGCCCGAAGAGGCCAAACAGGCCGCGGACATCTTCTGGTTTGTCGCCCCCGCTCTCTTCCGTGATCTGACGATTGAAGGTTCAACTACGGTGGATCTGGAGAGCGTCCACGAGGTTGCGTCGACTTCCCGTGTACATTGGGATTTGACGACGCTCATCCAAATTCTTGAGCAATTTGGTGACGTGGAACTTTCCAATCGCAGTGATGAAACCTACATCGCCCTTCTGGTCGAAACCGCCAACAGTGCCTTCGACCAGCCGATCACCGTGACGGCACCGGCTGCTGCCGACGTGGTGCCGTTTGACAGCTTGATGCGAGACTTCAGCCGGGTCGGCGTGGTCGAACCGAGCCAAAGCGAAAGCCCAATGATCAAGGCGCAGCCGGATGTCACGGTCGATCTCAATGCCGAGGCATTGGCTCGCTATGAAGAGGGTGTGCGTCTCTATGAAGCCGGTGATGCCGCTGCTGCCACGGAACAGTTTAACCAAGCGATCGTGCGCAACCCCGAGTTGGCCGACGCCTACTATTACCGTGGTCTGGCCACCCTGCGTGCCGACGCCGACGCGGCCCAACGTGATTTTACGCAGGCCCTCGAACTTGACGCCACATTGGCTGATGCCTACTATCAACGGGGTCTGTTGGCCGCGGCCAATGGCGATCTGCGCGCGGCATTGGCCGATTATGACCAGGCCCTGGCGCAAGATGACCAGCGCGCCGCAATCTACTTTGATCGTGGCTTTGCCCACAAACAATTGGGCAACTACGAGCAGGCTGCCGCGGATTTTCGCACAGCTGTCGCCCTCGATGAGACGAACTATCGAGCCTGGGCTCAATGGAGTGACACCCTCTCGATTCTCGGTGACTACGCCGCCGCGCTCGATGCCGGTGACCATGCTGTTGAACTGGCGCCTGACTACGATTGGGCCTATGCCGTGCGCGGCAATGCTCACTACCGCCAAGGCAACTATGACGCTGCCATCGCCGACTTCGATCAGGCGATTGCCATCTACCCCGACTACACCTGGGCCTTTGCCCAACGGGCCAATGCCAACGCCTTTCTGGAACAGTACGACGCTGCCATCGCCGATGCCACCAAGGCACTTGACCTCGACGCCACGTATGATTATGCCCTCGCCATTCGCGGTCATGCCTATGACCAACTGGGCGATGAGGAAGCCGCATTGGCCGATTTCACCCAGGCGATTGAACTGAATGCCGGCTATGCCTACGCCTACTACAGTCGTGGCACGATTTACGAGCGCCAGGGCGACACCGACCGTGCCTTGGCTGACTACACTGCTGCACTCGATGCCATACCCACCTATGTCGATGCGCTGCTGAGCCGCGGTCATCTCTACAGCACTGCCGGCGAATACGAGTCGGCGTTGGCCGACTATGATGCCGCGTTGGCGGTCGAGCCGGACAACCCCGTCATCTACAACGATCGGGGGGTGGTCTACGATTTAATGGACGATTGGGAGGCGGCCCTGGCCGACTACAGCGCGGCGCTGGCGCGGCGTCCCGATTACCAACTGGCCCTCGATAACCGCGGTCTGCTTTACCGACGCAATGGTCAATATGAAGCTGCCCTGGCCGATTTCGACGCCCTCCTTGCGCTGAATGATAGCGACGCCGAGGCGTACTACAGTCGTGGCTTCACCTATGAACTGCTGGGCGAGGTCGAGCAGGCGTTGCCCGATTACACCGAAGCGATCCTGCTCAATGACGCCGAACCGCTCTACTACCGTGCTCGCGGCTCACTCTATCACGATCTGGGCAAAGAAGAAGCGTCGATCACCGATTACAGCGCGGCCATTGCATTGGATCCCACCGACGCCGACGCCTACAATGCGCGCGGCATCGCCTACGAGGACTTGGCGCGCTACGCGGACGCCATTGCCGATTTCAACCGGGCATTGGAACTCGATCCCACCTACACCTCGGCGCTGAACAACCGGGCCATAGCCTATGAGGAGCAGGAACAGTATGGCGAGGCAATTATCGATTACACCGATGCCATTGCCCTCAACCCCGAGCAACCAATCTACTATCGCAATCGCGGCGGTATCTATCGCACGCTGGAGCGCTACGACAAAGCGGTTGAAGATTATACCGCTGCCCTGGAATTGGAACCCGATGACCGCAATGCTCTGTACAATCGCGGCGATTCGTACCGCATGCTCGGTGATCACGAAGCAGCCATGGCCGATTTCGAACAGGTCGTCGCCCTAAACCCCAACGATGTCGACGCTCACTACGGGATGGGACAGATCTATTATGATCGGGGTGATCTCGCCACAGCCATTGACCACTACACGGTTGCCGCCGAGCATGACCCGGAATGGGGCTCTCCGTTTAACAGCCTCTGCTGGAGCCACAGCCTGCTGCGTCAGCCCGACGCCGCCCTGCCTTACTGTGAACGTGCCGTCGCACTTGACCCTGAAAATCCCTACGTGCGTGACAGTCGCGGTCTGGCCTTTGCGCTGCTCGGCAACACGGAAGCGGCCATTGCCGACTTCCAATACTTTGTCGAGGAACTGGCCGATAGCCAGGATGATGCCGCCTACGTAGCCGCCCGCCGCGACTGGATCGCCGCATTGCAGGCTGGGGAAGATCCCTTTACCGATGAAGTCTTGCTCGAACTGCGCAACGAATAGCCCATGAAGATTCTCGTCACGGGAGCCACCGGCTTTCTCGGTAGCCATCTGAGCGGCGCGCTGGTGCGCCAAGGGCACCAACCCTTTTTGGCTGGACGCAATTTTGCCCGAGTCAAGCCGTTGCTTGCCCAAGGCGCCAACGCCGTGCCACTGGATCTGCGGGATCGTGCCCAGGTCATCGCGGCCTGTGCCGGGATGGATCTCATCTATCACGTGGGGGCGCTCTCAACAGCGTGGGGCGATCCCGCAGACTTTGCCGCCATCAATGTTGAAGGGACGCGCGCCGTGGCCGATGGGGCGCTGCACCATGGGGTGGGCCGCCTGATTTACGTCTCCTCGCCGGCAGTTGTCTTTGCCGGCCGTGACCAACAGAACATTATGGAGGATCAGCCTTATCCGCCGCGCTTTTCCTCTCCCTACGCCGCAACCAAAAAACGGGGCGAGGATCTTGTCAATGAAGCTCACACCAGGGGCCTACCGACGGTGATCCTGCGCCCCAAGGCAATCTTTGGCCCAGGAGATCGTGCTCTGCTGCCCCGCCTGATTGCGCGTGCGCGGGCCGGGCGTTTGCCCCAACTGGGGGATGGCACCAACCGGGTCGATCTCACCTATGTCGATAATGTGGTTCATGCGCTGCTGCTTGCCGCCGCCGCACCGCGTGCTGTCGGCAAAACCTACTTTATCACCAACGACGAGCACATTCCCCTGTGGCCGACGATTCGCGCTGTGCTGGAACAGCTGAAGCTCTCCACCCAGCTGCGGCCGCTGCCCACCCCGGTAGCGCTCACGCTGGCCTGGTTGCTGGAACAGCGCGCCCGTTACACCGGCCAGGAACCACTGCTCACCCGCTACACCGTCGGCATTCTCGCCCGTACGCAGACCTATGATATCCGTGCCGCGCGACAGGATCTGGGCTATCAACCCCACTGTACCGTCGCGGAAGGAATCGCTCAGACCCTACGTATGTGGGCGAGCGACGCCCCAACGACGACAGGGTCAGTCGGTGGGGCAACTGCCTAGCAAATGCCGGTGGAAATAAGCCCATAGCGATTCTTTCCTATCTATTCGAGTAACCTGGGCTTATTTACTGCTGTGGTATTTTGCTCATCGGCCAAAAGTGTGAGTTGTCAGAGGCCATAATGCACTGCTTTGGCGCTCAACTCACACTTTTCACAGATGAGCCTGGTATTTACACCAAACTGTACTAGAAAGAACCCCATGCGCGTTCCACTCCCATCCGGTCGGCCTCAACTTGACCAATTTCAACCGGACCAGCTCCAACACCGCGTAACCCAATGCCATATTCTCGACACCGGCTACTGTTTGGCTCACGAGTCGACGATGATCCAGGGCGGCGCGCGGAAACAGGTGGCCTGTCATGCCCTGGTCGCGCTGCTGCACCATCCCCGCCAGGGTTGGATGCTGTGGGATACCGGCTATGCACCGCACATGCTCACGGCAACCGCATACTATCCTTACCGCTTCTATCGCTGGGCCACGCCCCTGCGCCTCGATCCGACGTTGGCTGTTGCAGCCCAACTGCCTCGCTTTGGCCTGCAACCGGAAGATATCGGCACCATCCTCATCTCGCATTTTCACGCCGATCACATTGCCGGGCTGCGCGATTTTCCTGCCGCTCGCTTCATCGCAACCGCAGCAGCCTATGCCGACATCAGAACGCGCCGCGGTTTCGCCGCACTCCGTCGGGGCCACATCCCCGCCCTGCTGCCGGACGATTTTGCCGAACGCTGTACCTTGTTGCCCCCGTTCACTGGACCAACTATTTCGGCCCTTGGCCCCAGCCATGATCTCTTTGGCGACGGCGCCATGCGCCTTGTCCACCTGCCGGGCCACGCGCGCGGTCAAATGGGGCTATTGGCCCATACCGCGCGCGGTGACTATTTCTTTCTGGCCGACGGCGCCTGGCTCACCCGATCCATCACCGAGAATCGTCCCCCTTCCCGGCTGACCGATCTGATTGTTGACGATCCTCTTGCGGTGCGCACAACGGTCGCCAACCTGCACATCTTTGTCCAATCTGCACCGTATTGGCGCCTCGTGCCGACCCACTGCCCGCTTGCCTTTGCTCGCGAGGTGCAGGGCAAATCGGTGGGAACGGTGGAGGAACAGGCATGAAGCTCCAGCAGTTGCCGACCGTTCTGCACCATTTTTTTGCGGCGCAATGGCGTTGGTGCATGTTGTCTGGCCACCGTCTCGTTGCCTATCAAGATCGCCGGGCCCGCCGCATGATTGCCCATGCTCAGCGCCACAGTCCTTTTTATCGGGAACAGTGGGGTACGCAGTACAATACCGACTGGCGCAAGCTGCCCACGATCGACAAAGCCACGATGATGGCCAACTTTGCGCGTTTTAATCGATATGGAATTACAGCAGAGCAGGCGCTCTGTGCTGCCCATGCGGCTGAAGAGTCGATAGCGCGATCTGCACCGTTGCGTGCTCCCAGCGGCGAGATAATCACCGCCGGGCTTTCCTCCGGCACCTCCGGCGAACGGGGGCTTTTCCTGGTTACCGAGCACGAGATTGCCATGTGGGCTGGCGTGATTCTGGCCCGCACGTTACACACCATTCCCTGGCGTGGCTGTCGTGTCGCCTTTTTTCTGCGAGCCTTCAGCACTCTCTACGCAGGGGTCAACAGTCCACTCCTGCAACTGCGTTACTTTGCCCTGACCGAGCCGCATGCAGAAGTGGTGACGGCACTCAATGCCTTTCGCCCTCACATCGTCGTTGGGCCGCCCTCGCTGCTAGCCGCCCTGGCGCAGGCGCGGCGACAAGGGAAACTGCACATTGCGCCTGCCCGGCTCATTGCGGTGGCCGAGGTGCTGGAGCCTCAAGATGAAGCTTCCCTACGCAGCGAATTCGCGGTGCCGGTTCATCAGATCTATCAGTGCACCGAAGGGCTGCTGGCTGTTAGTTGTGTTCACGGCAGCTTGCATGTGCAGGAGGATCTGGTGGCGATGCAACTTGAACTGGTGTCGTCGCCTCGTGGCGCGAATTGTCATGTCGCGGAGACGACACGTTGTGCCCCGGTTGAACCAGCGCGCTACACGCCAATTATCACCGATCTCTGGCGCACGACGCAGCCGATCCTTCGCTACCGGCTCGGTGATCTGTTGCAGATCGCCGACGAGCCATGCCCCTGTGGCTCCACCTTTCGCGTCATCCGTGCCATTGAAGGGCGCCTGACCGATCTGCTCTATTTCACCGTGCCCGGCTGCGCTACCCGGATACCGTTCTTTCCCGCCACGTTGCGCACCATCGTACTCAACAGTTCACCGGCCATCACCGACTATCAACTCACGCAGGCAGCGGACGATCAGCTCGCCGTCCACCTGGCCGTTGACGCTGCCGTGGACTTTGCCACGGTTGCCCAACAGCTGGCGGCCAACCTCACCGCCCACATCGTGGCACACGGCTGTCAACAACCGGTGCTCTCCGTTGTGCCGGGTATTCCCGCACGACCGGCCACGGCCAAGTGTCGGCGTGTACAGCGGGGGCAGAGTTGAGCCATGCATATTGTGATGTTGGCCCTTGGTTCACGCGGCGATGTGCAGCCCTTTGTGGCCCTGGCCTTGGCGCTGCAGACGCAGGGGCACACCGTTACCATCGCCGCTGCGACCGACTATGGGACGCTCGTGCAGGATCATGGTGTCGACTTTGTGCCGGTCGGCGGCTATGTGACGCAACTGATGAACGTTGATTTGGTCAACGCCATGCTCGATGGGGCGTACAACCCCCTCGCCTTTGCCCACTCCTTTCTGCGGGAACTTGAACCGCTGCTCAGCACAATCGTCGCCGACTGTTGGCAGGCTGCCCGCACCGCCGATCTGTTGATCGCCTCCAGCCTCGGCCTCTTTGTCGGCGTGCATCT
>ERZ795053.7370-NODE-7370-length-10623-cov-17.708743_pt1 | contig 10623 bp, 8 predicted proteins | sample MGYA00375137_ERZ795053 | MGnify/ENA primary metagenome ERZ795053 (study PRJEB30182, sample SAMN05720284) | activated sludge metagenome | isolation source: Anaerobic digester | place: Hong Kong | collected 2014-12-17 ... | reverse complement strand
GATTTCGCTTGTCTCGGGAGACGGCGATAGCCGGATAACGAGAGATTTCGGATTTCGGATTGGCGATTGCGGATTTCTGATTGTTGATTTCGGGATTTGGATTAGAGAAGATTAGAAATTAGTAATTGATTTCTTAGTTAACCGCAACCATGAATTGCCGGAGCACAATCCGCAATCTGCAACCCACAACCGAACGAAGTGAGTTCACCGAAGGTAATCCGCAATCAATTCACCATATCTCCCCTGAGCAACCTGAACCGCTTCCGTGCCTCCACACTGAAAACGCTGCCGGGGTATTTTACCAGCATTTCCTGATAGGCGGCCATGGCTTTGGTGTTATCTTTCATTTGCTCTTCGTACAGCAGGCCAAGGCGGAACTGTGCATCGTCGCCCTGTATGCCTTCGCCGTATTCGCTGATTACCTGCTTGTATAGGGTTTCAGCCTCTGAAAACATGCCCTGCTTCATCCTGATTTCTGCTTTTTTCATCAGCGCTTCATCGGTGATGAGGTGCTCCGGCCAGGCCTGCAGCAGGGAATCGAGCACCGCAATGGCCGCATCGGGCTGATTGCGGTAGAGCAGCAGATCGGCCCTTGCGTAAGTGCCAAGCTGAACGGTGGAACTGTCCATATCAATATTGTCGCTTATAATGAGCGACATGGCCATGGCGTCGTTGGCGATCAGTTTTGAGGTGGCGGCCTTCAGCACGTCGAGTTGTGCCCTTGCCCAATTGAACTCTCCTATGTAAAATGAAAGTTTCGCGTTCCGGAAACGGGCTTCATGTCCGATCGGTTCATTTTTAAAGGCTTTATCCACCTGCGAATAGAGCAGGGTTGCTTCCCAGGGATCTCCGGTAAACAGCATGATATCCGCCAGTTCGAGTTTGCATTCTGCCTGCAGTAATTTGTTGTTGTTTGTCAGGGAAATCAGCTCATCGAGCAACTGAATGGCTCCTTCGGTGTTGTCGAGGTAGAATGCCTGCAGGTGCGCCAGGTTGCGCATCAGGGGGAATGAGAGGGGGTTGCGGTTGGCTTCATCCAGTGTTTTTACGTAACGCTGCTCAAGATTCTTTAATGCCGGAAGGCTGAGCGGGTAGGTGCGGATAAGTTGCTCGTAATCCGCCCTGAGCAGTTCCACCTTCGATTGTACCACCAGGCCCATATCGCTGGAGCGGTCAATCACATACTGATAAGCTTCAGCGCCGGTTTTGTAGTTCCCGTTATTCACACTGAGTCCGCCCAGGGCAAATACACGGCTGCCGTTTTCATCAAGCCGGCGGTCGAGGGCCCTGGCCTGAATCAGCGCAGTTTCAAAGTCCTTCAGTTGTATGCTCAGCCAGAGCATCATTTCCGACATCATCACATCATCCGGATTGCTTTGCACTTTCCTGAGCAAGGCCGTTCTGAATGCCTCTGACTTCAATCCTTCCGGATCGTTATTGAGGGAGTTTTGCAACCGGGCCTGCACCTGATTCTGGAATTCAGGATTGGTTTCGAGTAGTCCCAGATATTCTTCGGCCATTTTGTCGAAATTGCCTGAAATCTCATACAGGTTCGACAATTCGAAGCCAAAGGTGTACTGTGGTGCCAGCATCTGCCTCCCTTTCAGGTAGGTGCGGATGGCGTAATCATTTTCGCGCCTCGAGATAAATGAGTTGGCCAGTTCTGCCACCTTGCGCTGCTCGGCAGGCAGGTCTTTGATGGCCTGTTCGAAGATCTTGGCGGCCTTATTGCCCTGGTTGGTGCGCAGCAGCAGGTAACCCTGATCCACCACATAGCGGGCATCATCGGGAAAGCGCCTCGCCTGCTTTTTTACAATTTTCTCAGCCTGGTCAAAATCGTTGAGTTCCAGTAAGCTCTGAATCAGGTAAGTGTAGTTGAAAAGGTTGGGTTTTTCGCCGAAAAGCCGGTCGAAAAGGGCGGCCGCCTTATCAAACTCCTTGTTGTTGTAATACATCAGCCCAAGTTGCTCATCGGTTACCGCCTGTGCTGATACCGGAATCCTGAAAAGGACCAGACTGACGATGCACAGAAGGATGAAGAGCTTTTTCATAATACAGCAAATGTTGTCTCTTGCCGTTTCAGGCTATATTGAGAACGGTAAAAGCGGGCAAATGTTTTACCCGCCTCCGGTTACGGTAACCATTGATTAACTGATGGTGTCGTATCCCGTGTATTTTGCCAGTGCTGACGGGATGCGGATTCCTTCCGGGCTCTGGTTGTTTTCGAGCAGCGCAGCCACAATGCGGGGCAGGGCGAGCGCGCTGCCATTGAGGGTATGGCACAATCGGGTTTTCCCGTTTTCATCCTTAAACCTCAGTTTCATGCGGTTGGCCTGGAATGACTCGAAATTGGAAACGGAACTCACTTCAAGCCAGCGTTGTTGTGCAGCCGAGTAAACTTCAAAATCATACGTCAGGGAAGAGGTAAAGCTCATATCGCCGCCGCATAGCTTCAGTATCCGGAAAGGCAGTTCCAGTTTGCGGAGCAGGCCGGCGACGTAGCTGCGCATTTCCTCAAGCGTTTCATAAGATTTTTCGGGGTGCTGAATCTGTACGATCTCCACCTTGTCGAACTGGTGCAGGCGGTTCAGGCCACGCACATCCTTTCCATAAGAACCGGCTTCGCGACGGAAGCAATTGGAATAGGCTACATTTTTCACCGGGAAGTCGCTGCCCTTCAGGATCACATCACGGTAGATGTTGGTGACGGGTACTTCGGCAGTAGGAATAAGGTATAGCTTGTCGAGGTCGCAGAAGTACATCTGTCCGTCTTTATCGGGCAGCTGGCCGGTGCCATATCCCGAAGCCTCGTTCACAACCAGCGGGGGCTGGATTTCATAGTATCCGGCTTCAATGGCGTTGTCGAGGAAAAAGTTAATCAGCGCACGCTGCAACCGGGCGCCCTGCCCTTTGTAAAAGGGAAATCCGGCTCCGGTTACCTTGTTGCCCAGCTCAAAGTCTATGATGTCGTATTTCGAAGCAAGGTCCCAGTGAGGGATGGCACCTTCATATAACGCAGGTATTTCGCCTTCGCTGTGCACGATTTCGTTGTCTTCGGCACTTTTACCACGGGGTACTGAGGGGTGGGGAACATTCGGCAGTTGCACCAACAAGTTGTTCTGCTCCTGAAGCAGTCCGTCGAATTTTTCCTGAAGCTCTTTGGCCAGTACTTTTAACGTTGCGGTACGAGCCTTCAGGTCGCTTGCTTCAGCGGCTTTGCCCGATTTAAAAAGGTCTCCGATCTGCCGGGCCAGGGCATTGGATTCGGCCAGGTTGTCGTCCAGTTCTTTCTGGGCTTCACGCCGGCGAACATCAATTTCAAGAATCTGTTTCAGGATGCCTTCGGCATCAATGTTTTTGATGGACAGTCTCGCTGCAGCTTCAGCGGTATTTTCGCGGATATAATTCAGTTCAAGCATGGTTTGGATTTAAAACGGGTGCAAAGGTAATGAGAAAATGAGTTAATGTGATGATGTGATGATTTGTTGATTTGCTGATTTGAGAATGAGGGAATTGGTAATTTGTTGAGGTGGAAATCTGTGGTTGCAGACTATGTAGATCTGGTTCGAGCTTTTGGAATCCGGCAAGTTCCGGGAGGGCGAGGCAGGACCGTGTAGCTTTGAGGCATTAAAGGCAAAGCAGATGCCTGCATAATTTAAGGGTTTCCTTCCGGTTGATTTTTCCGCTTTCCGTTTCTGAAAAGGCCGGGACTGTAATAATGCGAAGGGGCGTTTCATCGTGGCTCAGTGCCGCAGCGATGCTGTTTTGCAGCAGCTGAAGATCCTCTCCTAATACTTCATCGGATTCGATCAATAGCACCGGCGCCTCCCCGTATTTTTCATGGGGCAGACCGGCTATGAAAAACCGTTGTATAATAAACGGGAACAGCTTTTTCTCGATGGATTCGGGCATCAGCTTTTTCCCTCCGCGGTTGATGATGTTGTCGTACCTGCCCAGCCATCTGAAGCGGTTGCCGCCTTCCGTTTCAACGAGGTCGTTGGTGATGATTGTCTGCTCGCTGATCCTCGGGGCATCAATCACCAGGCATTCCCTTGCGTCAGTCATGATGACGATTCCCGGAAGGGTTGTGTAGTAATCACTCCGTTCAGGTCCGTTGAGGCGGCGCAGGGCGATGTGACTGATGGTTTCCGTCATACCATAGGTTGCGTAAAGGGCGTTGGGCAGTTCCCTGAGCTGTGCTTCAAGCTGCGGGCTGATTTCTCCGCCCCCGATGATGACCGTTCCTATCGTCAGGAATGTTTCCCTGCTTTCTTCATCATTCAGACAGTTGTACACCTGGGCGGGTACCATTGCCGCAAAATCAGCCCGGAACTTTTTCCCGGCACCTTTCAGCGGATTGCCCGACGGTGGTAGCGTGATGAGGTTCATTTCCGCTACCATCGAACGCACCACCATCATCATCCCGGCAATGGTTCTGCATGAAAGACAAAGCAATGCCTGATGGGCTGATTTAAGGTTCAGCGCTTTTATCGTGGCTTCGGCCGATGCCGTCATGGCATTTTTATTCAGCCGTATGGCTTTGGCAGGGCCCGTTGAACCGGATGTAAATGCAGTGATGCTTTCATCCCCGGAAGTCCACTGTTGCAAAAATTCTCCCAATTCTTTTTCCCATTGCACTGATGAAGCGCACAGCCGTTCAGCCCAGGTTTTAAGCGATTTTCCGCAGTACACCCGGCCATTGAAGGAGAGACGGTCGGGAATTTTCATGAACCTGCAGTATGAGGATTGTACAATCCGGCGAAAGTAAGGTCCCATGGTTTTCCGGGCAGGTAATGAAGCACACCGTTTGCTGCTTCCAGCGGGCCCGGGATGTTGTTGGCGTATAACGAACCGGTACCCAGCCCCTGCGGCAGGTCGTTGCCGAGGGTGGCTGTCCATTGGGCGATGGCGTTCAGGCCGATATTGGACTCCAGGGCGGAGGTAATCCACCAGCCGATACCTTCCCCGGTTGCAAGGTCAATCCACTCACGGCAGGCATCAAAACCGCCCAGCAGGGAAGGTTTCAGAATAATGTACCGTGGTTTGATCTGCTCCAGCAGTTTTTTTTTGTCACTTCCGGAGATGTTGATCAGCTCTTCATCCAGGGCCACCGGGATGGGTGAAGTACGGCAGATTTCCGCCATGATGCCTGGCTTGCCCTGTTTTATTGGCTGCTCAATACTGTGAATGGCAAAGTCCGACAAGCGTTTCAGCTTTTCAGCCGCTTCTTCCGCTGAAAAAGCGCCGTTCGCGTCAAGCCGTATCGTTATCCGATCTTCACCGAAGCGTTTTCTGATGCCGGCGATCAGCTTCAGTTCGGTCTCAAAGTCAATGGCGCCTACTTTGATTTTGATCACCCTGTAGCCTGCGGCCAGTTTTTCTTCTACCTGCTGAAGCATAAAGTTTTCATCCCCCATCCAGATCAGCCCGTTGATATTGATGGGCTTTTCGCCTGAAGTGAATGCACTTTCGAACAGTATTCTTTTTCCTCCGCCCGTAAGGTCGAAGAGGGCGGTTTCCAGCGCAAAACGGATGGAAGGCCAGCTTTCCAGTCCGGAGGCATTCACTGTAGATGATTGATTGATTTCCTCGCAAAGACCGGCAATTCTTTCTTCAAAACCGGGTCTGTCGTCAGGACTCAGGCCGGGGATTACTCCGCACTCCCCGATTCCGGTTGTTTCGGGGTTCAGGGTGTCGCGGAGCAGTAAAAAATAGCTGTCGCGGTGGTGCAGCACGCCCCGGGAGGTGCCTGCCGGTTGCCTGAAGATCAATCTGTGTTTGTGGAATGAGGCGCTGAGCATGGTTAAATCAGGATGCTGAAACCGAAAATAATCACTGTGGCAAAGGTTGCCAGAGCAAGCCGCTTCAGTTGGGGATCCAGTTCGGCGGGGATCTTATTGCGGAAAACAATGGCAAGATGCCGGGTAAAGAAAAGGGCCATCAGCAGGAAAAGAAACTGCAGCGGATGGTGGAAGTTCAGGATGGTCCAGAGGGTCAGGGCGGCAAGCGCTCCCAGTACCAGGGAGGCATGGTAATACCTGGCCCAGCGGCTGCCCATGATGACAACCAATGTGCGTTTCCCCGAAAGGGCATCCCCTTTTACGTCGCGCATATTATTGAGATTAAGTACAGCGGTGCTGAGTAATCCCAACGCTGCAGCCGGCAGCCACAGCGCTGCATTTATCCCGTGGGTGTGCAGGTAATAGGTTCCGATGACACCGGTAAGACCGAAAAAGATAAAAACGAACAGGTCGCCAAGACCTATGTATCCATAGGGCTTTGAGCCGGCGGTGTACATAATTGCTGCAGCCACCGCGGTAATCCCCAGGCCGAGAAAAGCCAGCCATCCGCCCGAAAACCTAAAGCCGATGCCTGAACCGATCAGCAGAATTCCCGATATCAATGCCAGGGTTGCGGTGGTGATCACGGCTGCTTTCATCTCCCTGAGTGAAATCGCCCCGCTCTGCACTGTCCTCGCCGGACCAACCCTTTCGGGATTGTCGGCGCCGTTCACCGAGTCACCGTAATCGTTGGCCAGGTTGCTGAGTATCTGAAGGAATAGGGTAGTCAGCAGGGCCAGCGAAAAAACCGTCCAGCTGAAAATGCCATCATGCCAGGCAACGAAACTCCCCATCAGCGAACTGGAGAACGCCAGGGGAAGTGTCCGGGGGCGGGCAGCGTGTACCCATGCCTTGTATTTTTCTTTTGTCATAATTTGGCTTAAGCCTTTCAATGCCCTGACATCAGGGGAATTTGGGAAATTTCTGAAAATCGGGTTCCCGCTTTTCAAGGAAGGCGCGTTTTCCTTCCTGCGCCTCTTCGGTGAGGTAATAAAGCAGGGTGGCATTTCCGGCCAGCTCCTGTAACCCCGCCTGGCCATCCAGTTCGGCATTCATGGCCAGCTTGAGCATGCGCAGCGCCAGCGGGCTGCGTTTCATCATGGTCTTGCACCAGTCAACCACTTCATCTTCCAGCTGATCAAAGGGTACCACCTTGTTCACCAGGCCCATCTCGAGCGCTTCCTGTGCCGAATACTGCCGGCAGAGGAACCATATTTCGCGGGCCTTTTTCTGCCCCACGATGCGGGCCAGGTAAGATGATCCGAAGCCGCCGTCGAAGCTGCCGACCTTTGGGCCTGTTTGCCCGAAAATGGCGTTATCGGAGGCAATGCTCAGGTCGCACACCACGTGCAGCACATGCCCTCCGCCTATCGCGTAGCCGTTCACCATGGCCACCACGGGTTTGGGCAGGGAGCGGATCAGCTTCTGCAAATCCAGCACATTCAGGCGGGGAATGCCATCCTTGCCGATGTAACCCCCGTGTCCCTTGATATTCTGGTCGCCTCCGCTGCAAAAGGCCTTGTCGCCTTCCCCGGTGATCACTACCACACCTACGTTGTCGGCTTCACGGCAATAATGCATGGCGTCGATCATCTCTTTGATGGTGTCCGGCGTAAAGGCGTTGCGGTAACGCGGCCGGTTGATGGTAATGCGGGCGATGCCTTCAAAAAAATCAAATCTGATCTCTTCGTACTCTTTTATAGTTGTCCAGTTTCTTTTGGTCATGATCCTATGAATTTAAAATAATTCCTTAATGTTTCAGCACTTGTTACTGCCGGGGTAAAAATCTCCAGCAGAGCCGGTTGGTTATTGTTCTGCGGCCCGTAAAAAGCCGGAAGCAATTTCAGCAGAGAAGCCTGGTCAGCCGCGGGATAATAGTTTACACCGAAGTTTTTTGCAATGCCTTCAGCATTGAAGCGGTGGCTGGTTTCGATGTAGGGTTCCAACTCCTCGTAACGGTCGGGGCCGGGAATGACCCTGAAGATATTTCCGCCTCCGTTATTAATCAGGATGATCCTCAGGGAAGGGGGAAGATGGTTATTCCACAGGGCATTGCTGTCGTAGAAGAATCCTATGTCACCGGTGATCACGGTTACAGGATGTTTGCCAATGGCTGCAGCGCCCGCGGCTGTTGAAACGCACCCGTCGATGCCTGAAGTACCTCGGTTCGACCAGGTTGTATACCGGGAAGCTTCATCAAAAAGCTGGGCATAGCGAATAGGGGTACTGTTGCCGAGATGAAGATGGGTATCATCAGGTATCTGCCGGAAGAGGGCCTCAAATACCGTAAGGTCTGAAAAGGATGCGTTTGCCAGAAAATCACCGTGTTTTATGAGGTGACGCTCCGAAAGCAATTGCCAGCGTGCACGGAAATCGCTTTGTGCGGGTGCAACCACTGCTGCCAGCTGCCTGATAAAGACCGCGGCCTCTGACGGAATGGTGAGTGTAAGCGACTGGTAGGTGTCCAGGTGGAAGTCGTCAGGATCAGGATTGATGTGCCAGTGCTGTGCAGGTTTCATCTTCCTGAACAGAGCTTTCACCTTTTTTGAGACTACCGCTCCGCCGAAGGTAAGCAGGATATCGGGGGTGTAGCCGGGTAGTTGCTCATCGGTGATGCCTTCTATGGTGCGGTCGATGCAGCGAATGCAGCCTTGTGAATGCAGATTGGAGGTGGTTTCGGTGAATACTGCAACTGAAGGATCCTCAGCGAGTTTGCAGAGCCAGTGCTCCAGGCCGTGACCGGGCGGCAACTGTCCGGCAAGGATCAGCTTCGACCCGGCTTTGTTCCATTGCGCAACCAACCCTTGCAGCGCGGATTCCGGGATGCGGTGTTCCACTTCAATCAAATTATTGATTCTTATATCCCCGGGCTCCGGATTTAGCTGCAGATCGTAGAGAGGCTCGGCCAGGGGCAGGTTAAGGTGTACCGGTCCGGGAGCCGGAAAGCGTGTACGGTCAACCGCTTCGTTCACCATACGGCTGAAATGCCAATAGTTTGAGAGATTGTCAATATGATGCGGAAGCTGAAAACTCTTTCGGATAAAGTTGGCATAAACCTCTTGCTGCCTGATGGTTTGTCCGTCGCCCTGATCAATCCATTCCGCCGGTCGGTCAGCCGTAATCACCAGCAGGGGCACTTTCTGGTAATAAGCTTCGGCAACAGCCGGGGCATAATTCAGGGCAGCCGATCCTGATGTACACAACAGGGCCACCGTATGGCCGAGCTGCTGAGCCATCCCCAGGGCGTAGAAACCGGCACTTCGCTCGTCGGATATGCTGATTAGCTTCAGCCTGCCGCTTCTGCTGAAAGCAATGATGGCCGGGGCATTGCGCGATCCCGGGGATACTACAGCATGGGTAATTCCTTTCTCAGCGATGATAGAAGCCAATAAACTCAGATGTTCCTGACTCATTTCCGGGGTTGGTTAAAAGTATGCTAAATTCTGCATTTTTCTGATAACAGTCAACATTGTCTGGCTTTTAAGCACGGTTTCTTCCCATTCCGCCAGCGGATCAGAAGCCGCAGTAATGCCCCCGCCTGCATAAACAATGGCTTTATCCTGAAATATCTGCATACACCGGAGGTTAACAAAGAATTCGGCCTGGTTCGGTGACTTCACAGGACCGAGAAATCCGGTATAAAAACTCCGGTCATAGTTTTCAGCGTTCTTTATTATGTCAAGCGCTGCTTTTTCAGGCCAGCCGCACACTGCAGGGGTAGGGTGCAGGGCTTCGGGCAGTATGCCCTTACTTTTATTTTCAACAATCGCTTTAAAACCGGTTTTCAGGTGAACGACCGTTCCTGCAGTCATGGTTTCGGTTTCAGAACGGGAGATTTCATTGCATCCGGAAGCGGCTAATTTTTCTTCAATATGCCTGCAAACCCATTCATGTTCATCGATTTCTTTAGTTCCCCAGGCCCCTGAACCGGCAGCAGGCCGGGTTCCTGCCAGCGCCATGGTGGTGACTTTGTTGGTTTCAATATTCAGCAGCAGTTCGGGAGAGGCGCCGGTCCACAGCCCGTAGCCGGGCATCCAGGCCAGGTAAACAAAAGCATGAGGATAATCAGCACATAATTGTTCAAATACTGGAATGACAAGTTCCGGATTCGCGACAGGCGCCGCAATGGGTCGCGAAATCACAACTTTATCCGCTTTTCCGGCATTGATGCCGGAGATTACCTGAAGGAGTTTTTCTATGTACTCCTCCTTGCCCGGCGCTGTGATCCTGCATTCAGGAACCGGAGATGCTTCCTGACGTCCGATCCCGGGGTCAGTGAATTGTGTTCCGCTGAGGGTAAGTTCAGCATCCAGAAACAGCGGCGGCCGTGATTTCAGAAAAGGAGCCATGATAAACCCGGATTTACCCTTGAACACTTCACGGATGTGCGGGATTTCAATAAATCCTTTTGCACTGACGATGCTTTCCGGGGCTGTTTCACCCGGCAGCCTGTATGAAACAAAAGCTGTTTGAGTGCCCAACAGGCGCTGTTGCAGCGCTTTCAGCGTTATCGTTCCTCCGTTCATTCCCCTTTATTTTCTTCCGGTTCAATCACCATTATGGTGAGTCTGGAGAGGCAGACCAGCGCCCCGGCATCGTTGTGAATTTTTACCTCCCAGATGTGCAGCCGCCGGGAACGCATCACCAGGGTGGCTTTGCCATGCACATGCCCGTCTTTCACCTTGCGGATATGGTTGGCATTGATTTCAATGCCCACGATGGCGTGCTTACGGCCCATGATCGCTACCGAACCCATGCTGCCCAGCGTTTCGGCAAGCGCTGC
>ERZ795053.7368-NODE-7368-length-10624-cov-22.425017_pt1 | contig 10624 bp, 9 predicted proteins | sample MGYA00375137_ERZ795053 | MGnify/ENA primary metagenome ERZ795053 (study PRJEB30182, sample SAMN05720284) | activated sludge metagenome | isolation source: Anaerobic digester | place: Hong Kong | collected 2014-12-17 ... | reverse complement strand
GGTGGCCTCGTTTTCGAGCGTCGCATCGGCCTCATTTTCGAGCGTTGCCGACACCGTTGCGATGCAGCCCTCCCGCCCCGGGCCCGTCCCGAACACCCGCCAGTGGCGCTGAACCGGGCCACCGATGTTGTCTTCCTCTTCAACCACTCCAGCCTCCCTTGATTGGCTTATTTCCGCTGGGCCAAACTGGCTCAGCACAGATAAGGGTGTAGGCCTGGTCGGCGCGTCGGTGGCGAGGTAGGGGTCGAGGTCTCCCGAGGATGGAAGTTCTCACACTTCCCATCCGGAAGACCTCGACGTGCCCGACGCTACCTTCGCTCGCCCCGACCTGACCACGTTCACGCGCCTTGACGAGCTCGGGCTGATCGTGACCGGGCAACGCCTGGAGCCCAACAGGGCGGTGCTGGCCTGCCGCGTCATCGACGACGACCGATGGTGCCGAACGCTGTGGCTGCGAGGGGCTCCTCGCGACAGTGTGGTCCGGGAGCAAGGAATCACGTTGACGACGTAGTCGGTGACTGCTGTGAGGACCTCCTCATAGTGGGGGTGACGCTTCAACTCATTGAAACGACTCAGGGACTGGGATCACGCTTGGCCAGTTTCAGCCGTTCAAGCGTGATCCACAAGTCCTCGGACTCGGGCTCTGCAGAGCCATCGTTCCTGCAGTTCTCGATCGATTACGAGATCAAGGGGCGAGGTCGCCAAGGGCTCCGACTGGAGGTTGATGTTCCGGAGGCGCAGACCACCCGTGATGCGGCTCGCGATGACTGTGCGCTCGGCCTGATTCAAGCCCTCGGGAAGGCAGGGGGCGAAGCTAACCCGACGGACGTCATCCCACCGTTGCCGGTGGCTGGAGAACCTTGCTCCGAATCGGCGTGTCTGGCCGACGCACTCCTCGCCATTGACGAATTCGAGGATGTAGATGTCATAGCCGAACTCTTCAGAAAAGAGCGCAGATGCAGCGACACCCGCGGGCGTCTCCCACTGCCGAATCCGCAGCGCGGCCGCGCCCTCCGAATCGAACGAGGCGCTCACAGGGTCTCGAAGTGGCGTCGAATGGCAGCCGCCATCAACTTGCGACGCTCAAGCAAGAACTCTGGGTATGACGAGGCATCGACCGAACGCATGAAGCCCGGGATGGCGTTCTCCCGGAAGTTTTGCGCCAATTCACTAAGGGACACAATCTCGCCCAGCTTGAGCTCACCCGTCTCGATTTGTCGATCGACATCATCCAAGTAGATGGCTGGGGGCTTGTTGCCGATCGAGATGTTCACTGACGTCTCGGTGAGCGCGTAGTTGGCAACCTGGTTGTAGTCGCCCCGGTCGGGGTAGCCGTTCTTCTGCAGGTAGTCCTTGGGCACGAGGTGGTGGATGTCGCCGGCCTGCTGGTGCATGGCCGCCACCGTGATGCTCTTGGACAGGAAGCCGCGCGCGCCCGAGGCCACCTGCGAGGCGAGGAATGCCTGGAAGTAGGGGCTGATGGCGCTCGTGGTCTCCAAATTGGCGGGAAGCGCAACCGTCCAAAAACCGTCGGTCAGCTCGGCATCCTCCACCTGCTTCAGGTAAGCGGCTGCGCCCTGCTCGCCGATGCGCCGAATGTCCTGCTCCCACCGTGTCTCGAAGCTTCCCGAGTGGCGTCCGGTCAGCATGGACATGACGAACCAGCGCCGGACGATGCGCTTCCGCTCCCCCTCCGCCATCGTCGAGTCGGCTCGCAGGCGAAGGTAGAGCGCGTAGGCGAAGTTGAGCGCGTTCTTGGAGCCCACCATTGACGACGTGATGAAGCCAGCGGACTTGATGATCATGAGGAAGTTCTCGAAGTGGTACTTCCGGACGATCTCGAGAAGGGCCTGCTCCAGGGCCTCGAAAGCCATCGGAATCCGGTCTTCGTCCACCTTCCGGGTCTCCGGATCTCGGCCTGAGAGTTCGCTCACGATCGCGGAGGCGCGCCCGCGACTGAAGCCGACCAGCCCGGCCACGCGGATGATGTCTCCGTAAGACGGGTCATAGAGTTCCTCGGAGTCGTCCTTGAGCCACGAGATCGCCTTTAGATATGGCGTCGCTGCGAACTCTTGGTCGTTGCCCGCGATGTCGTCGTAAACGTGAGGCGCGACAGCGAGGTGGCAGAAGTAGTCGATGAGCTTCCGGAGGTTGCGGCCGGTGTCTCCGTAGGTCGCGATCTTGCTCATCGCAAAGTCCGCACTGCTCAGGGGCACGCCTTTGGAGTTGATCCGGATGAAGATCTCGGACACGGTCTCAACGTCGAGGTCGTCGTTGAGGGAGATGATCCCGATCTGGGCGTTGCGTATGCCGTCCAGCCGGGTGATGCTGGATTCGACCAGGGCGGGATCGAGCCCCGCATTGGCTTCAAGATAGGTCCGGACAAAGGTCAGCTGTGATGCGGCCGAGAAGAACTCACTGATGTCCGAGATCCACTCTGGGTTCTTGTCGATCACTGGCGTGAGCGTCGCAAACTCTTGCGTCAGAGGATTGAAGGCGATCCGGATCCGCACGTTCTTGTAGGCCTTGTTGACGACAGGAAGCCCTGCCACTGCGGCGCGTAACGCCGTGACGCGCTGCTGACCGTCGATGAGGATCTGCTGAAACTTCGCGACGGCACCTCCCTTGAGGTGGGCGCCAACGGACTGCCAGGTGATGAGGTAGCCCACGGGATAGCCGTTGTAGAGCGAGTCCATGAGGTCTCGGACCTTGACCGAGTCCCAGACGAAGGGTCTCTGCAGTTCCGGAATCGCGATCTTCTCTTGGCGAACGTCCTCGAGAAGGCTGGAGATCGCCGTCTGCTTCACTTCGTATTTGGGTGCCATGTAGCGATCCTCATTGCTCCTTTGCGACGACCGTGTCGTAGAGGCCGTAGTGGCTGAGGCCCTGATGGCTCTCGATGCCGGTGTACGAGAGCGAGGCATCTTCGTAGCGGCGGAACATAAAGACGGCTTGGTTCATGTGGCCGCTGTTGAAGACGTTGAGGGACACGAGCAGGTTGAAGTCCTCCACCGTGAGTCCCGTCACCGTCTTGAAGAGGTCAGGCTCGATCTTGGTGATGACGTCCTTGAGCTTGTTCTCGCGGAAGTCGGTCAGGTACATGAACGCAGGGATCCGGGTGGCGAACTTGATGAGCTTCTCCTGGATCTGCTTGCGCTTCGTCTTGTACTCCTTCTCCTCGTCCGTGAGCTCCTTCTTGGTCTTCGAGTCGACGTCGTCACCCGTGGCCTTCTTTGTGGCCTTGACCTTCTCGCTCTTGTTCACGACTGTCTCGAACACGTCGGAGCCCAGCGCCCGGAAGCCCTCGATCTTCATGATCGCTTCCATGGCGTCCTTGTTAGACATGATCTTCTTGAGGGTGTCGTTGTCGACGTTGACGAGAAGAGCGGACTCCCACTTGCGCGCGAGCAGAGTGGCGGACGTGCCAGCCATCGCGATGTCAAGGATGCCGCCGGCATCGACTTGGGTCATGTGGCTGCCGTCGAACGCGAGGACGGGCAAGAAGCTGACCAAGTCCCTGACGGCGTTCTCGGGATTCGACGCTTCCGGGTTAAGGCCAATGCCGTACTCGGCGACCTGTCGCAGGGCGCGCGTGGGTGCGAAGTCGAACACGAAGCAGACCGGTTTGAGGATCTCCTCCTCGTTCGGATTGTCGCCGTTCGGGTTCATGATCGACCACGGTGACTGCACCCGGAAGGCCGCCTGGAAGTAGGTCTCCGGGGAGTTGAGGTTGCGCAGCATGAGGATCGATGACCACTGCGGCACCGTCACGCCCGTCGTCAGCTTCCCGCACGACAAGGTGATCGTTTTGCTGTCATGGCCGTTGGCGATGGCCTTCCGGACCGGCGGCAGCGCAGCCAGTCCGACCCCGGCGCCCGTCCCGGCAGCGGTGACCACCGTGTAGTCGTGGAAGAAGACGTTCTGCCTCTCCGCCAACAGGTTCGCCATCGCGTGACACGAAGCCACCGTCGGGAGGAACCAGAACGAGTGGTTGAGGTAGGGCAGCAGCCGCACGTCCGAATAGGGGAACGGCGGCTTCTGTGCCCCGAGCTTGAGGTTGTCCACCTGAGTCGCCGCGTAGGATCCGCGGATGATGTCGAGCCACTTCTGCACATCACTCTTGTGCTTGAACGTGGCTGCCGCGCCGCGTCCGGTAGCGGAGAAGAACTCGCCAAGGTCGAACTCGTCGAACTCGCCTTGGCTCGCGATCGAGATGAGCTCGTCCGGCATCTGATATGTCATCAGCCGCATTTCCGGCAGCGCGGAGTACGGGTTGCGCTTGTCGGGGTGCTGCTCACACCACCGCTGCTTGGCGTGCTGCTCGTCGGTGTAGGTCCAGTTGAAGATCTGCTCCTCGATGAACTCCCCGGTCGCCAGTGCCTTGAACGGCGTGCCCGAGAGGTAGAGGTAGGCCTTGGTCTTGATGGGGAGGAACTGCGTCTCGTCCTGGCTGAGCTCGTCGAGCTCCTCGTTCACGGCACCGAGATCGGCGGTGTACTCGACCGCGATCTCCTTCTTGGCCTCGGCGTCGTCCTCGCCCTCGAAGAGCTCCTTGGCGTTGTCCCGCCACGCGCCGAAGTGGTACTCGTCGAAGATGACGAGGTCCCAGTTGGTCTCATGCAGCCAGGCGTTCTTGGCCTTGATGTTGCCAGCTTTGTCCTTGCCCAATAGGTCCTGGAAGGAGCCGAAGTAGACGAGCGGGCGCTTCACGTCGGCCGTCGTGGGGTCGGTGCCGGTCGCGCGCGAGAGGTACTGCCAGCCGTCGAAGTCGACATGCGACTCGAGATCGGTCCGCCACGCATCCTCGACCGCCGGCTTGAACGTGAGCACGAGGACCTTGCGTGCGCCCAACTTCCGGGCGAGTTGGTATGCCGCGAACGTCTTCCCGAAGCGCATCTTCGCGTTCCATAGGAAGCGCGGGACGGCGTGCATGTCCTCCTTCCAGATCGAGTGGAAGTAGGCATGTGCCTTGGTCACAGCGTCGGCTTGCTCCGGTCGCATCGGGAAGGATTGGTGGTGCGAACCTTCGTATGCCGTGCCGTTGCGGAGCTCGGTAATTGCGACCTGCACGTCGACGTCGGTGCAGGTCATCCACTCGAGGTCAACCTTCGCGAATCCCTTGGCCGAGAGGCGCGCCCGCAGGTCGTGGTCGGAGAAGGTCGAGCCATCTGAACGCTCTGCGGCCTCGTCGACGTGAATGGTGTAGTGCTTCACCAGCGCCGTCTTGAGCTGCTGCTCAATCCGCGATTTCACACTCTTCGTCGTCTGACCGATCTTGAGCATGCCCTCGTGATTGGCGTCCTGGATGGAGTACGCGTAGATCCGGAGTCGCCCCTCCGGCTTTGCCGGGAGCAGGTCCTCGATCGGCTTCGTCATGAAATCTCTAGCGGTCGGATCGTGGCATCGATGCGGCCGACCTCATCGGCCGATAGTCCGTACTTGGCATTGAGCTCCACATCGGTCCACGGCTGTGAGAAGTCCTGAACAGGAACGAAGGAGTATGCCGACCGAGGCAGATCTTGAGCGGAGGTCCGTGTTGCTACCAAGTATCGGAAGAACTTCGTCGCTGCGTACGAGTAGCAATTTCGCGCCTCAGCCTCTGTTTCGAACGTTCCGAGCAGCACATAGGTTTCAGTAACAGCTGTGCCAGGCGGGAGAACTCCGGAGAGGCTGAGGACTCGTCGCATACCGTTTCGATCTGCCTGACCGGCATGCTCGGACGAGGACTTGGAAGTGAACACTTTCCACTTGTCGACAAGAGCGAGACCTTCCTCAATCTCGCTGCGACTCATCCACGCTCGACCTCCGGATTGCAGGACTTCGATGTCGTCAGGTCCGGACGGCTTGGAACGTCCGCGGAAGTACGTTCGCAACCCGAAAGGCTTCTGGCCACTCACCTGACCATCGAACCTCTTGTCGGGGGGCAGCGTTACACCTGGTGATCCCGTCTCCACTTGGACCACCTTGCGCAGGACCTCAAGCCCTTCGTTGCTCCTCACGAAGATGTCGACTCCTTCCTCAAGGAGCGGCCGAGTTGAGCGTGACACAGCGCCACTAACATCGTGGCTCTCTACGTCACAGTCACCATTGTGGTCCCGGTCCCAGAGGAAATAGCAGATGCCGCCTGCGACGTCGACAGAGTCGAACGCCCTCCGGCTGTCCTGAAAGTCAACGAGATTCCTCATCCGACGGTCACTCAGCATTCGTTGTCTGAAGCCGTCGAGACCGCGCCCGCCGAAGAACCAACGCGACGGAATGATCATCACCAGCAGACGAGGGTCCAGTTCCTTCGCCTGCTCAACGAACTTGTTGTAGATCGGTACTGCGCTAGCCCCCTGGCCGCCGTCTGCCAACTGATACGGCGGGTTGCCGATAATGACGTCGAACTGCATGTCGTCTCCGAACAGCTCGGCGACCCGAGCCTTGATGTCGTCGGTGTGGATGAAGGCGTAGGCGTGGGTCTCGAGGCCGTCGTCGCGGTCGAGGCTCCTCTGGCTGGCGCCGCAATAGGAGCAGCGGCCGTTGGTGCCGCGCTTGATCGGCTGGCCCTGAGCATCGGCCGTCTCGACGAACTCGGTGGCACCGACCCACGTGTGCTCCATCGGCTCGAACCAGATGTTGCCGTCACTCGACTCGAACGACGAGACGATCGAGTGCTCACCGTTGGCCCACTTCGAGCAGTAGAGGCTGCGCCTTGCGATGAGGCTGGTCAGCTGGGTGATCCCAATGCCGAAGACCTGCTTAGTCAGGATGTGGTCGACCCGCTGCTGCAGGTCCGGGAACTCCCCAGCCAGCCCCTCGACGAGCCGCTTGGTGATCTCGCGGAGGAAGACACCCGACTTTGTGAAGGGGTCGAGGTAGGTCAGCGTCGAGTCCGCCCAGATGTTCGCGCCATCGTGATCGGCAGCCCACGCCTCGGCGATGAGATCAAGCATCCGGTTCGCGAACTCCGGAGGGGTGAACACCTCGTCGTTCGACAGGTTCGCGATGCAGGTGAGGACGTCGGGGTTGCGGTTCCGTAGCTGGAAGCCCGCCTGCTCAGCCACGGGCGCTCTCCGCAAGATCGGCGAAGGTGACCGTGCCGTGGTCCTTCGTCGGCGTGAAGATCTCGTGCTTGCCCAGGTCAGCGAAGAGGGAGTCCTCCTCACCGAAGGACGACATCTGGGTCAGGGTCTCGAAGCGGAAGTCGCGCCGCTGGTACCGCCCTTTGCCCACGTAGGCCCACTCAGCAAACGTGATCGGCCTCGGCACCGCATCCCGTGTCTGCATCGACAGGGCATCCCCGTGGACGATGTTGAGGGCCACGACGGCCAGCCCCGCGGCATACAAGTCATCGGTGGGCGACAGGCCGAGATGAGCCGCGAAGAGCTCGATGAGGTTCGCGCGACACTCGGCGACGTTGTCGTCGAGCAGCTCGATCCCGTAGATGGACATCAGGGCCAGCAACGCCTGGTGACGGCGTTCGAAGTCACTCGTGCCGTAGCGGGCGGCGACGGTCGCCAGCTTGCGCCGCAGGACAGGGATCAGAAAGTTGCCCGACCCGCAGGCCGGCTCGAGGAAGCGTGAGTCGATGCGCTGCGCTTCGTCCTCGACCAGCCCGATCATCGCCTCGACGAGTTCGAGGGGCGTGAACACCTCCCCGTGGTCAGCGACGCGCTGCTTCGATTTGACCAAACCCATGTGGTCATCATGCCTACCGCCACTGACAAAGTCCGTCGCCCTCTCCGCGTGGCAGGCAATTTCGCTCGGTACAGTCGCCGACAACATGCCGCGACGGAGGGGAGAGACGGCGTGAGCATCCACAGCCTTGACACCTTGACGACGCGCCTCGACGTCAATACGTGCCGGGAGCGCCTGCTCCAGGTGCTTACGTTCGTCGACGAAGACGGCCCTGTGGTGCCGGAGGTCATCTTTCGACTCGTCGGCGAATCAACCTGCGCGCGAGACCACGACCTGCACTACGCCTTGGTCGAGCCGATGCTGGCAAAGAACGCTGAGGGTCTCTATCGGCTGAGTCACGTGGGTGATGAGTGGCTTGGCGAGTTCGGACGGCCCGCATCAGACTGGCCGCTCGCGGTCCCTGCGGGTGTGCACCGAACTGCGGACGTGGCAACGCGAAGCACTCGACGCATGGAGCCGTCACGGCCGGTACGGAGTCATCGAAGCCGTGACCGGAACCGGGAAGTGGCGGGTCGGGATCGAGGCCCTTCGCGAGGCGCTCGACCAGGACTATTCGCCCGTTGTCGTGGTGCCCACGGTTGCCTTGGTCGGTCAGTGGGTCAGGGCTCTTCGGGGAAGCGGGGTCGAGCACGTCTCCATCGCCCAAGGGCCGCCACGACCTCGCCATCATCGAGACCTTCGCCGTCGTCGTCACCGACGTCCGATCCCGCCGTCAGGCGGCCATCGAGCTCGGGTTCCTCAACCGCCACTACCCGATGATCAAGTTGACGGTGCAGGACCGACAGTTGATCCAGACCGTGGCACTGCCCGGCTACCCGTTCGTGCCAATGCAGCTCCTGGTGCTGCCGGCGTCCTTCGCGAATGTGCTCGCCCAGGCCTCGGGCGACCTTTCGCTGCGCACCGGTGGGCGGGTCGCCTGATGAGGGCCGTCAGACTGACGACGGCGCAGCTCGATCGCGCCTGCGGTGCGGTGCTCGGCTCGGCCGTCGGTGACGCGCTTGGGGCGGGGTACGAGTTCGGTTCTGCCACGGTGGGATCGGGCGGGCCGGCGATGATCGGCGGCGGCCTCGGCGGCTTCGCCCCCGGCGAATGGACCGACGACACGTCCATGGCGGTCGCCATCCTCGAGGTGGCAGCGTCCGGGGTGGACCTGCGCGACGAGTCGTCCCTCGACCGGATCGCGTCGGGCTTCCGCGCCTGGTTCGACACCCACCCGCCGGACATCGGGGTCCAGACCCGGCGCGTCCTCGCCGACGCTGGACCCGAGCCCACCGCAGCGAAGCTGACGGCCGCGGCATACGACCTGCATGTGCGCATGGGCCGCACGGCGGGCAACGGCGGCCTCATGCGCACCTCGCCCGTCGCTCTGGCACACCTCGACGACGACGCGGCCACCGCAGAGGCCGCCCGACGGATCGGTGAGTTGACGCACTTCGACCCACGCTCCGGAGAGGCTTGCACTCTCTGGTCGCTGGCCATCCGGCACGCCATCCTGCACGCGGAGTTCGACATTCGCTCTGGTCTGGCTCAGCTGGATGTCGAGTCGGCCGCCTACTGGACCGAACGTCTCGACGAGGCGGAGGTCGGCCCAGCGTCGCGCTTCACCAACAACGAGTGGGTCGTGGAAGCCCTCCAGGCCGCCTGGTCGGCGATCGTCCACACTCCCGTCCCCCACGGGGCCGGCGATGGCGACGCCGGTATGCCGTGCGCTCACCTCCCAGCCGCCCTCTCCACCGCGATCGGCATCGGTCACGACACCGACACGGTCGCAGCGATCGCCGGGGCGCTGCTCGGGGCCCGGTGGGGAGCGTCAGCGATCCCGGCGCACTGGCGGCGGTTGCTGCACGGCTACCCGGGAATTAACGGCGAACGGCTCGTCGAGCTCGCGACCCTGGCGGCCCGCGGGGGAAAGCCGCTCGGCAACGGGTAGCCGCTGACCGCTCGAGTCGACTACACGGCATACACCGGCAGGAAGGCGCTGGCCCGACAGCCGTTCGACGACGGAGTCTGGCTCGGCGACGTCGACGCGCTCGAGCAGCTGCCGGAGGGCGTCTCCGCCGTCATCTCCCTGTGTCTGCTCGGACGCCAGCAGGTGCCGCCGGGAGTCGAGCACATCGCGTTCCGGCTCATCGACCGGGCTGAAACCAGGAGAACCCCCACCTCGAGCTCATCCTGGGCGACGCCGCCGCGACCGTCAGGACCTTGCGTGCCGAGGGGCACGAGGTTCTTGTCCGCTGCGTTGCGGCCGAGAGCCGGACCCCCGCCGTGGGGATCGCCTACGCGCTTGCCCTCGGGGTCCCCTTCGAGGCTTCCCGCGACGCCGTATGTGCTGCGCTCCCGGCGGCTCCCCCGAACGCCGCCTTCCTGCGCACCCTGGCCGGACCCGGGGTCGAAAGTTACTTCGCAGTCCAGGAGTACATCGGCGACTGATCCTCACCAGGTCGCCGGCGACGGCGATCTGAGGAGCACATCTTGGGGCCATCGTCTGCACATAGAGCCCGACGACGCCATCGTCCTCGAGGCGGACCGACTCGCCCGGGCGCAGCGCGGCCGAGCATCTCCTCAGGGGCCTCTTCATACTTCCGATCACCGTGGAGGCGGGCCGGCGACTGGCGTTGGTCATATGCCGCGCGCGGAGTCACACTCCAGCAGGCGGACTGCCTCATCGCAGCGACCCCGGCTGCGCACCGGGCCGTGCTGGCCACGGCCAACCCGAAGGACTTCCCCCACAGGGAAACCGTGGGTCGCGTGTCTGTGGCAGGGTGGTTCTAGGGTGTTGTTTTTTCCCTTTCCATGAGAAACACCCACGACGTGCAGCAGGCGAGCCAGTGGCGGTACGCGGTGCCCGGCTACGCGACGTTCGACCCGGCCCCGATGGGGCCGGCGGCATAAATGTCGCCCCATAGAGCCAGCGCAGGATCCACGCCAGTGGCGCGGCCTCGGT
>ERZ795053.7367-NODE-7367-length-10626-cov-4.412260_pt1 | contig 10626 bp, 9 predicted proteins | sample MGYA00375137_ERZ795053 | MGnify/ENA primary metagenome ERZ795053 (study PRJEB30182, sample SAMN05720284) | activated sludge metagenome | isolation source: Anaerobic digester | place: Hong Kong | collected 2014-12-17 ... | reverse complement strand
TGGCGCACTCAGTTATTGGGGAGACTTTGCCCAATACAATTTGGGCTTGGCCGCCACCATTTGGGCGGCTGGCTTTTGGCTGCGATCCCGCTGGCTCCAACGACTGGCCGTGGCCACGGTGATGGCCGCAACCCTCGCCGGATTGACCTGTAATATATTCAGGTTCAGCCTCTCCCGCCCACGCCCTCAGGCAAAAGCCACGGATGGTCTGTATGGATTTCGAGGGGCCGTTCAAGGTTGGAACTACCACAGTTTTCCGTCCGGGCACACTTCAACTGCCTTTGGAACTTCCACGCCGTTGCTCGTCGCGGGTGGCCCTGTCGGCGCTGTGGTCACTGTTTTCAGCGCCTCCGTGGCCTGGTCCCGAATTTATCGCGGGCAGCACTTTCCTTCTGATGTCCTCGTGGGCGCCATGCTGGGCGTTCTTTATGGCGTGGCGGCGGCTTCCGGCTTGAGGGAACTGCGGCGACGCAGTTCCCGGATGGCCTACCTGCGTCGTTGCAGGGCCAGCAAAGTGCAGGAAAGTACATCGAGCGCTTGAAAACTAGAGATTTCGGGCCTACTTCGAGTACGAAATCTTCACAATCCGGCTTGAACCCATCCCATCGCTACGCGATACTCAAAAAACCATAACCTTATCGATGAGCACCTCTGCCACCCAGGCGCCCCCTTCCGAAGACGACCCCTCGTCCAGTCAATCCCCCGCCCGCGAGGTCAAAGACCTTCAGGATGCCGTTATCCGATTCGCGGGCAATTCCCAAGACGGCATCCAAAGTATTGGCGCTTTTCTCGCCAAATTGGCCGGACGGAGTTCCCGGGAAGTGGTGACTTACATGACGATCCCTTCCACCATCTCCGGTGGTCCCTCCATCTTCCAAGTTCATCTGGGTTCCGGAGAGGTGCTTTCCGCAGGCGACGAGGCCGACTTCCTGGTGGCGCTCTACCAGCACAGTTACGACAGCCACGTTGCTTCAATCAAGGATGGCGGCACCTGCATTTACGATTCCGATTTCGTCACCCCGAATCTCGCAGACAAGCGCATTCACCATGTCGGAATTCCGATCACGAATGCCACCATCGAAGCGCTCGGAGGCACCAGCAAAGACAGGGGCAAGAACATGTTCGTCCTGGGATTGGTGACTCAGTTGTTCGATCTGAACCGCGACAAGCTGGTTCCGATCATTGAAAGACAGTTTGGCCGCAAGGGTGGCGACACGTTCAAAAACGTGATGCTGGCTTTCGACACCGGATTCTCCTATCCGATTGGAGGCATTTTCCAGGAAAATTACCTCCTCCATGAGGGCATTTCCGACAACACCGACCGGATCGCGACCGACGGGAACACCGCCATGGTCTACGGACTTCTCGCCGGCGGCGTCCGCTATGGCGCGGCCTACCCCATCACTCCTTGGTCCTCGATCATGGAAACGCTCCGTTCGGAGTTGCCCAAATACGGAGGTCTTTTCGTGCAGGCCGAAGACGAACTGGCGGCTGTCGCCATGGCCTGTGGGTTCGCCTACTCCGGGCATACGGCTGTCACAGGAAGCTCCGGCCCGGGGCTTTCCTTGAAAATGGAAGCCCTGAGCTATGCGGTGATGGCAGAACTCCCACTGGTCGTCATTAATGTCCAGCGCGGCGGCCCCTCCACGGGTCTGCCTACCAGTGTGGAACAAAGCGACCTCATGCAGGCTATTTATGGCAGTCACGGCGACTGCCCACGCATTGTGCTGGCGCCCAAAAACGTCGAAGACTGCTATTACATTGCGGTTGAGGCCTGCCGACTGGCCCGGAAATATTCCTGTCCGGTATTCATCCTTACTGATCAGGCACTCTCCAGCCGGATCGAAGCCTTCCGCGAGCCCAAACTGGACGAGCATTACATCGAACCGGTCTTGGATCTTTCCCCCCGTCCGGAGGACTTCAAACCATATGCGTTGGGTGCGCCTTCAAAGCACGCCCCCCCCGGATCTCCCATGTTGAGCGGCAAATATCCCGTTGTGACCGGTCTCGAGCACGACGAATGGGGCCATCCTTCCGGCAACCCCAAAATGCACCAGAACATGACCAACCGTCGCCGGGACAAAATCAAAGCCTTGATGTCCGAGATCCCGGCCCCGGATTACTTCGGCGTTGAAAACGCAGAGGTCCTTCTGGTCGGTTGGGGGTCAACCTACGGTCCTATCCGGACGGCGGTCCAAAGCGGCATGGAATCCGGACGCAGCATCGCGTGCATTCACCTGCGCCACATCCACCCTCTGCCCAATGGACTGGTCGAACTGTTTGCCCGCCACAAGCACATCATTGTCACAGAAATGAACGACGAGGGACTCTATGGCTATGGTCAGTTGGCGACCCTGCTCCGGGCTCGTTACTGCGACCCCCGTATTCAGGGGCTCTGCAAAACCGATGGACTCACGTTCACGATCAAAGAAATCCTCGCTGGCATTGATCGTCTCACCGCTTAACACCCCTTCCCAGTCCCAATTTCCCCAGTCCTACCAACATGAGTGTAGCAGCACCCACCAACGCGGAACCCAAAAAACTCACCAAAAAGGAGTTGTCCGCTGACCATCCGACCTGGTGTCCGGGTTGCGGCGATTTTGCCGTTCTCGCCGCCTTCTACAAGGTTCTGGAAAAACTCCAGATCCCCCACGAAAAAATTGTCACCATTGCCGGCATCGGTTGCAGTTCCCGGTTCCCCTACTTTGTGAACAGTCATGGCGTCCATTTCATCCATGGACGCGCGTTGCCTTTCGCTTCGGGAGTCAGTCTGTCCCGGCCAGATCTCCATGTTTTTGCCTTCGGTGGCGACGGTGATGGCTATTCCATCGGCGGAAACCATCTCGACCACGCCGCGCGCAAGAACATCAACCTGACCTATGTCATCATGGACAATTTTGTCTATGGACTGACCAAGAAACAGACGTCCCCCACCTCGCCAGTCGGATTCAAATCCAAGACGGATCCAACCGGCGCGATCGACCGCCCCATCAACCCCATGGTGAAACTGACTGCCGGTGGAGCCACTTTTGTGGGCCGTTCCCATGCCACCCAAGTCAATCACATGATGGAAATCTTCGAGCGCGCCATCCTTCACAAAGGATTCAGCGTGGTGGAAGTTCTTTCCGAATGCTCCTTCTTCTATCCCGGGGTGTTCGACCCCGGCAATCCCCGCCGCGGCGGGGTTTTCGATGTCATCGATGAAACTCAGCACGATGTCACCGACCAGGCGGCCGCGCTGAAAATTGCGATGGAGCCATTCCCCGGCAAATTCGGACTGTTTTACGAGTCGGATCGTCCGACCAAGAATGATCTTGAACAGAAGTGGATTGATTCCTCCAGAGAGGCCGCCAAGAATGCAGGCGGTAAAGATCTGATCGCCCAGCGATTCGCCCAATTGAAGTAGTCGAAACCTTCCAAAAATTTGACCAAGCAAAAGGCGCCGGTGACACCGGCGCCTTTTCTGTTTCCATAAAGCCGCACTATTGTCCTTCAGACGAGAGAGGGGCCTCCATCCCAAAACTCTACCGCCCAATTGAGTCTTTCCTTGCTCTGGGTGTCATCACTTGGTACGATTCAGCAACCATGAAATTCCGTCCACCGATCCTGACCGCTTTTCTCTTTGCGACGGCAGCTGCGCTTCCGATTCTGGTCCGGGCACAAACGCCCGGCGTTGGCTTGAATGCCATCCACGAAAAGTTGACCTTGGAACGTCCGATCACCCTCCAGATTGCCCCGGATGGATCGGGCCGCCGCTTTCTTGCCCAACAAACCGGCAAAATTAGAATCTTGCCAAAGGATGAAGGATCGGCTTCGGGAGACGCCGTTTTCCTCGATCTTTCCGACCGCAATATGGCGGAAAAGGATTTCGAAGAAGGTTTGATCGGTTTCGCGTTTCACCGTGACTTTGCCACCAACAGAAAATTTTACGTCTGCTACTCCCAACAAGGCCCAAAACGCAGCGTCGTGAGCGAGTTTCAAGCCTCCACAGGCGACTCCTCACGGGCGGATCCGGCTACGGAGCGCATTCTTTTGGAAATCCCACAGCCCGATTGGAACCACAACTCAGGGAATCTCGTTTTCGGCCCGCAAGATGGGTGTCTCTACATTTCTGTAGGGGACGGAGGCCTCAAGAACGGTGTTTTTCAACAGCCGCAAAACCTGACCCGATGGAATGGGAAATTACTCAGGATTGATCCAACCTCACCTGCCGAAGGTCACAGGAATTATTCCATTCCCAAGGACAACCCGTTCCTCGACAATCCGGTGGCCTGCCCCGAAATCTGGGCTCTGGGACTGCGAAACCCGTGGGGAAGCTGGATAGATGCCGAGACCGGGGTCTTTTGGTTGGCTGATGTCGGACAGGATTTGTGGGAGGAAATCAACCACATCGAACGAGGAAAAAATTACGGTTGGGATTTCCGTGAAGGAGCCCACGATTTCCTCTTCCGCCGGGAGTACATGTCCTTGTTGAATCTGAAATCAGATCCGCCACGCGGCACGGCTTTTGCCGATCCCATCTTCGAGTACAGTCATGCCGAAGGATTGAGCATTACCGGAGGCTTTGTTTACCGGGGAGATGGCATTCCTTCTCTGAAAGGTTGTTACATTTATGGTGACTGGAAGTTTGGAACGGTTTGGGCCCTGGATTACGACCTGAAATCGAAAAAGACAATCAGCAACCGGGTGCTGTACCGCCCGGAAGACAACAACAATGAAAAAATGAATCCCACCGCTTTCTGTCCGGATGAGAAGGGCGAAGTCATCATGTTGAACTGGGATGGCCGAATGTTCCGTCTGAAGACGAAGTGACTCCGGCGTTCCGCGCCCCCCCCCGATGTCCTGACTTGCGGACCAGCCTGCGAATAGAGAAATGCGCCATAAACTGGCCGAGAACCGGCCGGACCATCTATCATTTTCGAATCCATCCCTTCGAACCTTCGAAATAGGGGTTGTTCTTGCTGGTATTCATCGAATCGTAGAGGAGAGGCGCACCGCCCTCCTGATTCCATCCATGAAAAACGGCGCTGTTTTTGGCATCTTGTGCAGTGTCCTCCTTTCTGGCCTGACATCATGCCGTGAATCGTTCAAAGAAGTGACTTCCCGTCACCGGGCAGGATTGAGCGTCCTGAGAGCGGACATGCAGCATTTAAAACAGCAGGCTTTGGATCCCATCCAAAAAGCAAAACCTCTCCTGCCATTGGATCCGTTGCCTGTCTTCGAATCCGCAGACTTGTCCGGAAACACGCTGATATTAAGTTGGCAGGAACTGGACGACCCCAACGGGCGGATCACCGAAGAAAATCTCCCCGATCTGCATTTCTCCTCCGCTGTCAAAAGGGTGTTCCAGTTGACGAATCAGGCAGGCGAATCCGACGTGGATTTTGAAGAGGAACTGATTTCCGTCGTGTCGGTCCGCTATTTGGTCGGCTACCGGATCCTGCGCTATGAATCCCCCCAGTTTGGTGAAGATAGGCACTACCGACGTGGCGGGGCCTTGGTTGACGTTCAGGTGTTTGACCGCCGAAAGAAGGCGAACATTCGCTCATTTGAAGTCACTGCCTTGTCGGACGAAAACATGGATCATCTCCCGGACGTGTCAGCGAAACGCCCGATTGAAATGCGTGATTTGGCCAGAGCAAACTTGCTCCAGAATCTCCGAAAACAACTCCTGGCAACTTTGGCTGAAAGGACGGGCGGAAAGTTTTCCTCCTGAATACGGGAATTCTGCCGAGTCCCGTCCCTTCAGCAATCTGATCCAGGGCAGGATCACCTCTCAACCGAACACCTCTTCCAATCCCCGTCGCATGACAGAGGGATCGGGACTCCGACCGGTCCAGTACTCGATACCAATCACTCCCTGGGAAACCAGCATGCCCAAACCATCGATGACTTTGCACCCGCGTTCCCGGGCGTCCCGAACCAAATGGGTCAGTGGAGGATTCGGAATGACATCCGCCACAACCATTCCTGGCTGAAGGGTGTCCAGATCCAAAGCCACTCTGGCATCCACATCGGGGAACAGTCCAATGGAGGTGGAATTGACCACGATATCTGTCCCTTGGGGAATCTGAAAATCTCCGCTCCAAGGGACGAAGTCCACCTGGAGCCCCCCTCCCGTGGCCTCGCAGACCTTGCCTTTAAGCAGCGTCTCCAGATCGCGCCCTCGGGCTTCGCTGCGGTTGACGAGAGTGATCTGTCGGACCCCAGCCAAGGCCATTTCGACAGCGATGGCTCGGGCGGCCCCTCCCGCGCCCAGCAATACCATGGATTTCCCGGCCGGATCATCCATCTCCCGGAAGGAGGCGACAAACCCTTTCCCATCGGTGTTTTCCCCGATGAATCTCCCCTCCCGATTGACCACGCAATTGACCGCCCCCATCAGGGCGGCGCTCTCCCCGAGACCGTCCAAATGCTGGATCACCGCCACTTTGTGGGGAATGGTGCAATTGAAGCCCCTGAATCCAAATGCTCTGGCGCCCGCCACCGCAGCTCCAAGTGCTTCCGGCCTGACTTCCAGGGTGAGGTAGCGCCAATCCAGCGCCATGTCACGGAAAGCGGGTTCGATCATGGCTTGGGTGGGATTCTCCGCAACGGGGAAACCAAAGCAGCCAACCAGTTCCTGTTTGAAATTCAATTCTTTCGCCATGGGATGAGACCATAGTGGGCCAATGGCCGCGATCAAGCTTTGATCCTGCCGTCTTCCTGAAGGGCGGTGGGTTTGGACAACCGATAAGCGAACGTCGTTAACGCCAGGGTCACCACGAGCAGCAAGGTGGAAAGCGCGTTGATCACGGGCATTTCCCGGGTGTGTTTCATCATGCTGTAAATCCGCAATGGCAGGGTATCTCCACCGACACCTTTAACGAAAAAAGTGATGACATAGTCGTCCAGGGAGAGTGTGAAAGCCAGCAGGCCCCCCGCCAGAATACCGGGGGCCAGAATGGGAACCACCACAGACAGGACCGTGCGCAACCAACCAGCGCCCAAATCTCGAGCGGCATCGATGAGATTCCGGTCAAAATCCTGGAGGCGTGCCAAGACCACCAAGGCGACAAAACTGAGACAGAACGTGGTATGGGCCACGACAATGGCCGGCATGCCGGAAGGAAATTTCACCAGCGCGAAAGGCAGGGCCAGACTGATGCCCATCAGAATGTCCGGCACCACAATCGGCAGGTAGACCAGTGCGAAATGAATTTTTTGCAACCGGCTGCGGAAGACGTGCAGCGCGCAGGCCGCAAAAGTTCCGAGAATCATGGAGGCAACGCTGGAAAGTGTGGCAATGATCAAGGACCGCCGCAGCGCCTCCCAAAGATCCCGGTTTTGCCGGTGGAAAAGACGCTCATACCAATGCCAGGTGAATCCTTCCCAACTGGCGCTGTATTTTGAGGTATTGAACGAATTGATGACCAAAAAAACGATGGGCAGATGAAGGAACACCAGCGCCAACACCGTGAAGATTAACGGCCATCGAGAGGGCTTCATGCGTGGTCGGGAGCAAGGGCAGGATCGGGAGCGGTACTTTTGCGGGGTCGTTTCCACTGCCAAACGGCTACCAAAGGCAGCAGCGAAGCCATCACCAGGAGGGTGGCCATGGCGGCGGCCTGGGGCCAGTCACGATCCACTCCCACCCGGCGAGCTATCAAATTTCCCAACATTTGCCCGTCGCTTCCCCCGACGAGGTCAGGAATGAGGTAGGCTCCCAATGCCGGAATAAAGACCAACGCTGCCGCCGATAGCATCCCCTGCCTGATCCCCGGAAGAAAAATCCGGAAAAAGGCGGACGCGGGGCCAGCTCCCAAATCCCGTGCGGCATCCAGCAAACCAAAATCGAAGCGATCAACTGCGGCAAACAGGGGGAGAATGGCAAACGGCAGATGGGCGTAGACCAAAACAAGAAGAACCGCTCCTGAATTGTAGAGGAGCAGCGATTCTTCTGGCATCAGCTTGGTCCAATAGAGGAAGGCCATCAGGGGGCCGGACGGATGAGCCACGGATTTCCAGGCAAAGACCCGGATCAGGAAATTTGTCCAAAATGGAACCATGATGAGCCAGAGCACCACACTCCTCCACCGCGGCGCGGCTTTGGCCAAAAACCAGGCGACGGGCAGACTCCAGATCACGCAAATGAGAGTGGTGGCCAGCGACAACCAGAGTGTGTGCCCGAGCATACCCAATATGCCGCCGTCCCAGAGCCGCCGCCAGGCTTCGAAATCATACCCCGGCGCAAACCCATCTTCCAAGGACCGGGCTTTGAAAGAAAGCAGGACGATCAGAGCTGTCGGAATCGCGAAAAAAACGACCAACCAACTGAAGGAAGGTCCCGACAGGAGCCATTCCCACTTCCGTCCAGAAGTCAGCTTTCTTGGGGATCCTCCTTTCACGGAGCACTTGGCAATTTGTAGAATTTCAGGGCATTCCCCCTCCAGAGGGCCTCCCTTTCGGACTCAGGACGGGTTTGAATGATCTCAGCAAGCCCTTCCACCCATTGCCGCCAGGTGCCTCCCAGCAGACAGACCGGCCAATCGCCCCCGAACACGACCCGCTCCGGACCAAAGGCGTCCAAACAATGGTTCACGATGGGAGCGAGCAATCCCGGAGCCGCTTTTTCGGGTAATCGGGCAATGATCCCTGAAATCTTGCAGATCGTATTGGCCTTTCCCGCCAGAGCATCGATCCCTGATTTCCAACGATCCACGGAGTGTTCCGGCGTTTCGCCGATCTCCAGAGCAGGGTGGAACGCCTTCACATCGGCATTGCCGCAGTGATCGACCACAAACCGGGTCTCGGGGCATTCGGAGGCTAGTTTGGCCCCATCCTGCAATTCTCCTGGGCGGAGACACAGATCGAAGTGAAGCCCCTTGCCGCCCAAATACCGGACTCCCTTGATGAATTCCGGGCGGAGACAATGTCCCGCCGGTGTCAACGGACCGTGCAGCACCTGCCTAACCCCCCTCACAAAACCGCTTGCCGAATGCCTCTCCACGTAGGCGGGAAAATCCGCCGCATCCGGTCGACCACCAATGGTTGCCGCCAGAGTGGGAATTGAGGGATCACGGCACAATGCAATGACTTCGGCGGCTTCCCGATCGAGGTCTGCTGGAGCCACATCAATCTCCATGTAGACGGCGGAAACGTCATAACCGGCCGTCGCCGCTTGGTATTCTTTCAGGTGATGGCGGCTCCGGATGATTTCCGGCGCCGTTTGTAGCCAGGGAGGATTGATGCGGTCCGGATCCCAGAGATGCTGGTGGGTATCAACGATCTTGCGAAGGGATTCGGCTCCGGAGGAAAGGTGAGGAACGGCAGCAGCAGCGATCATGGCCCGGGAGGAGGATTGAAGAAAGCTTCGTCGCTTCATAAGGACAGCCATGTTACACCATGCCACCAGATTTCCAAACATTGCCAGCCTAAGCCATTCGAAATTCATCCCTTGATTGCTCGGAGCTTGACTTGACCCAACGGATTCCCCACGCCACCATTCCCACCTGATGATCGTCGATGTTCACACTCACGCGTGGGAGTACCCCACGCATTTTGGCTCCCGTTTCCGGGAGGAAGCCCGCCGGGCCCGCGCGGGCGTTGAAGTGGATCTCACGGTTCGCTACGAAGACTACGCGGCGTCCTTTCCGGAAGGAGAAGATTTCCGGGCCATCGTATTCGGAGGCAAAGCATCCCTGAGCGGCATTTGGGTCGATGACCGGTATGTCGCGAATTATGTGGCCCAGGATCCCTCCCGCCTCGTCGGCTTTTTGTCGGTTGATCCCACCCAGCCCGGCTGGGAATCCGAACTGAAAGCCGGACATCTGGAACTCGGTCTCCGGGGGATCAAGCTGCTACCGATGTATGCCGGCTTCCGCCCGGACGCTCCTGCTCTCGATCCTCTTTGGGAGTATGCCTCGGAACATTCCCTTCCAGTATTGTTGCACACTGGGACCACCTTCATTTCCGTGGCCCCGCTGGAATGCACCCTGCCCCGCCATCTCGATCCGGTGGCGATCCGGTTTCCCCAGGTCAAGATCATTATGGCGCACCTCGGGCATCCGTATGAGGGGGAATGCATCGCGGTCATCCGCAAACACCCGAATGTATTTGCAGATCTCAGCGCCCTGCACTACCGGCCCCACCAGCTCTACCACAGTCTGATGCTGGTTCAGGAATACGGAGTCTGGGACAAGGTTCTGTTCGGAACCGACTACCCCTTCACCACCGCTGCCGCCACCGTTCGTGATCTGCTGACTCTGGGGGCGCGGTTCGCAGCCTCTGAATCGGGCCTTTTGAATCCTGCGGCAATCGAACGCCTCATTCACCGCCCCACCCTCTCCCTGTTGGGATTGGAACCTGCCTGAATCCCTGCTCTGTCGAACATGCCTCTCATCATTCACGAACTCACCAAACCGAAGCATTCTCAGGAAGTCACCGCTCGCTTCCGCGAGGAACCCCTCCCCTCGGGAGACCGGGAACGCGGATTCCTCAAGGACGTGGGCAAACTGTTTGAAAAGGAGCGGACCGGACGGCTTTTCGGCACGTTCGCCAAAAACCGCGACCTGTTCCCGTTTCCTCAATATCTTTCGGATTATCTGGAACGAAAGATCACGTTCACGGAGTTCAGCCAACGGGCCG
>ERZ795053.7365-NODE-7365-length-10628-cov-5.101201_pt1 | contig 10628 bp, 6 predicted proteins | sample MGYA00375137_ERZ795053 | MGnify/ENA primary metagenome ERZ795053 (study PRJEB30182, sample SAMN05720284) | activated sludge metagenome | isolation source: Anaerobic digester | place: Hong Kong | collected 2014-12-17 ... | reverse complement strand
CCTTCCCCGATTGAGCCTCGGCCGGGGTGCCTATGGACTGAAAGGTAAACCTCGTTCCCGGGACCAGGTTCTTGTGATAACTGATCACCTTGGTCGAACCGTAGATGATCGGCGTGCAAAAGGACAGAACTTTCTGGTCGGCCAATGTCCGGATCATCACTTCCAATCCGATCCCGTTGATGTCGCCGACCGATATGCCTATTTTGGGTAATGCCATAGGTATTCCTCCACATTGCGCCTGTGACGCATCATTTTTAGTAATCTTTGGAGAATCAAAAGTAGCATTTTACCTGTGAGAGCGAAAAAGTCTTATGGCCAGCACTTCCTGACCCAACCGGCCATAGCCGAACGGATCGCCCAGGCTCTCGACGAGCATTGTACCGACGGACGGGTCCTGGAGATCGGACCCGGCAAGGGTATCCTGACCACCTTCCTCGCCCAGCGATTCCCCGGGTTCAAGGCGGTTGAGGCCGACCGGGACATGATCACCTATCTGTCCAGCCACCATCCCGAATGGACCGACCATCTCATCAGCGAGGATTTCATGAAACTGGACCTTCCCCGGGTCTTCGAGGGTCAATCCTTCCAGCTGGTCGGAAACTTTCCCTACAACATCTCCTCCCAGATCGTCATTCGCATGATCGAGCATCGCGACCTGATCCCCGAGCTGGTGGGCATGTTCCAGCGGGAAGTGGCCAGACGGATCGTCTCCGGCCCCGGCAACAAGGACTACGGGATCCTCAGTGTCCTGACCCAGGCCTGGTATGACGGGACCTATCTGTTCACCGTCGATCGGGGGTCGTTCCAGCCACCTCCCAAGGTGCAGAGTGGCGTGATCCGCCTGGTCAGGAAGGCCGATACGGAATTGGGATGCGACCCTGTGCGGTTTGTCCTGGTGGTCAAGACCGCCTTTGGCCAGCGCCGGAAGATGATGCGCAACACCCTTCGTGGATTGTGCGAGGATCCCGAGCTTCTTGAGGATCCCATCTTCCAGGAACGCCCCGAACAACTGGACGTGGCGGCATTCGTTTCCCTGACGAATCGACTGTTTCCGGTCGATGCATAGTCGCCTTTCGTCTGAATTCTGTTCCCGAACCGGCTGGAGTCGGCGTTATTTGAACAAACGAAAAAAATGTTTGAACTTGCCTCCTCCTCTGTTCCTATGAAAAATCGATTCGTAGCGGTATTCTTTGCCTTTTTTGGTGGGATCGTCGGGTTGCACAAGATGTACCTGCGCGGGTGGAATGCCGGTAGCGGGCGCCTGGTCTTTTTCTTTCTGGCTATCTTCCTTCGCTGGCCCATGGTCCTGGGCATCCTGGCAGTGATCGCCATCCTGGAAGGGATCCTCCTGGCGACCATGGAGCCGGAAACCTTTGACAAGAAATACAACAGCGGGGAAACCTCGACCTCCTCACGCCATCAGGAACGGGCCGAACGAAGGGCCTCCAGGAGGTCTTCGCGACGGGCGCCCCGTCCTGCAGCGATGTTCAGTGGCGCAGGTAAATTCATCAAGAGCGGGATGAAAAAATTCCGCAATTACGACCTCAAGGGTGCTTTGGCTGATTTTTTGCAGGCAGAACAACGGGATCCCCGGTCGGCAACGGTCCATTTCAATCTGGCCTGCACCTACTCGATGTTGGAAGATGCCGCCAAGGGATTTCACCACCTCAGCCTGGCCTTTGACAATGGCTTCCGGGATGAGGAAAAGGTACGCACCCACGATTCCCTCGCTTACCTGCGCATTCAGCCGGAATTCCCTGAATTCGTAGCCAGCGGCTATCGCCCCGTCACCAGCCCTAAGGCTCTGGATAGCGGAGATACCGGCGGCAACCTGCTGGAAGAATTGCGGCGACTGGGTGAACTTCGGGAAAAAGGCGCCCTGTCTGCCGAAGAGTTCGATGAGCGCAAACGAAACCTCTTTGGTTAGGTCATGCAACAATTTGGCTGATTTGAACATCTATTGAATAGAACCAGGAAGTAAGGAACGACCATGCTGGCAAAAGATCTGATCACCGAAGCCATCCTCCCCCTGCGGACGTCCACGTCCGGTGAGGATGCCATGCAATTGATGCGCGATGCGGTGGTCCGACATTTGCCCATCGTCAACAACACCCAGTTCCTGGGGCTCATCTCCGAAGATGATCTGCTGGCGGGCGACCTGGACCAACCGGTCGGCAACTATACCCTGACCATCCCCAAGCCCTTCGTCAATGCCAAGGACCACCTGGTGGAAGTCCTACGGGTGATCGGCCAATCCCGGCTCACCCTCATCCCGGTATTGAATGACGCCGGCGATTACCTTGGGGTGATCACCCAGGAGGATATCCTCACCCACCTGGCCCGGGCCACCTCCCTGGCCGAGAATGGCAGCATCCTCATCCTGGAGGTCAACCGACGCGATTATTCACCCAGCGAGATCACCCGGATCATTGAAGGGGAGGACGGGATCATCCTGATGATGTACCTGTCGTCGGAACCTCAATCCGAGATCATGGAGGTGACCCTGAAGCTGCACGCCCCCTCCATGAGCCGCATCGTGTCCAGCCTGGAGCGCTTCAAATACAAGGTCAAGGCCTCTTATCAGGAATCCGATTATTCCGAGACCCTCAAGGATAACTACGATGCCCTGATGCATTATCTGAATGTGTAAGTTTTGAAGAAGCGTCGCTTTGATTAGGCGAAACAGGGTAGGCATCCTACTTTTGTGATCGTCAAATCAAACGTCATGGCAAATTCCAACCTGCTCCAACTCCTGGGTGACCAGGCCGATTATCTCCTGGATCATCAGTGTACCACCATCGACCGATCCATGCTGCATGCACCCGGACCCGATTTTGTCGACCGGATCTACAGCCAGAGCAATCGGAGCAATCAGGTCCTGAGGAGTTTGCAGACCCTCTTCAACCATGGCCGCATGGGTGGCTCGGGCTACCTGTCCATCCTTCCGGTGGACCAGGGGATTGAACACAGTGCCGGATCCGCCTTTTCTCCCAATCCCATCTATTTCGATCCCGAAAAGATCATCGAACTGGCCATCGAAGCCGGTTGCAATGCCGTCGCTTCCACGTTTGGCGTTCTGGCCATGATGAGTCGGAAGTACGCCCACAAGATCCCGTTCGTGGTCAAGATCAATCACAATGAGTTCCTGTCCATGCCGGCCTCATACGACCAGATCATGTTCGGTTCGGTGGAAAAGGCCTGGAACCTCGGAGCCGTCGCAGTGGGGGCCACCATCTATTTCGGGTCAGAAGAGAGCAATCGCCAGATCGTGGAAGTAGCCGAAGCGTTCGAGCGTGCCCATGAACTGGGCATGGCCACCATCCTGTGGTGCTATACCCGCAACAGCGGATTCAAGAAAGACGGGGTGGATTATCACACCGCAGCCGACCTCACCGGACAGGCCAACCACCTGGGTGTGACCATTCAGGCAGATATCATCAAGCAGAAACTGCCCACCAACAACGGAGGGTATACCGCCCTGAAGTTCGGGAAGTCGCACCCGAAGATGTATGATACTCTCAGCAGCGACCACCCCATCGACCTGACCCGTTACCAGGTAGCCAACTGCTATATGGGACGTGCCGGATTGATCAATTCAGGTGGCGAATCAAAAGGGGCCAGCGACCTGGCCGAAGCCGTCATCACCGCTGTGATCAACAAGCGTGCCGGGGGCACTGGCCTGATCCTCGGCCGGAAAGCCTTCCAGCGCCCCGTCGGTGACGGTGTGGCCCTGCTGGAAGCCGTTCAGGATGTGTATTTGGATCCAGGTATCACTCTGGCCTGAGGAACTTCAACCGAATTGATCGAACACCGATCATCTACCACTTCTTATCCAAGGAGCTGCGGTAGTATTCCACCATTTTCCGGTACTGTTCATGTGAGAATCCACAATGGCAGTCCCAGTATTGGGACATCAAATTACCCACATCAGGGGTATAGAATTCACCATTGGCATCAACAGCTTCCGACTGGTAGGTACAAGGCCGTTTGAATGCTTGATCCAGAAAATCGGCAGGTGTATCACAGATACGGTCACCAGCCCATTGGCAATTGCTGCCATTGACCAATTCGTCCCCATTCGCATCCGTATCGAGCAAGCCAAAATAGTGCCCCAGAAAATGACATAAAGCCAACGGATAGTCACGAAAAACATGCTTGTCCACCACCAGAACAGATGAATCCGCCCTTCCATCAAGCAAGTGTTGCCAAGGCAGGGTATATCCATATCTGGGATGCCCGCCCGGAAGTCCGGAAGTCGAGATGACATACAGGTTGATCACTTCAGGTTGTGAAAATCGATTTTTCAGATCCTGTAGGCGCTCCAGATCTGGCAAGCCTACCAGTGTATCAAACTCATAGAGGGGAATCGTATCAATGAGGCAAGGACCAAACGAGATGCAAACCGGAGAAAAAATGGAATCCGCCACATGCCAGGCGTACCGGATGGAGTCTTCCTGAACTCCGGTCTGGCCCAGGCTGTCACTGATGACATGGACAAAAACCGTCAGTTTCTTATCCAAACAGGGTAATTCGCTCTGGCGAGTGGTGAATGAGGTCGTCTGCCCGGACAGTGGTTGGGCAGAAAGCAGCAGGAAAACAATAAAAATGTTGTATACCGACAAAATATACCGAAATAAGATGGGAATATGCATGGAATTTAGGTTTCGATTTTGCATCGATCCCCTGCATCGATGACCGAAAATCCTGGGAATATTGCAAGAGATCATCTTTTTTTCAGGAAGCTAAGCAAGATTTTTCAAATCTGAACATTTTCTTAGGATCGGTAGAAAAACGAACATGATGTCGTATTTTACTTGATAAACCTGCAAGCGGATGAAAAAACAAGGCAAAAGCTTTGGAAGGATATCTTCATTTATATTGATATTCAGCTGTTTATATTCAATATCCGGCGTTCAGGCTCAAACAGCAAGTGTTGAAGTGGGCTGTTTCCCGTTGAATGTTTCCTTTTCTGCCCCTTCCGGCCAATCGAGTTTTTTCTGGGATTTCAAGGATGGTGCGACATCCGATCTGGAAAATCCGGTTCACGTTTTTATTCAAGCAGGTGTCTATGTTGTCGAATTCAGGAATACCGCAAATGGTCCGATCATCGGAACCGTGACCATTACCGTTCTGGAAAAACCCAGTCTTTCGGTTGCCGCGGATCCGGATTCTGTCTGCCCTGGACAAATCGTCAAGTTTGTCGACAATACTATCTACTCGTCGGGAATGATCCCACAGTCCTGGAGTTGGACGTTCGGAAATGGTTCTGGTTCAACGGTCAGCTCTCCAACAACTACCTATAGCCTGCCCGGCAATTATTCAGTCTCTCTTTCGGTCGTTACCAACCTGCCAGGTTGCCAGGTGACCAAGATCTTTCCAGGTCTGGCCACTGTGCTCCAGCCACCGGTGGCGGCCTTCACCACCGACCCGGATCCGCCGATTTCCTGCATTCCTCCTCTCGAGGTCAGCTTTCAAGACCAAAGTACCAGTGCATTTGATCTGACATGGTCCTGGAACATGGGCAATGGTCAAACATATACAGTTCAACATCCACCGAATCAAGTCTACACGAATCCGAAGGCTCATACGGTCATCCTCACCGTCACCGATGAATATGGATGCACAAACTCCATTACCAAAATTGTACAACCCGGGTTTAATGCACTGCCCATCACCTATAAGGACACCATATGTCAGAACCTGGTCTGGAAGCCTCAGAACACCAGCCCGAATGGTTCTCATTCATGGAGCTTTTCAGATGGTGCCAATCCCTCAACCAGTTCATTACGCAACCCTGAAGTGATCTTCTCCCAATCAGGTACAGTCAATGTATCCTATACCTGGACAAGCCCGGATAAATCCTGTTCGAAGGACACTTCATTTACGATCGTTGTGGAGAGTCCAGACATTGAAATTCTCATTGGTCCGATCCTGGAGTGCCGACCTCCATTTGTGGTCAATGGTTCCACGAATTATACCGGATCCGGACTCTATCAATGGGAATTCCTGCCAGGTCCTCTGGAATCTACCGATCCTTCGCCCACCTTTGTCTACCCCGGACCATCGGATAACTATTCCGTATATGGTCCCAGGATCAGTGAAATCAGACTCGAACTGGTCACCGCAGGAGGCTGTTTGATCGATACCACCCGTGTGGATACATTTGGTTTCATTACGGCCGCCTTCATCGCTGAGAAATACAAGAATATCTGTGCCGGTGATACGCTCCGGTTTTTTGACATGTCATACTCACCGTCACCTATCACCGAGTGGCTATGGGTCTGGGGAGATGGAGACACCTTGAAATCCACTTCCAACATGGATATCTGGCATGTGTACGATTCTTGTGATACATATTTCCCACGTCTGATCGTGAGGAATGAGGACGGGTGTGAACATATCAGTTACGAACGTGAAATCATTGTTTCCTGCTGTGACGGTGGTGGTGGCGGTGGCGGCAAATGTATGCCCGGCAGTAGTCCTTCCATTTGCCATGGACAGAGTGTTGTTTTTTATGTCACCCCTACTGAAAATACCCTGTACTACCGAGTCGAAACAGATGAATACCGCCTTTGGCATTGTCCGACACCCGGACCCACCGGGATAGATACCATTGAATGGACGTTCGACCATGAACCTGGCAATCATCCGGTTTATTTCAGTTTCTATACCGACCTGTATGATTTTTATTCAGGCTACGCCTTCCAGATATTGGTCGAGGGTGCCTGGGCTCAAGCCTGGTACGAAACCCATTGTGAGAACCCGTACGAAGTGACCTTTATTGATTCTTCAATGAATGCTACCCACCGGCAATGGATATTGCCCGACGGTAGCACATCAGATGCAGAACAATTTGATTATACCTTTTCACAGACTGGTGACTATGAGGTCATCCTGGAGGTCTGGAATGAGCCAAGTGGCTGCCCTCCTGATCGGGACACCATACAGGTGTACATCCGCGATATCGTAGCCAAAATGAAACTGGATCCCGATGTCTGCATCGGCACACCATTGAACCTGGATGCCTCCGCCAGCCAGGATGTCAATGCGACGTGCCATAAAGGATATACCTGGTATTTCCCGGGTGGGCCACGTCCTTTGACTACAGGCATGCCAATCGATACTCAGGGTTTTAACGCCCCATGTCAACAAGATATCATGCTGGTCGTAGAAGATATCAATGGATGTCAGGACACGGCATGGGGATCGGTCAATGTCCAACAGATCTTTACCTCCATCACAGCAGATAAAACCAGGATTTGCCTTCCTGCAGAAATCCAACTTACCGCGAAAGATTCATTGATCTGTGCTGAATCCGGCTCCTGGAGCTGGAGTATTGGCAATGCAACAGCGAACGGCCAACAATCATCATTCGTCGTTCCGGAAGGGTCCTATCTTGCTGGCGACTCGATTCGTATTCGGGTCGAAGCGCAAACACCATTGGGCTGTCCGGCCAGAGATACGATCTTCATCTCCATCTACAAGCCGGTTTCCCAGCTCACGGTTGATCCAGCCAACCGGACAATCTGTGAAGGCCAGAGCGTATCATTTATGGGGACAGACTTTACTGCGGAGGGATCCTGGCTGGATTTCGAATGGAATTTTGGCAATGGTGACCAGGCAACCGGTCAATCCGTATCCACTCTGTATCCACTAGGTGGAGTCTATCCGGTAGAAATGCGATTTATCGAGCATGCAACCGGTTGTGATGACACCCTCACCACCAGTATCATTGTCCAAAGTTATCCGGATGCCAATTTCAGCTCCAACCTTGACACCCTGTCCCCGATATGTCATCCGGCAACTGTCGTCCCGGTGAATATCTCGGATTCTGATTATCCGTTGACCGTGAATTGGGATTTCGGCAATGGGGAATCCAGTACGCTTTTCAATCCCGCATCTGTCTATGAAAAAGGCACCTGGACGTTGTCGCTCATTGTATCGACTTCAGCTGGATGTGCGGATACGATATCCAAATCCTATACCCTGGTCGGGCCTGAGGGCGATTTTGAATTGGACAAAGACATTCTGTGCCTGGATGAAACCCTAACCCTCACCCTGAAAGACACCAGTGATGTTTCAAATTGGTTATGGGATTTCGGTGATGGCACCCAACAGTTCGGGGGCAATCCGGTCGAACATACCTATACGTTTCTGCCTCCGGATAGTGCAACCATTGCTACGCTTGTCCTGACAGATAATACAGGCTATTGCAGTTATCAACTTGCCTATCCGGTACCGATTACCGTTGTTGATGCTGACTTCTCCATTCCCCCGGCTATCTATTGCCCTGGCTCACCAATCTATCTGGAGAACAACAGCTCACTGGCGACTTTCTATCAGTGGACCTTTTCCTGGGGTGGATCATCCAACGAGGAAGAACCGGTGATCACGGCTCCGGGAACAGGCGCATATGAAATCACACTACTCGCGATCAATGACACTGTTGGGTGTGCTGATACGTTGGTCCTGCCCCTCATCATTGAAGACCTTGAATTGACCCAACTGTTCGGTGATACCATATGCCCGGGTGATACCGCCATCATTGGAGTGCTGGATAGTCTACCTGGCTTTACGATATCCTGGACACCAACAAATACACTGATCCATCCTGATTCAGCAATCACCCAGGCTGTACCCCAGGTGACGACCACGTATACGGTAACTGTTTTCGATTCAACAGGATGCATGGCCACAGGTACAGTGGAGGTTGTGGTCATCGAACCATTACCTGAGTTTTCTCCCTGGGATACCATGGTTGTCCAGGGCGTACCCGTGATTTTACCGGGTCCTTCCCTGGATGATTATCTCTATTCGTGGAGCCCTGACCTCGGACTGAGTTGCACAATGTGTGCGAGACCTGAACTGATCAGTGATCTGGACCAGGAATACACGTTACTCATCCGGGACCGTTGGGGCTGCTTCCAAACCACAACGACATTCTTTGTAGATGTGGTGCCTGATATGATCGAAGTGCCCAATGTCTTTACACCGAATGGTGACCAGACGAATTCCTACTTCCAGATCTTTGTGCCTGGTGGCACCTTGGATGACATCGCCCTGTTGACAATGAAAATTTACAGTCGATGGGGTAACCTGGTATATGACAATGACACACCCGATACCGGATGGGATGGCACCTACAAGGGAGAACCCTGTCCCATGGATGTCTACGCATACGTCATTGAAGTGGAATATGTAGATGGTCGCAAGGAAGCGGTCAGGGGAGATATTACACTGGTCAGATAACCCGATTGAGTCTGCCGGATATATTCCGATACCCTGGTCAGTCATCAGACCAGACGGCCAGGAATAGGCCATCATTGATTTTCGAATCAATAGGCTGCAACCAGTTCAGCATCTGATTGGACTCCAGTCCTAACGCAGGAGCTGGACATCCCCTTTATAGATTCGTGTGGTGCCATCCGGCCATCGCAGCAACGCTACATACACGTATGCATCCACATGGGCCGGATCGTCGCGCATGCGGCCATCCCAGCCCTGGTCGGGATCGCCCAGCTGGAACTGCCCCGTCTGGAAGATCAGTTCGCCCCATCGCCCGTAGATCGCCAACTCATCCACCCGGATGGAGGCATCTCCCTGCGGGGCGAACAGGTCATTGATCCCGTCGTTGTTCGGACTGAATACACTGGGGATGAACACCCGCGGCCGGGTCGGTTCATTTACCCGGATAGTGATCTGGTCCTCATCCTCACATCCTGCATCCGTAGTCGCCGTCACCTGCACGGTGATCTCCTGATCGATCACCAATGATGGGTCCAGGCAGAAGGCACACAGGTTCGGTTCCCAGAGGATACTCTCTATTAATGTTGTCGGTGGATTGACCTGGACACTCAGGTCCACGGTCGTGCCCATCGCCACCTGCAGGTCAGGACCCAGGTCGATCGAGAACTCCTGCCCCGGCAAGATGGCCACGGTGTCCTGCCAGGTTTGGCCATTGGCATCTGTTGCCACCAGGACGTAAAGGCCCGGAGCCAACCCTCCCAGCACCAGTTCCGGATCGGACGACATCCAGGCAGTGACCTGGCTGCTCCCGTTCAACAACCCCCAGCTGACCTCGATGGGAAAGGTGCCCGTCTCCAGCGACAACCGGATGGTGCCCAATTCGCCGGCACACACAGGTTGGTCCAGTGACACATCCACCAGCAGTTTACAACTGTCTGCTCCGGTCCATCGGATGATCTGCACGATCACACTGTCGCAACCGGCCTGATTGGTCAGATTGATCACGGTGGTACCGGTGTCCTGCTCCTGGCAGGTCAACACGATCAATGTGTCGACGGACGAAGGTAGAAGGGTCACCATCGTGATCACCAGGCTGTCGCAACCCTGCTGATTCGTCAGCAGTATAGTCGTCGTACCGGCCTGGGCAGGATCGCAGCTGGTCTGCTCGATCAAGGTCGTATCCGAAGCCTGGAAGATCGTCGAGGTGATCACCAGGCTGTCGCAGCCCTGCTGGTTGTCGAGAAGTACCGTCGTCGTGCCCGCTTGCGCAGGATCGCAGCTCGTCTGCTCGATCACCGTCGTATCCGAGGCCTGGAAGACGGTCGTCGTGATCACCAGGCTGTCGCAACCCTGCTGATTCGTCAGCAGTATAGTCGTCGTAC
>ERZ795053.7360-NODE-7360-length-10633-cov-33.191435_pt1 | contig 10633 bp, 8 predicted proteins | sample MGYA00375137_ERZ795053 | MGnify/ENA primary metagenome ERZ795053 (study PRJEB30182, sample SAMN05720284) | activated sludge metagenome | isolation source: Anaerobic digester | place: Hong Kong | collected 2014-12-17 ... | reverse complement strand
AACAGCTCAGCGAATGTCTGGATAAAGGTGATTTGCCCAAGGGGGCCGAGCGTGAACGCTTGATCGCCATCGTGGACGCGCTCTGCCGCGCGGCACCTCTCTCCAACGGCGATCCAGGCCGGATCGATCCGGTCACGCAAAAGCCGGTCGAACCCCGCACCGTGCCCCTGTTTTCCCGGTGGGACAAGAGCGAACGGCCACCGCCGGCGACGAGCGAAGCTTTGATCCAAAGGTTGTGGCTGGTGGCGCCCGACTCGGCCAACGATCTGACTCGCAAATTCGAACAACGCGGCGGCTTTCAGGTCCGACGCTGTGCCAATCTGACCGAAGTCCGCGCGCTGCTGGCACAGTCCGAACAGCCCGTCGCTCTGATTATCGATCTGGACTTCGTCACTGACCGCCAACCCCCGCTGGAGCAAATCAAAACCTTAAGGCAATTGCTGGCTCCGGAAGCTCCTCTCTTTTTCCTGGCCGACCGCAGCGACATTGCAGCCCGACTCGACGCGGTGGAAGCCGGCGGCTCCGGCTACTTCATCAAGCCGGTGGATATCGCCCTGTTACTGGAAATCCTGGACGAGCGTGTGCTGAAAGCGTCCGACCACCGCATCCTGATCGTTGACGATGCGCTGCTCGCCGCCCGCGAAATCGCCCGTTGGCTGGAAGGCCGTGGCATGGTGACTCAGGTACTTGCCCAACCACAGCAGATCCTGCAAGCCATCGCCAACTTTCGGCCCAACCTGTTGATCCTCAATCTCGATTTAAAGGAAATCGATGGGCTGATGCTGGCCCAGGCCATCCAGCAGCACGAACTGTTGCGCGAGCTCCCGCTGATCCTGCTGTCGGAGCGTGCCGATAGCGGCGAGCGGCTGTCGGCCACCAGCCTGAGCGGCGAAGCCCTGCTCGGCAAGTCCCTGAACCCGGAACTGCTGTTCGCGGCCGTCGCCAAACGGCTGCGGCAGCGGCGCGGGCTGTACCGCAAGCTCAGCCAGCTCAGCAACCGGGATACGGTCAGCGGCCTGTATAACCGCCCGTACTTCCTCGCCCACTTGGAACGGATGCTGCTCACCGTCGAAGCCAACATCCAGCCGGTGGCCATTATGCTGATCTCCCTGGACAACCTGCATGTCGTCGAAAGCCATGATGTGGCCACGGCCGACGAGATCGTCGAACAAGCCGCCAAACGCCTGCAAACCGCTCTGGGCGCCGACCCGATCGCGGCCCGGTTCGGCAACGCCGTTTTCACGGTCCTGCTGGGCTTCACCAGCCAGGAGGCACTGCTCGCCACGGCGCACGCAGTGCAGGGGGCACTGGAAACCGATGCCTACCCCTTCAACAGTGAGGGCTTCCAACTACGCACCAGCATCGGCATTAGCGTTGCCACCCCCACCCTGCGCGAAACCGCCCTCCTGATTCAGCAAGCCGACATGGCCTGCGGCATGGCCCGGGACAGCAAGGACATGCGGATTCTCGTCCAGCACGGTCAGAGCCCTGAACAGGAGGCAGATCACCCGCGGCAACGCCGCTTGCTGGAGGAGATCCGCGATGCCGTGCAACAGCAGCGGATGAACCTGTTGTTCCAGCCGGTGGTCAGCCTGCGTGGCGATACCACCGAGCGCTATGAAGTACTGCTGCGGATGCGCAACAGCGAGGGCTGGGAGCTGCTGCCGGAAACCGTGTTCAGTCTGGTTAAGCGCCACCGGATCGGCATGGTGCTCGACCGTTGGGTCATCGCCCACTCCATCCGCATGCTGCGTGAGCGGCAGATGCGTGGTCATTCGGCGATTCTGTTCATCAATATTTCGCCCACCATCCTGCAAGACGACGAACTGCCGGACTGGCTGCACAGCGGCCTGCAAAAAACCGGCGTGCCGGCCGCCAACCTGGTGTTCGAGATCGCCGAAACCACCGCCGAACTCAACCGACAGGCGCTGCTGCCCTTTTTAAGGAAGCTCAAGCAACTGGGCTGCGGCCTCTCGCTCGATCATTTCAGCGGCCACGAACGCGCGCAGGCACTCGTGCAACTCCTGCAGGCCGATTACGTCAAGCTGGCCCCTCGATTCACCCAGGACCTGCTCAACGACAAGGCACGCCAGCAACAGCTCGGGCAGATGACGCGCGAGTTGGCCACGCTGGGCGTGACCACCATCATCACCGGCATCGAGGATGCGAGCAATCTGCCGGTGCTGTGGTCATGCGGCATCGATTTCGTCCAGGGTTATTTCCTGCAACGGCCGCACACCGACATGAGCTACGATTTCGATCAAACGGTGCTGTGACCGGCGATGCGGGTCGATCTGAGCACGGGACTGCTGGACGTTGCGCGCCAAGCGCCCTCGCCCAACCACGACGACCGACCGGCCGGCTCGGTGATCGACCTGATCGTGATCCACGGGATCAGCCTGCCGCCCGGCGAGTTCGGCGGGTCGTGGATCGAAGCGCTGTTCGCCAACACACTCGACCCCAACGCGCATCCCTATTTTCGAACCCTCGCCGGACTGCGCGTGTCGGCGCACCTGTTGATTCGGCGGGACGGCGAAATCGTACAGTACGTACCGTTCCAACACCGAGCCTGGCACGCCGGCGAGTCGGCTTACCGAAACCGCCATCGTTGCAACGACTTCAGCATCGGCATCGAACTGGAAGGCACCGACCACCTGCCCTACGACGCGCGTCAGTACCCGATACTGGCGACCCTCATCGTCGCCTTGCGCGCGGCCTACCCCGCCATCACGCCGGAACGGCTGGCCGGTCATGCCGACATCGCGCCGGGCCGCAAGACCGATCCGGGACCGGCGTTCGACTGGACCAGGCTGCGCCGGTTATTGGAAGAGATCAGCGCCGCTAAATGAAACAGGCTGGATCGGGGGGACTCTCGGCCGCCGGCGCTGCCCGATCGACAGGTTCCGCCGCCGGTTCCCACAGCGGCGCCTCGCCCTCCAGCAATGTCGCCGCCTGTTCCGCCCAAGCCGCGATCAACTCGGCCGCTGGCCGGTTCTCGCTCAAATGGCAACCCTGACCGGCCCACAAGGCCATGAAATCGGTCAGATCCCGCTCGGCGGCAGTCTGGCGCAGTTCCTCGGTCAAGAACAATTGCAGCGGAAAACCGGGCAGATTGGCTTCGTGCGGGTGCAGTTCGTTGACCAAGCGGTTGCGCAATACCCGGCCAACGCGGCCGGTGAAAACGCGGCTCAAGGTGGTGGCGATTTCGCTACCCTCGCTCAGCAACGCCTTGTAGGCGGGAGACGCGCCGCTTTCCGGGCAAGCCAGGAACGCAGTGCCCATTTGGATGCCCGCCGCGCCCAGTATCCGGGCGGCGGCGATGCCGCGCCCGTCCATGATGCCGCCGCCGGCGATGATGGGCACCCTGATGTGCTTGGCCAGCAACGGGACCAAGGTCAAGATACCGACCAACCCCTGTTCCGGGTGACCGATGAAGGTACCGCGATGGCCACCGGCCTCGGCGCCCTGGGCGACGATGAAATCCACCCCGCTTTCTTCCAGCACGATCGCTTCCAGCAGGTGGGTGGCGGTACCGAAAGTCACGATTCCGGCATCCCGCAATAGATCCAGATACACGGTATCCGGCGCGCCGAAAATAAAGCTGACCGCCGCCACCCGTTCTCCCAGCACCACATCCAGCAGTTCTTCGAACACCGGCGGTTCCGGCGGCATGGGTGGTTCCGGCGGCAGCCCCAGTTCGGCCCGGTATGGCGCCAGCAATTCGCGGGCGCGGGCGAGGCGGGCGAGGTCGCCGGGAGCCGCGCCGCCCAGCGCCAGGTTGACGGCAAACGGCCGGTCGGTGAGGGCGCGCATCTCGGCGATGGCTTGCCGCAAGGCTTCGGGTTGCGGATAGCCGCCCGCCAGTGACCCCAAGCCGCCGGCGTTGCTAATCGCCGCCGCCAGTTGCGGGGTACCGGGACCACCGGCCAGCGGTGCCTGAATGATCGGATAGCGGATGTCGAGTCGTTCGGTAAGCGCGGTATGGGACCAGTTCATGAATGGCAGCTCGTCACAGAGGCGTTAGCGTAAATGGGCAACCCGGCAACAACCGGGCTGGAATCATCTTAACGTCTTCAAGCGCCGCGCTCATCCTTCATCCAGCAGCCGGCGGACGATGAAGCCCGCCAGCATCACTCCGAACAGCGCCGGCAGGTAGGATATCGTCCCGTTCACCGCGCGCGGTCGACCCGGCGTATCGCCGCTGACCGGCTGATGCGGCAGCGGCGGGCGGCGCGGCTCGTCGCTGTAGATCACGGGATAATTCAGCGGCGCATCCAGTGCCCGCAAGCGACGACGCAACTCGCGAGCCAGCGGACACATCTGGGTCTGGTTCAATGGCGCCACCCGCACCCGAGTCACGTCCAGACAATTACCCGCCCCCAGCGCCGAAATCACCGGTACACCCCGACGTTGGCAGGATGCCACCAGCGCCGCCTTGCAAGCGATACTGTCGATGCAGTCAGCGACGTAGTCATAAGGCGCGGCGGTCAGCAGGGCTTCAGCCGCCTCCGGTTGGAGAAACTCGCCAAGCAGGGTCAGTTCGAGCGTGGGATCGATATCGCGCAGCCGCTCGGCCATCAACTCGACCTTGGGCCGACCGAGGGTGGAATGCAGCGCCAGCAACTGGCGGTTCAAATTGGAGGGCGATACCACATCGTGATCCAGCAGGGTCAAACGGCCGATGCCGGCCCGACCCAACGCCTCGGCGGCATAACCGCCGACCCCGCCCAGCCCCGCCACCAGCACATGCGCCGCCCGCAACCGGGCCAACCCAGCGGTGCCGATCAGGATCTCAGTACGTGCCTGAGGGTACGGCATCGGGGATTCCGAACAACCGGCGGGCGTTGGCGCTGGTGGCGGCGGCAATCTCGGTCGGATCGGCCCCGCGCAGCTCGGCGACGCAGGCCAGCACCTCCGGCAGGAAAGCCGGCTCGTTGCGCTGGCCCGGATGGGTGCTCGCCGGTTGATCGGGAGAATCGGTCTCCAACAGAAAACCGTCCAGCGGCAGATACCGGAGCAAGCCGCGCAGGCGGGTGGCACGCGGATAGGTCAACGGCCCGCCGAAGCCGAGCAGGAAATCCAGATCGAGCAACCGCCGGGCCTGGGCCTCGCTACCGGAGAAGCTGTGCACCACCCCGCGCACACCGGCAAAACGCCGCAGGTACTTGATGATCTGATCCACCGCATGGCGGGCGTGAATGATCACCGGCAGATCGTGACGGCGGGCCAGTCGCAGTTGTCCGGTGAAATACTCGGCTTGCGCGCCGGCATCAAGGTCGGGCAAGTAGTAATCTAGTCCAATCTCACCGATGGCGGTGGGTTTTTCCCGAATCACCCAGTCCGCCAGCGCATCCAGATGCTCGGGCCGGTGCTCGGCCAGATAGGCCGGGTGCAAGCCATAGCTGGGATACAGCCCCGGATAACGCGCCGCGACCGCCCGGAGCTTCGGCCACAGCCGGGCGCTGACCGCCGCCAGCACTTGCGCCTCCACTCCGGCGGCTCGCGCTCGCTGATAGGCGGCGTCGCGGTCGCCATCGAAGCTGACGTCGTCGAAATGAGTATGACTATCGATCAGGATGGGCATGGGAACGTGGCTCAGGCGATCACGATCCGCACGTTGGCGGCACGGCCGAACACCGTGGAAGGAGTGATGCCGAACATATTGCGAAAAGCCCGGCTGAAGTGCGAGGAATCGGCGAAACCCACACCCAGCGCCGCATCGGTCAGCGTACTGTCCTGGGCGATCAGCGCCGCCACCACCCGCATCCGGTGCCACTGCCGAAAGCGGCGGATCGGCACGCCGACTTCCTCCTTGAACAAATGCACCAGCCGGGTCGGCGACAGGTTCACATGCTCGGCCAGTTCGTTCATCGAGTAACCGCCGGCAAGATCGTTCTTCATCAGCCGGATCACCCGCTGGATGCGCCCGTCCAGCGGCCGAGGACGGTCCTCGGGCCGTGGTGGCGGAATCAGACGCTCCAGCAGATCGTGAATGACGGCGGCGTCCGGCTGACGCGCCCAAGCCTCGCTCAGGACCGCTAGCACCTCGTCTTCGTGGGCCAGGCCGTACAGGCATTGCCATTCGCCGTCGAGCATGAGGTTCTGGATCGCCGGGTAATCCGAACTCTCCGGTTCAATGAACAGGATCGCCATGAGGGCGCCGCCGACCCGGATTTCGTGCAGGCAACCCGGCGGCACCAACACGCCGCGGCTTTCTCGCCAACCGTCGCTTTCGCTTTCCAATACGCGAAACGGCTGGTCGATGCCCACGCACAGTGCCGCCGAACCCAAGCGGTGCTCGGAGATATCCGGCAGATACCCCATGAATAAGGCGCGGTTTTTCCAAATAAACAACTTGCTCAATGGATTGCTTTCTCGGTGATCATGACGGATCAAGGTGCGGATTGATCTCTTGCACCAGGCCGCTTGCCACGGGAAGTTGGTCGTTTCCACCGCCGAATGGCCCTCGCCCGTCAATGGACTGTCACGGAAGTGTAGTGTTCCGACGCGAGGCTAGCCAGTTCCGACAAATCGCCGCCATTTTCGAGAAACCCCTTTCCCGACACAACCCGGAGTCTATCGCCAGTGACGCCTTCCGCCATGCTCATCGGCAAGAAGACGGCGGCGATCCTGGTCGCGCGGGAAGAGCCTTTCCAGCGCCGTCACGACCGCGCCAAACCTGGCCAAGGTCCTTTTTGCGCAGATGTAAAAGGGTCTAAACTATCGGCTCGGAAAGCAAGATTCATGAAGGCGATCCCCGCTTTTTCGCCACTAACACCGACGAGCGCGACCAATGAACGACCAGAACCATGATGTCATCGTGATCGGCACCGGCCCGGGAGGAGAAGGCGCCTCGATGAAAGCCGCCAAAGAAGGCAAGTCGGTGGCGGTGATCGAGAAACACCACTTGGTCGGCGGCGGCTGCACGCACTGGGGCACCATCCCATCCAAGGCGCTGCGCCACTCCATCAATCGAATGCTGGAATTCAACACCAGCCCGGCGTTCCGCAACGCGCTCGGCTCCTCCCTCAAGCTATCCTATCCCGACCTGCTGCGCTCCGCCGAATCGGTGATCGCCCGCCAGACCGCCATGCGCCGGGATTTCTACGAACGCAATCGCATCCAGCTACGGCACGGCCAGGCCCGGTTTCTCGACGCCCACACCCTGGAAGTGCGGGCCGGTGGCACCATCGAGCCGGTCGTCCTCAGCGCCGATGCCTTCATCATCGCCTCGGGCTCGCATCCGTTCCGGCCGCGCGACATCGACTTCAATCACCCGCGCATCTTCGACAGCGACACCATCCTCAGCATGTCCACCACCCCGCGTTCGATCCTGATCTACGGCGCGGGCGTGATCGGCTGCGAATACGCCAGCATCTTCCGCAACATGGGCTGCAAGGTCGATCTGGTGGACACCCGCTCCCAACTGCTGTCCTTTCTCGACGACGAAATCGCCCATGCCCTCAGCTACCACCTGCGCGATCAGGGCGTCATGATCCGCCACAACGAAGAATACGAAGTGGTGGAAGGGCTGGCGGACGGCGTGCTGACGCATTTCAAGTCCGGCAAGAAGATCAAGGCCGACGTGCTGCTGTGGGCCAACGGCCGCACCGGCAACACCCAGAACATGGGTCTGGAGGAGCTGGGCATCACCCCGAACAACCGCGGTCAGATCAAGGTGGACGACAACTACCGCACCGCCCTGCCCCACATCTACGCGGTGGGCGACGTGATTGGCTACCCCAGTCTGGCCAGCGCCGCTTACGATCAAGGCCGCTTCGCCGCCACCCACCTGATTCACGGCAGTTGCGACCATCACTTGGTTGATTACATCCCGACCGGTATCTACACTTCCCCGGAGATCAGCTCGGTCGGCCGCACCGAACGCGAACTGACCGATGCCCGGGTACCCTACGAGGTGGGCCACGCCTATTTCAAGAGCTTGGCGCGCGCTCAGATCACCGGCCGTACCGTGGGGATGCTCAAGTTGCTGTTCCACCGGGATACCCTGGAAATTCTCGGCATTCACTGCTTCGGCGACCAAGCCGCCGAAATCGTCCACATCGGGCAAGCAATCATGGCCCAGCAGGGCACGGCCAATAACATTCAGTACTTCGTCAACACCACATTCAATTATCCGACCATGGCCGAGGCTTACCGGGTGGCGGCACTGAACGGTCTGAATCGGCTGGCCTGAGGAAGGATTACCCATGGATATCACCCCGTATCTCAAATTGATGGTCGATAAAAGCGCCTCCGACCTGTTCTTTCATGTCGGCGCCCCGGTGAACATCAAAATCGGCGGCGTGGTGCGTCCGATCGGTAACAAGGTGCTCGGGCCGGGCCAGGTGCGTGAAATCGCCTACTCGGTCATGAAGGACGATCAGATCAAGGAATTCGAGCACGAATGGGAGTTGAATTTCGCCATCCCGCTGCAGGGGGTCGGCCGCTTCCGCTCCAACGTATTCAAGCAGCGCGGCGAAGTGTCCATGGTGATCCGCTACATTAAGGGTGACATCCCCCAAGTGGAGGAACTGGGCCTGCCGTCCCTGTTGCGACAACTGGTGATGGAAAAACGCGGCCTGATCCTGCTGGTGGGCGCCACCGGCTCCGGTAAATCCACCACCCTAGCGGCGATGATCGACCACCGCAATTCCAGCGCGCCGGGCCACCTCATCACCGTCGAAGACCCCATCGAATTTACTCACCAGCACAAGAAATCGGTGGTCGCCCAACGCGAAATCGGCATCGACACCCACAGCTACGAACATGCGCTGCGCAGCGCCATGCGCGAGGCACCCGACGTGATCCTGGTCGGTGAGGTCCGCGAACGCGAGGTGATGAAATACGTGCTCACCTTCTCCGAGACCGGCCATCTAGTACTGTCCACCCTGCATGCCAACAATGCCAATGGCGCCTTGGAGCGCATCGTCAATTTCTTCCCCGAGGAAGTCCGGCCGCAATTGCTGATGGATCTATCGCTTAACTTGCGCGCCATCATCTCGCAGCGGCTGATCCGCTCGCTGACCGGCGGGTTGGTACCGGCGGTGGAAGTGCTGCTGAATACGCCCTACATCGCCGATCTGATTCAGAAAGGCAAGATCGATTACGTCAAGGACGCCATGGAGCAGTCCACCGAATCGGGCACGCAAACCTTCGACCAATCGCTGTTCAAACTCTACAAGGAAGGCAAGATTTCCAAGGACGAAGCCATCAAGAACGCCGACTCTAAAAACAACGTCGGCCTGCAAATCCGACTGTCCGAAAGCACGGGAACCATTGGTGGCAAGTCGTCCAACCTGGCCGATCTGTCCATCCACGACGACGAAGAAAATCCGGGACGAACATTTTGAGGACTGAGCCGGTCGCGCCACCCGCCCGCCGCTTGGCGGACATCGCGCCGTTTCACGTCATGGCGCTGTTGGCTCGTGCGAAGGAACTGGAAGCCGCCGGCCGCTCCATCGTCCACATGGAGATCGGCGAGCCGGATTTCCCCACCGCCGAACCGATCGTCGCCGCCGGTCAACGGGCGCTGGCGGAAGGCTGCACCCGCTACACTGCTGCCGCCGGCCTGCCGGAACTACGCCAAGCGATCAGCGATCATTACCGAGAATGGTATGGCGTCGAGATTCCCGCCCGGCGCATCCTGATCACTCCCGGCGCGTCCGGCGCGCTGCAGTTGGCAACGGCGGCCCTGATCAATCCTGGCGACCGGGTACTGCTGGCTGATCCCGGCTATCCCTGCAACCGGCATTTCATCCGGATGGTGGAAGGGCAAGCGGTCGGCGTTCCGGTCGGACCGGAAACCAGCTACCAACTGACGGCCGAACTGGTCGAGCGCTACTGGGACCAGCGAACGACGGCGGTGTTGCTGGCCTCGCCGGCCAACCCTACCGGCACCGTGATCGCCCCGGAGGCGTTGGCGGCCATCGTCGCCACGGTCGAAGCGCGCGGCGGACGGCTGATCATGGACGAAATCTATCACGGCCTGCTCTACGGCGCGCCGGTTCAGACCGCGCTGGCCTATTCGGAGCGGGTGCTGGTGGTCAACAGTTTCAGCAAGTATTACGGCATGACCGGCTGGCGGCTGGGCTGGCTGGTCGCGCCGGAGGATTATGTCGGCGCGGTGGAAAAACTAGCGCAGAACCTGTTCCTGGCGGCATCCACCCCGGCGCAGCACGCGGCACTGGCAGCCTTCACTCCAGCGGCGGCGGCAATTTTCGAGGCGCGCCGACAGGAGTTTCTGGCCCGGCGCGATTTTCTGCTACCGGCGCTGCGTGAGTTGGGTTTCAATATCCCCGTAACCCCGGACGGCGCGTTCTATCTCTACTCCGACTGCGGCCACTTCACCGACGACAGCTACGGTTTCACCCTGCGGTTGCTGGAGGAAACCGGCGTTGCCATCACACCGGGCATCGACTTCGGCAGCCATCTACCGCACCGGCATGTCCGCTTCGCCTACACCAACGCCATCCCGCAACTGGCCGATGGAGTGGAAAGGCTAGGGCGTGTCCTCAATTGAGCCAGATAACGGTTGAGAGAAGTGGACCCCGGCGGTTGGACAGAGATTGGAAGCTGTAGGAGTTACGCAGTTGCGGGTAATATGTAAAGTGGATTAGCCAGATAGGCCCGT
>ERZ795053.7359-NODE-7359-length-10636-cov-4.407806_pt1 | contig 10636 bp, 12 predicted proteins | sample MGYA00375137_ERZ795053 | MGnify/ENA primary metagenome ERZ795053 (study PRJEB30182, sample SAMN05720284) | activated sludge metagenome | isolation source: Anaerobic digester | place: Hong Kong | collected 2014-12-17 ... | reverse complement strand
CGCGCCGCCTCCAGCACGCGGATGGCCTCTTCAGACGCTTCGCCGTGAAAGGCGGTGTAGCGAAGCACGACCCGTACAGCCTCGCCGTGCTCGGCCATGATGTCCTTCACAATCGGGTGAAAAGCACGGCAGGCTTCGCAGGCGGGGTCGAAGAACTCGACGATGGTCACCGGAGCCTCTTCCGGCCCCAGGATCGGCGAATTGGCCCGCACCAAAGCGTCCGCCTGTTCCGGCGCGACCGAAGCCTGCAGCACGTCGGGCGCGGGACGGGTTACATACCAAGCCGCGACCGCGAAGGCCGCGAGGCCGAAAGCGAGAACGGAGAGGATGAGCGGTTTCACGGTCATGAGCGGGTTTCCTTCAGGGATGCCGCCGACAAGGCCGCCACGAACGCGAATGCCGCCAGCGACAGGAGCGGGATCGGTAAGCCGAGGATCAGCTGATTGTCATCGGTGCAGGACGGGCCGGTGCTGGTGCAAGGCTGGATCGTTCCGGGGATGACGCCGATGTAGAGCCCCATATGCCAGAGAGCGACCGCGCCGCCGCCTAGGCTCAGCGCCACGCCATAGCGCCCTGTCCGCCGGTCCTGCCACCACAGGCCAAGGCCGAGAACGATGGTTAACGGAAACATGAATGCGCGTTGGTACCAGCACAGAATGCAGGGCGCTTGGCCCAGCACCTCGCCGATGAAGAGCACCGCAAGCGACGCGGCCAATGCGATGATCCATGCGGCGGCCAGCGCCGTTTCGCCCGAAACCCGGCCCATCATTCAGCAACCCGCGCCTCGAGGTCGGCGAGAATTTCCTCGGCGGGCGTGCCGTACGTCCAGGAGGTCACGTAGCCACCCGACGGGCCGAACAGGAAGAGCTGCGAGGAGTGGCCCATGGTGTAGCCGTCCGGGGCCGCCGCCTCCTCGATCTTTTCATAGTAGACGTGAAAGCTGTCCGCCGTTTGCGCGACTTGCTCCGGCGTGCCCGTCAGGCCGACGATTGCCGCCTCGAAGCGTGGCACGAATTCGGCCAGGGCAGCGGGCGTGTCGCGCTCGGGATCGATGGAAATGAAGAGAGGTTGGACCTGATCCGCCCCGGCGCCAAGTCCGTCCATGACAGCGGCGACTTCGGCCAGCGTCGTCGGACAGATATCGGGACAGTTGGTGAAGCCGAAGAAGACCAGCATCCACCGGCCCGCGAAGTCCTCGTCGGTGCGGACCGTGCCCAGATGATCGGTCAGTTCTAAATCGACCCGGAAGGCGGGCTCCTGCACGCGGCGCGCGGTATCGTCGCGGTAGCCTGTCCAGAGGAGCAGCGAGCCGAATGCGACGGTTGCTACACCGGCCAGCGCCCAGAGATTCTTCTGGAGTGGTGTGGGTCTCAATGGGTGCGCCTGCGTGTGCTCGTGTTCGAGTGCGTGTGCTCGTGTTCGAGGACGGACCTACATCCTATAGCTACTGGAGGTTCAAGCCGATTTTCCGACGCTCGGGTCCGGCGCTCACCGAACATCGCACCATGCCGCTGTCTTGTTTTCCGGCCTCCGAAAACCTACAATGGCTGTAAGTTTCAGGAGGCCGCATGCTGACGAGCGGCGCGCTCGCGAAGAAGACCGGAACTACGGTGCAGACCATCCGGTATTATGAGCAAATCGACTTGATGCCGGAACCGGGCCGCACTGAAGGCGGGCAACGCCGCTATAGCCATGCGGAGCTCGACCGGCTGTCCTTCATCCGCCACGCTAGGCAGCTCGGCTTCACGCTTGAGGCGATCCGCGAGCTGCTCGACCTGTCGGATCATCCCGACCGCCCGTGTCACGACGCCGACGCCATCGCCCGAAGGCAATTGCGGCAGGTGAAGCTGCGCCTCGCCCGGCTGGAGGCGCTGTGCATTGAGCTGGAGCGCATGGTGCTCGAATGCGGGGGCGGACGGACGGTCGATTGCCGGGTGTTGGAGGTGCTGCGCGACCACGCCGAATGCCTGACCGCCCACGACGAGATCGGCGCCTGAGATGTCGACGGCTATGGTCTATCCGCTGGCCGCCCTGGCCGAGATTGCCGGCTGCTTCGCCATTTGGGCGTGGTGGCGCTTCGGGGCGTCCGTCTTGTGGCTGGTTCCCGGCGTGGCAGCGCTCGTCGCGTTTGGCTGGCTTCTGGCCCTGGCACCGGCGGATTTCGCGGGACGGGCCTATGCCGCCTATGGCGGCGTCTACATCGCCGCCTCGCTGGTCTGGCTATGGGCCGTCGAGGGGCAGCGCCCCGATGCCTGGGACACGACAGGGGTCATGCTCTGCCTCGCCGGCGCCGCGATCATTCTGTTCGCGCCGCGGGGCGTGTAACGGGCCATGGTGGCGATCCTCGCCGACCGCACCTATCGTCACCTCTTCGCGGCACAGGTCGTGGCGCTGCTCGGCACGGGGCTCGCCACGGTCGCCCTCGGGCTTCTCGCCTACGATCTGGCGGGCGACGGTGCGGCGATTGTACTGGGCACGGTCTTCGCCATCAAGATGGTCGCCTATGTCGGCATCGCACCCATAGCCGGCGCGTTCGCCGACCGCGTCAACCGGCGCACACTGCTGGTAGCACTGGATCTGGTGCGGGCGGGCACAGCGCTGCTGCTGCCCTTCGTGACCGAGATCTGGCAAGTCTATGTCCTGATCTTTCTGCTGCAATCGGCCTCGGCCGCTTTCACACCGACCTTCCAGGCCACGATCCCCGACGTGCTGCCCGACGAGGCGCGCTATACTCGGGCCCTGTCACTGTCGCGGCTCGCCTACGACCTGGAGAACATCGCGAGCCCGATGCTCGCGGCACTGCTCTTGGCCGCGGTGAGCTACAACACGCTGTTTCTCGGAACGGTGGTGGGGTTCGCGGCCTCAGCGCTCCTGGTCGTGTCGGTCCTCTTGCCCAGCCCGAAACCTGCCGAGCCGCGCGGCATCTTCGAGCGGACCACGCGCGGCGCCCGTGTTTACCTCGCTACGCCGCGGCTGCGCGGGCTCCTGGCGCTGAACCTGGCCGCCGCGTCGGCCGGGGCGATGGTGCTGGTCATTTCCGTTGTGCTGGTGCGCGGCATGCTCGGGCTTGCGGAGAGCGCGCTCGCTTGGACGATGCTCGCCTTTGGCGCAGGCTCGATGCTCGCGGCCCTGGCACTGCCGCGCCTCTTGGACCGGCTGCCGGACCGTCCGGTCATGCTCGGTGGTGCCGCACCAATGGTTGCCACGCTCTTGGGGCTGGCGGCGGCAATCTTTTGGCTCGGTCTAGACTGGTCCGTGCTGCTCGGTGCCTGGCTCCTGGTGGGGCTGGGCTACTCGGCCGTGCTGACACCTTCCGGGCGCCTCCTGCGCCGCTCGGCGCACGCTGCGGACCGGCCCGCGCTCTTCGCTGCGCAATTCGCGCTGAGCCACGCCTGCTGGCTCGTCAGCTATCCGCTGTCGGGCTGGCTGATGACGCAGTTCGGCCCAGTTGCAGCGCTCGTTCTACTAGCGGCACTGGCTGGCACCGGCGCGCTGTCAGCACGGCACCTCTGGCCCAATGAGGACCCTGTGATCCTCGAGCACACCCACGACAATCTGCCGCTCGATCACCCGCACGTGGAGGGGAAACGGCGCCATAGCCACGCGTTCGTCGTCGATGACGAGCAACCTCGCTGGGCATCGCAGCTCTGATCGAGGAGGTCGGCCCCTTCCTGTGTGGCTTCGCCTCAGGATCACGGCCGTGAATGGCGGCTCGGGATGTCTGTGGCTTGCCCCAGCCTGTTTTCGGTTGCGGGCTGCGGCTGGTTCCTCTGAACCTCGCTGGGACTCCCGAAGAACGGACAGATGGGACGTGATCGGCACCGCCGTTTGCCTTGTAGGCTCGGCAATCATCCTTCCGGTACGGAGAGCTGCCTGGGAAAAGAGGCTTGAACCTACAGCAACTTCAGGAATTAACGATCCGCGTTCCGCAAGGCATTGTCGTGGCACGCGGCTGATCAATTGGAGCAACTGACCGGGAACGTCATGTTGGACATTGCTGGTGTCGGAATTCTCGCTGCGTTCCTGGCAGGAGCAGTCTCGTTCCTGTCGCCATGCGTGTTGCCGTTGGCGCCCGGCTATGTGTCCTACATCGCGGGTCAGCCTCGGCCGGCATCAGCCGAGGCGCCCACGTTCGATGCTCGTGCCCGTAGCTTGCTGCTGAGCCTTTACTTCGTTCTGGGGTTCTCGACGGTCTTCGTAGCGCTCGGTGCAGGCGCCAGCCTCCTCGGCGCTTCGCTCTTGCGCTGGAAATACGAGCTCGGGATCGCCGGCGGCGCCATGATCGTGCTCTTCGGCCTGGTGATGATGGACGTACCCCGGCCTTCCTTGCTTATGCGCGATTCCAGACTGAAAGTCGCGACGCAAGGTGGCAATCCACTGGGCGCCTATCTGCTAGTACTGGCCTTCGCCTTCGGATGGACCCCCTGCATAGGGCCGGTGCTCGGTTCCATTCTTGCCGTCAGCGCCACGTCCGGAGCGGATGGTGTTGCGCTTCTGTCGGTTTACTCTGCGGGCCTCGGCGTGCCATTCTTTCTGATCGCAGCATTCACCAACGAGATTTCGGGCAAACTCGGTCGCTTTAAATTGGCAGGCCATTGGCTCAACCGCGTCGCCGGTGCGATCTTGGTGTTGATGGGGGTCGGCGTGATGACCGGCCAGATCAACAGGCTTGCCTTTTGGCTGCTCCAGGCGTTTCCCGCTTTGGGCGCCATTGGTTAGGGCGTCGGGCGGGCGAGAGATTCGTTTCGGGAGAATGTCAGCGAAAAAGCACCTAAAGGTACAACAGCTGTAGCAACTATTTCACTTCACGAACGTTTCACCCGTGGCAGCCGCTGAACTCCTGCTTGCCGCAAAACTTCTTCTAGTGAAGGTTCGGGTTGCGTCTGGAGTTCAGGCGGGCGCGACTTGATCCCGGGGCAGTCCAAACGGAGCCGAATCTGACGACTCAAGAACTGCCAAAGGAGCGAGATGTACAGCGCCGTACGCTCTGGACGGTTTTGCTCCTGAATGTGGCCATCGCCGTCGGCTTCTTCGTGCTCGGCGCATTCGGTGACTCGAGTGCGCTGATGGCTAATGGGCTGGACAACACCTCCGACAGCGTCGTCTACGCGATCAGTCTGTTCGCCATGACTCGTTCGGACTCCTGGAAACGTGCGGCGGCGAACGTGTCGGGAGCGCTGCTGCTGATCCTCGCGATCGGCATCGCAGTCGATGCTGTGCGCCGCTACTACACTGGGTCCGAGCCGCTCGGACCGCTGATGATTTCGATGGCCCTCGTCGCCGCGATCGTAAATGGCATCTGCATCTGGCTTCTTGCTCGGCTCGAGGATCCGGACGTGAACGTCCGGGCCGCCAACACGTTCAGTCTCAACGACTTCATTTCGAACGGCGGTATTCTGGTCGCGGGCGGCCTTGTCTGGTGGCTGGGCACCAATTGGCCCGACCTCGTGGTCGGTATGGCGGTCGCCAGCATCGCCGCCTGGGGTGGCGTGGGAATTCTACGTGATACGCACGGCGAGCATCACAAGGCCGTCCACAACGACGATGAAAAAACCTGAAGGATCGCACTATGCCTCACGGCCACGCCCACATCGACCCGGAATCCGGCGACCGTCGCGTCTCCATTGCGATCTGGGCCAACGGCCTGCTGACCGTCGCGCAGGTCATCGGCGGCATCCTGGCCGGCAGTCTCGCGCTGATCGCGGACGCGCTGCACAACTTTTCCGACATGGCCTCGCTGGTGATCGCTTTCGCGGCGCGCAAGATCGCCCGGCGGCCGGCGGACGAGCGCATGACCTTCGGCTACGGCCGAGTCGAGATCGTCGCCGCCCTTATCAATTACACCACTCTGATACTCATCGGCTTCTACCTGATCTACGAGGGTGGCATGCGGATGATCGACCCGCCCGAGGTCCAGGGCTGGACGGTGGTGATCCTCGGCGGCGTCGCGCTGGTGGTGGACACGTTGACGGCGCTGCTCACCTATTCGATGCAGAAGGGCAGCGTGAATATTCGCGCGCTCTTCCTGCACAACCTCTCCGATGCGCTCGCCTCGGTCGCGGTGATTGTCGGCGGGTCGCTCATCATCCTCTACGACATGCGATGGGTCGATCCTGCGATCACGATCGGGATCGCGCTGTACATTCTATACTTGGCCTTCACCGAGATTGGCGGTCCGATCAGGACGCTGATGCTAGGTAGCCCGGCCGACATCAACAGCTACGCCGTCATCAACGCGATGCGGAACATCGACGGCGTCCAGGACGTTCATCACGTGCATCTCTGGCAGATGCAGGAGCACGAGGCAGCGCTCGACAGCCATGTGGTCGTCACGGCGGACGGCTGGACGCGGCTCGAGGAGATGAAGGTCGCGATCAAGGAGCGGCTGAAGAACAAATTCGGCATCGGCCATTCCAGCCTTGAGTTCGAACACACCGATCACGCACATGAGAGTGCCGAGCTCTACGGTCATGGCAGTTGCGCCGGAAAGGAAAACGAGCACGTTCATCGGGACGATGAGAGCCGATGACAGCGGCGCAGAGATTGTGTGAGACGGCAACCAGACAACCCGCTTGGGGAGTTGGCCTCTCGGGCGCTTTGGCTCAGTTGGCGCTGCTACCGCTTCTATAAGCCCGAGAACGCCATTTGGACAGCGGGTTAACAGCCGTCATCTCCTTCGGAATGTCAACAAACATTGACGGTGCATGGCGCGGATGGCCGAGGCCACACGTGGCGGCTTCACAAGCCTCTCGCCGAGATCACTGCGGCTGATGTCAAGGCGCTGGAGGCGCATCCATGTCCGCGGTGGCGCTGGCAGGACGCAATGAGACGTTTGACGGCGTATGGTTCCGCTGGCGGAATGGATGGCCGGGCGGCGGAACCGCCGCCCGGCCACACGTCGTCAGCCAAGCCGTCGATAAAAGGCCGCAGAGAACCCGCCGATCATGACCCAGAAGATGGCGCTGACAACAATGGCCGTCGCCGCGAATTGACCCGCTAACTCCGGGGGCACGGCGCCGCCGATGCTAGCAGGGTGCGGCGCACCGACAAGGTGCGGGAGGACCATGACCACAATGCCGACCGCCTTCCAGTACAGTTTGTCGGCGAACACCATCAGTCCCAGCCCGAGCGCCGCGCCAGCGGCTGCGAATATCCACCAAGACTGCCGTGCCCCGAGTTCGGCTGCCATGGATCCGGGAACTTCCGGCGGCAGGCCGAGGCCCGGCGCAAGCGTGAAGACGACGAAACCTGCGGCGCCCCAGAGGACGCCGGTTCCCACCTTCACCGGCCTTCCGCTCAGGACCATGCCGGCAACCACCAGCAGGGAGAAGCCCGTTCCGATAAGGAGGTTCGCCAGTGTCGTGTAAAGCGTACGCTCCAGCCCGTCTTCCGGCGCCCAGCCTTCCTCTTTATTCGCAGCCGGCGCGCTCTCCCCTATGCGATGCAGCAGCTTCCCGGTCGCCGCGTCGAAGACGGCCAATTGAATGCTGTTCACGCCAGGCGACGTTGCGCTGTGGTCTTGTCCGCCGCCTTCGTTCTCCTCGGCATGCAGGATAATGGGGGTAGTGGTGACGCTCTGGACTCCTGAAATCAGGGCGCCCGCAAGCAGACCTGCGACGATGGCCGCGAAGAAAATCCGTTGAAACATGATACGTGGTCCGTCAGTGGCAAGGGAACGCAGCGGCATGCCGCGCGTCATGCGCGGCATTGTGCAGCACGTCCGGTCTGGCCAACCCTGTGCCGGCGATCAGAAAAACGCCGAGCACGATGGCGGCAATAGAGGCGTAGGTTGCCGCGGCTTTTTCGCCGGACAACGCAGCAAGCGATTCTGCCGACGATGTATTGGAGGTTGGTTCCATCTGGGTCTCTCCTATTGGCGCACCCTCCGTGCGCAATGGGTAATGACAAACCGATGGGCTTTAGGAGAAGCTCACCGACACTTCGAGGAGGCAGGTCTTCTGGCTCCCGGATCATCGTCTGTTGCGTTTCGCCTTCCCGGCACCAAAGCACCAGTGGCGCGACGTGAACGCAGACTTCCCGGTCACAGCTGCGGGGGCAGCGTCGGACTCGCACCGACTTCCCTCTTGCCCGATTTGCACCGGGCACCTCATCGCGAGTTGCAACATATCTATTTCGAATCATAGGGGTCAACGTCGGAATGGGCTAAGTCCGGGATCTGCTGGACAAATGAGTCTGAGGCTTCTCCTTCGAGGTGTCCCGTTTGAGGCCGACCGTGGCCTCGTATTCCTAGTCGAGCTCGGCCCTGAGGGCTCTCATCTGCCTTGGCTCGATTCTGCGCCGTTGCCACGATTGCCATTCTCTGGGTGGGGCTTGCCTACACGCCCTTGAGCGAATGGTTCAACACCGAGGTCCGCGGGGGCTGGGCACACACCGAGCTGATGCCGCGGCTGCCCGTCTTAGACCGGAAACCGTCAGCATGCCGGAGGCAGTCACCTCGTCCGGCACCAGGACTGCCGAGGCGTGCGCCGCCACTGGGTCCGTGAGATCGATCGCATCGTCGTTGAAGACTAGCTTCTCGATCCCGCTCAGCGTGCCGATCCCGTCTATGAAAACAGATCAATTCAGATCTTTGCGGTGGCGGGCCGTAGCCATCCCGGTAGGGACGCAGGTTTTACCCTGCGCCCCCCGGACAGATCCGAGCATGCGCTACTAACGCACTTGAACCGCCCCGGGTGTTTGACGAGGAAGCGACGTTGCGGCCAGGGATGGCTGATCCTGGCGGGTGGCAACCAGCGCGCGGCGATCCGGCCCATCCGCACCTACGACACCGCGGCCTTCTGGCTCGGGCGCGACAGCGCGCGTCGCCAGTGCCACACGACGAAGTGGTGGAAGGACGTTATCTTCCGCACATTGGTCGGCACGGCGTGATACGCGGGGCTGCCGCGCACCACCTGCCACAACCAGCGCCCCTGCTCGGGCACCGGCAGGTGGCGCATGCGTTTCAGCGCCTCCTTGATCTCGACGAGCTTGGCTCGCATCCGCTTGGCGATGGTGTGCCGAACCAGGGTGCACCATCCTTCCTTCCTCTTGCCGCAGATATGCGTGAAGCCGAGGAAATCGAAGGTTCCCCAACCCCTGCGCCGTTCGCTGATGGGCCGCGAAACGGCCGAACTCGATCAGACGGGTCTTGTCGGGGTGCAACGCCAAGCCGAACTTCGCCAGCCGCTCCCGTAGATCGCGGAGAAACCGCTCGGCATCCGCCTGCCGCTCGAGGCCGACGATGGTGTCGTCGGCGTAGCGGACGACGATCACCTCGCCGGTCGCCTCGTGCTTGCGCCACTGGTCCGCCCAGAGGTCGTAGACGTAGTGCAGGTAGATGTTCGCCAGGAGCGGTGAGATCACCGCGCCCTGGGGCATTCCTACCGAGCTTTCCGTCAGCACCCCCTCCTCCATGACCCCGGCCTTCAGCCGTTTGGCGATGAGCCGGAGCACGCGGCGGTCGCCGATCCGATGCTCCAGCACGGCCGTCGCGAAGTCCTAGGCATGGATATCGACGTTTCGGAGGTTGAAACCGTTTGGATCGGGGTCCGACGCCGTCTCGCTCGGCGCGTGCACCCAGCGTGTCATATCTCTACGCGGCGTAGCCGGAGCGCGTTGGTGATCACCGAGACCGACGAGAGGCTCATCGCGGCAGCGGCAAAGATCGGCGAAATGAGCAGGCCGAGGAAGGGATAGAGAATGCCCGCAGCGACCGGCACGCCGGCGGCGTTGTAGACCATCGCGAAGAACAGGTTCTGCTTGATGTTGCGCATCGTCGCCTGCGACAGGCGGCGGGCGCGGACGATGCCGTCGAGATTGCCCTTCACGAGCGTGAAGCCGGCGCTCTCGATGGCGACGTCCGCACCGGTGCCCATGGCGATGCCGACATCGGCCTGGGCCAGCGCCGGCGCATCGTTGACCCCGTCGCCGGCCATCGCCACCCGGCGGCCCTGGTCCTGCAGCTCCTTGATGATCCGCGCCTTGTCCTCGGGCAGCACCTCTGCGCGGATCTCGTCGATGCCGAGCTTGCCGGCCACGGCCTTGGCGGTCCGCTCGTTGTCGCCGGTGGCCATGATGATGCGAAAGCCCAAGCCGTGCAGCGCCTCGAGCGCCTTGGGCGTCGTCTCCTTGACCGGATCGGCGACGCTGACGAGGCCTGCGATGGCACCATCGAGCACGACGAACATCACCGTCTCGCCCTGATCCCGTCGATCGTTCGCCGTCTCGGAAAGGGCACCGCCGTCGAGGCCCATGTCCGTGATCAGCCGGGCGTTGCCGAGCGCCACGGCGCGGCCGTCGACCGTCCCCTTGACCCCCTTGCCGGTGATTGCCTCGAACTCCCGTGCGTCGGTCATGGTGACGCCTCGCTCTTCGGCACCGCGGACGATCGCCTCGGCGAGCGGGTGCTCCGAGCCCCGCTCGAGCGAGGCGGCGAGATGCAGCACCTCTTCCTCGTCGTGCCCCTTTTCGGGCAGCACGGCGACGAGCTTGGGCTTGCCCTCGGTCAGCGTGCCGGTCTTGTCGACGATCAGCGTGTCGACATTGGCGAAGCGCTCGAGCGCCTCGGCGTTCTTGACCAGCACGCCGGCCTGGGCCCCCCGTCCGGTGGCCGTCATGATCGACATCGGCGTGGCGA
>ERZ795053.7357-NODE-7357-length-10637-cov-5.956341_pt1 | contig 10637 bp, 8 predicted proteins | sample MGYA00375137_ERZ795053 | MGnify/ENA primary metagenome ERZ795053 (study PRJEB30182, sample SAMN05720284) | activated sludge metagenome | isolation source: Anaerobic digester | place: Hong Kong | collected 2014-12-17 ... | reverse complement strand
CGAGATAACCGAACGTGACTGGAGTTCAGACGTGTGCTCTTCCGATCTGCAACCGACGCGACGCGGCGCCGCTGGCCGCCCAAGGAGCCTCCTAGAGCCATGGCCACAGCCATCGAACCAGCCCCCGCCCCGGCCGCCCCGGTCGGCGCTTCCCGGAACGGAACGGGCATGTTCAACTACGACCACCTCGAGCTGCGCTACGACCCCTTCCCCATCGGCCTCGCCAAGCCGCTGGTCGAGGCCGACCGCTATGCCGAGATGCTGGCGAACTATCCCGACCAGGAGCTTTTCGCCTATCTCGCCAAGGTCGGGCACAAATACTCGCTCTCGGAGAAGAGCAACCCCAAGGCCTATCACGATTTCGTCCAGTCGAAGCCGATCTGGCGCGATTTTCACGCCATGATCAAGAGCGACGCCTTCGTCAAGGGCGTGGTGGACGCCCTGGCGGAGCGCCATGTCGATCTCGGCTACGGCAAGCTGCCGACCCCGGCGCGCCGGACGAAGAAATTCGTGCGCAACCTGCTGCGCGGCCGGCTCGACGCCGGCAGGTCGCCGCTCTCCGCCCGCTTCGAGTACTCGATGCTGCCGGCGGATGGCGGCTACGTGATCCCGCACACCGATTCGCCGGGCAAGGTCATCACCATGGTGGTCTCGATGGTCGGCGAGGGCGAATGGGACCAGGCGATCGGCGGCGGCACCGACCTCAACAAGCCGAAGGACCCGGCGCTCACCTACAACGAGCTGAACCGGCAGGCGCGGTTCGACGAGATGGACGTGATCGACACGTTCGAGTTCACGCCGAACCAGGGCGTGATCTTCGTCAAGACGTTCAATTCCTGGCACTCGGTCCGGCCGATGACCGGCAAGGGCAGCAAGCTGATGCGCAAGACGCTGACCATCAACATCGAGAGCTACGACAACTAGCGCCTCCCGGCCTCAGGCGTCCGAGGCCAGCTTCATGAGCAAGCGGCGGGGCAGCGCTCAGCGATAGCCGAAGTCGGGGGCGAGGCGCTCCTCGACCAGCCGATCCAGCCGGTCGGCGGTCTCGGGCCTGAGCGAAGAGCGATAGCCGCCGACCCGGCCCTCGCGGACCTTGGCCGTCTCGGCGTCGCCGGCGCGCGTCTGGCCGAGGCGGTCGGAGTTGAAGTAGCCCTCGCGCTCCTTCTGCTGCAGGCTCTGGAAGGAGGCGAAGCGGACGGTCTCGGACACCTGCGCCGGATCGACGGTCTCGCCGATGAAGGCGAGGAGGTCGGCGAAGGTGGCTTCGGTGTCGGCGCGGAGGTCCTCGTAGCGCAGGAGATGCGCCTGGGCGAGCGTGCGCCGCTCCTCGGCCCAGCGATTGAGATAGCCGATCATCCGGGCGGCGCCGAAGGAAGGGTCGAGCACGAAGCTGTCGATATCGAGCTCGCGGGCGCCGAGCGGGATCTTCTTGCGACGCAGCTCGCGCTCGCCGGCCCGGCTCCTCACGTGAAAATAGAGCGATACGGCGACATCGCGCGGGTCGCGAACCAGGAAGACGATCTTCTGGTGCGCCCTGGCATGAACCTTGGGCGGGCCCAGCTCCGGATAGGGGAAGCGCGTGTCGGGCGCGAAGAAGATCTTCGGTATGTCGGCCCGTTGGCGGTGGAAATTGCCGCCGTCGATCAGCTCCTTGTCGGAGAGGCCGAAGCGACGGCTGTAGTAGTTCGAGAGCAGCACGCGCAGCCAGGTGCGGCCGCTCTTGGTGTAGGAGACGACGAGCACGTCCGCTGTGGCGAAGCTCTTCACCCGCTCCGCGGTGAGCCGGCTGTCCTTCAGCGTCAGCCACCAGTCGCGCAACCGCTCCCGCACGAGCCGCCCCCGCTCAGCCGCGCTTCTTCGAGAGGACCGCCGCGGCCTTGAGGAAGAGCTCCTGCGGGAAGTCGGCGGCCGCCCATTGCGGCTCGAGGCCGAGGCTCGAAAGCTCGTCGATGCCGCCCCGAAAGTAGTTGCGCCGCTCGACATAGAGCCGCGACCAGCCGGTGTTGACGTCGCGGAAGGGCTCGATGTTGAAGCTGTGGCCGGCTGTGACGCGGGCCATCTCGCCGAGCGCACGGGCGCGGATCTGCTCCATCTGCTCGAGCGCCAGCACGGTCTGGACAAAATCGAAGCTGCCATCGGCGAAGGGCAGCTCGGCGGCCGAGCCGCGCTCGAAGCGGATGCGCTTGAAGCCCAGGGGATCCGGCAAGGGCTCGGGCGCGAAGTCGCAGAGGAAGTCCGGCAGGGTCGCGTGGCGCTCCTGGAATCCCCTGGCCGCGCGCTGGCCGGCCTCGGTGAGCTCGAGCCCGGTGAAGCTGACCTCGGGGAAGCGGCAGGCGAGAAGGATGAGGTTGATGCCGTTGCCGCAGCCGATCTCCAGCACGCTTCTCGGCCGGGTGAGCTCGATGGCGCGGATCAGCATGAGCTGGCGAAAGCGGGTGCCGCCGACGTCGGTGGCGAAGAAGCGGCGGTCCCGCCAGACCCAGGGGATGAAGTCGTTCCTCGGGAAGCGGTCGAGGCTGTAGCGGTCGTACTCGGTGCCCGACCAGGATTTCTCGTACTCGTCGAGGATCACCTGCTCGCTGCGTTCGTCACCGGTCAGCCGGCCGAGCAGCCTGCGGCGGAGATAGTTCTTCGAAAGCTTCCACTTGCGCCGTCGGGCCTCGCGCGTCCAGGCCACCTCGCCGGCGCTCCGATCGGTGAACGGCTCGAAGAGCCGCCACAGGAGCGCGTCGTCGATCGCGAGCGGGCTCGCCGCTGTTGGCGTGAGCTGCATTGGGTCTATTCTCCGGTAGGACGGCAGGCGCACGCTTGTCGGCAAGACGGGTGCTGCCGGGTGTTGCTTGCCGCGGCCGTGCCATTCCTGCTATCGCCGCTCATCACCTGTTCACCAAGGACCGCGGGGGTCGCCGTGACATCGCCCAGCGCTGCGCCAGTTGCCACCAAACCCACTGTCTTCATCCACACCAACCACCGCCAGTGGGTGGGAGCGTTGGTATCGGCCTACTCGTTGAAGCGCAATACCGCCCGGCCGGAAGCCTTCGAGGTGCGCTATCTGCACACCAGGGACTTTCCGGAGCTGCTCGGCCGCGAAGGCCAGCTCTACCTGCGGGGCGGCCGCGAGGTGCCCTGGCGCAATGACGACCTGCAGTCGTTCACGCCGCTGCGCTTCGCCCCGCCCGAGATGATGGGCTACCGGGACCGGGCGCTCTTGGTCGACCCGGATGTCTTCGCCGTCGGCGACGTCATGGAGCTTCTGACCCGCGACATGCAGGGCAAGGCATTGATGTGCCGGCCCCGGCCATTGCGCCGCGACGGCAAGATCGGCGATCTCGCGACCAGCGTCATGCTGATGGATTGCAGCAAGCTGACCCACTGGCAGTTGGCCCGGGATTTCGGCCAGCTCTTCACCAGGGAGCGCGACTACGCCAAGTGGATCGGGCTCAAGCTGGAGCCGGAGGAGACGATCGGCTTCTTCGAGAACGAGTGGAACGATTTCGACCGGCTGACCGCCGAGACCAAGCTGCTGCACAACACCAAGCGGCAGACGCAGCCCTGGAAGACCGGGCTGCCGCAGGACTTCGTCATGGCCGACAAGTTCCGCTGGTTCCCGCCCAAGGGCTGGCTGCGCCGCGGCCGCCAGATGCTCTTCGGCTACCACGACTATGGCGGCGCCTACATGAGGCACCCCGACCAGAACCAGGAGAACTTCTTCTTCGGCCTGGTCAAGGAATGCCTGGAGAAGGGCGTCTTCGACGAGGCGCTCTTGCGCGAGGAAATGGCGAAGAACCACATCCGCCACGACGCGCTCGAGGTGGTGGCGCGGGTGCCGGACCTCGAGAGCTGGTTCCCGCAGGGACTCAGGGCGCCGGAGCGGGCGGCCGCCTGAGGCGGTGACGAAGACGGCGCCGGCGGCCGGCAAGAAGCGCCTCAATCTCGGCCTGCAGGGTGGGGGCTCGCATGGCGCCTTCACCTGGGGCGTGCTCGACCGGCTGCTCGAGGTGGACGAGCTCGAGCTGGTCGGCATCAGCGGCACCAGCGCCGGGGCGATGAACGCGGCGGCCTTGGCCTACGGCCTCGCCGTGGGCGGCAAGGCGGGGGCGCGCGCCTGCCTAGCCGAGTTCTGGGGGCGGATCGCCGCCGCGGCTCGGCTCTCGCCCTTGCAGCCGAGCCCGCTCGACCGCTGGCTCGGGCTCGGCAACATGGACTTCTCTCCCGGCTGGATCGCCTCCGACAACCTGGCGCGGCTGGCCTCGCCCTACGAGCTCAACCCGCTGAACTTCCATCCGCTGAAGGACGTGCTCGAGGCGGTGGTCGATTTCCAAGCGCTCCGGCGGAGCTGCGCCGCCGAGCAGGTGCTGCTCTTCCTCTGCGCCACCAATGTCGGCACCGGCCGGATCAAGATCTTCGAGGGCGAGGAGATCGGCCTCGACGCGGTGCTCGCCTCGGCCTGCCTGCCCTGGCTCTTCCAGGCGGTCGAGATCGATGGGCAGCACTACTGGGACGGCGGCTATTCCGGCAACCCGCCGATCTATCCCCTGATCTACGGCACCGACTGCGAGGACGTGCTGATCGTCCAGATCAACCCGATCAACATCGAAAGCGTGCCCAGGACGGCATCCGAGATCGTCGACCGGGTGAACGAGCTCTCGTTCAACTCGACCCTGATGCGCGAGATGCGCGCCATCCATTTCGTCTCCAAGCTGCTCGACGAGCATCGCGTCGAGCGGGGCCGCTACAAGCGGCTCAACATCCACACCGTCGAGGCGGAGACAGAGCTCGCCCGGCTCGGCAGCTCGTCCAAGGTGAACGCCGACAAGGACTTCCTCGGCTGGCTCTTCGACCTCGGCCGCGAGCGTTGCGCGCGGTTCCTCGACGCGCACTACGAAAAGATCGGGGTCGAGAGCTCGACGGACGTCGGGGCGAAGTTTCTTTGAGGGGCCGGTTCTCGAAGGGACGGCGGCGGGTTTCAGTTTCCCCGACGTCCCTTCGATTGGAAAGAGCATCGATCAACGCGGCCGCTCACGTCGCCGGCGCTGTCGACCCGCCAGAGGTGGAGCGTGCGGCGCGGCCCTCGCGCAGCTCGAACCAGGTGCAGTAGAGGGTGGGCAGGAAGATGAGGGTCAGGACGGTGCCGACCAGGAGGCCGCCCATGATGGCGACGGCCATCGGCCCCCAGAAGACGGTGAAGGCGATCGGCAGCATGCCGAGGATGGTGGAGAGGGCGGTGAGCATGATCGGCCTGAAGCGCGAGCTGCTGGCGTCGATGACAGCATCGCGCACGCTCTTGCCGGCGGCGCGATTGGATTCGATCTCGCCCATGAGGATGACGGCGTTCTTGGTGATGATGCCGAAGAGGGCGAGGATGCCGAGGATGGCGACGAAGCCCATCGGCCGGCCGGAGCCGAGCAGCGCCGCCACCACGCCGATCAGGCCGAGCGGGGCGACGCTGAGCGCCATGAACAGACGCTGGAAGCTCCTGAGCTGGAACATCAGCACGGTCAGCGTGATGAAGATCATGGCCGGCACGACGGCGGCCACCGAGGCCTGGGATTCGGCGCTTTCCTCGACGGTGCCGCCGACCTCGATGCGGTAGCCGCGGGGCAGGCCCCGGGCGAGCTCGGCGACGGCCGGCTCGAGCTCGGCGACGGCGGCCGCCGGCAGGATGCCGGCGTCCAGGTCGGCCTGGACGGTCAGGGTCGGCACCCGGTCGCGGCGCCAGACGAGCGGCAGGTCCTGGGTGTAGGCGAAGCGGGCGAACTGGCCGAGCGGCACGGTGCGGCCGGAGGGCAGGCCGACTTGCACGGTGTGGAGCGCCTCGAGCGAGACCCGCTCCTCGCTGGTCGCCCGGGCGACCACGTCGATGAGGTAGATGTGGTCGCGGACCTGGGTGACCGTGGTGCCGGTGATCATGGTGGCCAGGATCTCGGCGACGTCGGCCGAGGTCAGCCCGAGCCGGCGCGCCTCGTCCTGGTCGATGTCGATGCGGAGCTGGCGAACGGGCTCGATCCAGTCGAAATTGGTCTGGTGCGTCTGCGGGTGGGTCGAGATGACCTGGGCGAGCTCGAGGGCGATGCGTCGCAGCTCCTCGGGGTCCGGGCCCATCACCCGATATTGCAGCGGCCAGCCGACCGGCGGGCCGAGCTCCAGGGGCGAGAGGCGGGCGACGAGGTCCGGGAAGTCCTCGGTCAGCACCTTCCCGAGCCGCTCCTGCAGCCGCTCGCGAGCCTCGGTGTCGGTCGCCACGATCACCGCCTGGGCGAAGAAGTCGTTGGCGAGCTGGACGTCCAGCGGCAGATAGAAGCGGATCGCACCCCGGCCGACATAGGTGCTCCAGCTGGCGACGTCGGGGTCGCCCTCGAGCACGGCATCGAAGCGCTTGGCCACGTCCTCGGTGGCATAGATCGAGGCGCCCTGCGGCAGCCGCAGATCGACCAGGAGCTCCGGCCGGTCGGAGGACGGGAAGAACTGCTGCGGGATCAGGGGAAAAGCGAGGACGGCGAGGACGAAGGCGCCGATGGTGGCGCCCAGCGTCAGCCAGCGGGCCCGGATGGCGCCGGTCAGGAGCGACCTGAAGGTGCGGGCGACGAAGGGCTCGGGTGCGTCGGGCGCCTTGGGCTTCGGGTACTTGAGGATGGCCGTGTTGAGGAGCGGCGTGAAGACCAGGGCGACGAACCAGGAGACCAGAAGCGCGATGGTGACGACGGCGAACAGCGAGAAGGTGTATTCGCCGGCGGAGCTCTTGGCGAAGCCGACCGGCACGAAGCCGGCGATGGTGACGAGCGTGCCGGCGAGCATCGGGAACGCGTACTGGACGAAGGGATAGGCCGCGGCGGTCACCTTGTCGTCGCCGGCGCCGAGCCGATTGAGGGTGGCGTCCGTCGTGGTCATGGCGTCGTCGACCAGCAGCGCCAGGGCGATGATCAGGGCACCGAGCGAGATCCGCTGCATGTCGATGCCGGAGGCGAGCATGATCGCCAGCGCCACGGCGAGGGTGATCGGGATCGCCAGGGCGACGACCAGCCCGGGCCGCACGCCGAGGCTGAGGAAGCTCATGCCGAGGATGATGGCGATCGCCTGCCAAAGCGATTCCATGAACTCGGAAATCGCCTGGTCGACCACCACCGGCTGGTCGGCGACGAGATGCGGCTCGATGCCGAGCGGCAGGTCGGCGGTGAGCCGCGTCATGGTGGCGCGGATGTTCTCCCCCAGCGCCAGGATGTCGCCGCCGTCGTGCATGGCGATGGCGAGGCCGATTCCCGGCTCGCCGCCGACGCGGAACATCGGCTGCGGCGGGTCGGCGAAGCCGCGATGCACCTCGGCCACGTCCCGCAGCGGCAGCACGCGGCCGTCGCTGGCGACGAAGTTGACGTCGAGGATGTCCTGGACCGTGTCGAAGGCGCCGGAGACGCGCAGCCGGATGGCCTCGTCGCCGGTGATGATCTCGCCGGCCGGGCGGACCGCGTTCTGGGCGGCGAGGGCCGCGAGCAGGGCCCGGCGGTCGATGCCGAGGGTGGCCAGTTGCTGCATCGAGAACTCGACGTAGATCCGCTCGTCCTGGGCGCCCAGGATCTCGACCATCGAGACGTCCGGCACCTGCAGGAGCTCGGAGCGGATGTCCTCGACGTAGTCGCGCAGCTCGCGATGGGTGAAGCCGTCGGCGGTGAAGCCGTAGATGATGCCGAAGACGTCGCCGAACCGGTCGTTGAAGAAGGGGCCGCGGACCCCCTGCGGCATGGTCCGCCAGATGTCGTAGACGTCGTTGCGCACGCGCTGCCAGGCGGTCGGCACCTGGTCGGCGGGCACCGTGTCCAGCAGGTCGACGAAGACGGTGGTCACCCCGTCCTTCGTGTAGCTGCGCAGGACGTCGACGCCCTCCATCTCCTGCAGCTTGCGCTCGATACGCTCGGCCACCTGCAGCAGGGTCTCGTCGAGCGTGGCGCCCGGCCAGACGGCCTGGACGACCATGGTGCGGATGGTGAAGGGCGGATCCTCGTTGCGGCCGAGCTGAACGAAGGCGAAGATGCCGCCGACGACCGAGAGGATCATCAAGAAGAGGACGAGCGAGCGGTTGCGGAGCGCCCAGCCCGAGAGATTGAAGCCGCTCAAGGCACGGCGTCCAGGAGGCGGACCTGCTGCCCCGGATGGAGCGCCTGGACGCCGGCCACGACGACCACCTCGCCGGGCTCGAGCCCGCTATAGATGCCGACCTTGGCCGGGCCGAACGAGGCGACCTCGATGGGTCTGAGGCTCACCGTCAGGCTCTCAGGCTCGACCACCCAGACGGCCGCCTCGCCGCCCTCGCTGGTGAGGGCGGCCGCCGGTATCTGGATCATCGCGCCGGCCTCGAGGTTCATGCGCCCGCTGACGCTGGCGCCGAGGCGCATCTCCTCGGGCGGGTCGATGATGCCGACCTTGACCTCGAAGGTGCGGGTCACCGGGTCGGCGCGCGGCGCCACCTCGCGGACCCGCCCGGTGGCGGTGACCGAAGGGTCGTCGCTGAGCACGATGGCGATGACCGGATCGCCGGGTGCCGTGCGCAGCACCTGGGCCGGCACGTCGAAGACCGCGTCGCGCCCGCCTTCGCGGGCGAGCCCGACGATCATCTGGCCGGCCTGCACGACCTCGCCGGGCTCGGCGCCGATCTCGGTCACCACGCCCTCGGCGTCGGCGTCGAGCTCGGTGAAGCCCACCTGGTCCAGGGCGAAGCGCCGCTGCGCCTCGGCCGCCTCGACCTGCGAGCGGGCCGTCTGGTAGCCCTGCTTCGCGTCGTCGTAGACGGCGCGCGCGGCGAAGCCGCGGTCCATCAGGTGCTGCTGGCGCTGGAAATGATTGCGGGCCTGGACGAGCTGGCCTTCGGCGGCGACGAGATTCGCCTCGGCGGCGCGGAGCGCGTTCTCCTCGTTGCGGGCATCGAGCCGGGCCACCAATTCGCCGGGCTCGACGGTATCGCCCCGCTCGACCAGCCGCTCGACCATTCGCCCGCCGATGCGAAAGGCGAGCGCCGCCTCGTCGGTGGCCTCGACGGTGCCGGTCAGCACCACGGTGCCGGACGCCTCGCGCTCCTCGACGGTCACGACGCGGACCGGTCGGAGCACCGGTTCGACCGCCTCGGGCTCGCTGTCGCAGGCGGCGAGCCCGAGAGCGACGATGGCCAGCAAGGGGCCGATCCGCAGGCTATCGGCACCGAGAAGCCGACCGAGTATTGGCATGTCAGGTCTCGCGAAGGTCTCAGAGAGCGAATGGCACGAGATTCCGCCCCGGCCGGCGGGCCGGGGCGGGCGATGATGCATGGTCGACGGTGCGTCAGCCCTGCGCCGGAGTGGCATCCTGGATGGCGAGCTGCGCCTCCTGGAGCGCCGCGCGCAGCTCCGCCTCCTTGGCGTCGTCGAACGAGCTGCGCATGATCTTGCCGCCGCTGCCCCGCAGCTCCGCCATGACCTTGTCGGTGGTCATCTTGCGAATCAGGAGGAAGAGGGCGGCGTTGCCGGAATGCAGGCTCTGCGCCGCTTCCTTCATGAACTGGTCGTTGATGCCGAAGTCGGTGAGCTTGCCGCCGAGCGCGCCGCCGGCAGCACCGACCGCGGCGCCGGCGAGCGGCATCATGAAGAGCAGGCCGATGAGCGAGCCCCAGAGCACGCCACCGAGCGCGCCGGATTTCACCGGGTTGATGAGCTGCTTGAGCTTGACCGTCCCGTCGGGCTTCTTGATCGCGACGACGGCGTCGCCGAGCTGGATCAGATACTCCGTCTGCAGGCTCAGGAGGCGCTGCCGCACCTCCTCGGCCCGCTCCTCGGTCGGGTACTCGATGACCAAAAGGTCCGCCATGGTGTCCTGCTCCTCGATGGATCGTTTCGGGTGTGCTGATAGCAGCAGAAGCTCGCGTCCGCCATCTCAGGCATAGGGTGCGAACGCCGCTTCGAGCGCCTTGCGGTCGGTCCCGCCGCGCAGCGCCAGGGCCAGCAGCAAACGGGCCTTGAGGCCGGAGAGATAGCCGGCCGCGAGGAGGCCGCGGTCGAGCAGGTCGATCTCGGCACCCGGATAGCCGTAGGTGCGGGTGAAGACCGGGCCGGTCATGACGCGGGACGCGAGGACGACCGGCATCGCCCTGGCCAGCTCGCCGAGCACCGGTGCGGCATCCGCGTGGACGTGGCCGGCGCCCATGCCTTCGATGACCGCACCGGCGTAGCCGAGGCCGGCCAGGCCGCCGAGGAGCCGCGTGTCGTTGCCCATCGGGCATTTGAGGAGGGCGACGGGCGCCGGCGCGCCGACGTCGTGCGGCAGGCACGGGTTGCGTCTCGGGGTGACGTAGAAACGCGGGCGACCCTCGATCATCGTGCCGATGGGTCCGACCAGCGGCGAGAGGAAGGCCGATGGCAGGGCTGTATGCGATTTCTGGACGAAGCGGGCGGCGTGGATGTCGTAGTTGAGCACGGCGAGGGTGCCGAGGCCCCTGGCCTCGGGCGCGGCGGCGACCCGCACGGCGGAGAGCAGGTTGGCCGGCCCGTCGGCGCCCGGCGCGTCGGCGCCGCGCATGGCCCCGGTGACCACCACCGGCTGGTCGCCCCGGACCAGGAGATCGAGGATGAAGGCCGATTCCTCGATCGTGTCGGTGCCCTGGATGACCACGGCACCGTCGA
>ERZ795053.7356-NODE-7356-length-10639-cov-7.705404_pt1 | contig 10639 bp, 4 predicted proteins | sample MGYA00375137_ERZ795053 | MGnify/ENA primary metagenome ERZ795053 (study PRJEB30182, sample SAMN05720284) | activated sludge metagenome | isolation source: Anaerobic digester | place: Hong Kong | collected 2014-12-17 ... | reverse complement strand
CTTTTTTCTCTTTTCCTAACATTGTAGCTGGTCCAGTTTTCGGGGGCTAGATCATATGCCGAAAAATCAAACGCTTATACGATCGCCAATACGCTCTATGAATCCTGGCTGGACGTATACAATTTTTTAAGAGTACAGACTTCCGATACGATCTATGCCAATGCGTATGACGTAGACACCGGTGAGAAGATCGAGGCTTCGACCGATGGGCTGTATGCCGGTTTTCAGGAGGCGGTTCCGTTTGTCAAACGATTTGGAACGCCGGCTGCTTCCATGAATTACTTTCTGCTGGTCGGTATTTTCAATGATGAATCGATGGCGATAGAGTCCGGAAATCTGGCTCAAGCTAATTTTGATATGCATGTTGCCGGGATGTTTAGTCTGCAGCCCGACCGTACGGACCCGGACATCTATGCCGATAACGGATTTAATATCTGGGGGTATGATTCCTTGCTGTATTCAATTTGTTACGGCGATTTTACGGCGAGAATGCAAACGAGACACCTGCTTTTCAGGGCTGATCTAAATTTAAGCCGTGAAAATTGGCTGGTATTTTCAATGCGCAAGATGAATCAGTTCATGCAGGACGGATTGGAACCGCTTACGCCTGAAGATGAATTTCCGATGTTTTACGATAACATTCCGGCGGTTACGATTGAAAACTGATCGCATCGACATGCTTGAACCCCGAATGAGGTTCGGCGCAGACCGAAGGTAAACCCTCGCTAAAATAGAAATAAAGAAAGGCTCCCAGCGGAACCTTTCTTTATTTTGGTGCGGGTGCTGTTATAGGATCAGACGAAAAGGCCGCATAACTAGAAAATTTTTTGGCAACGGGAAGCAGTATTTGCTATTAAAAATGCAGCAATCAAGAATAAACAACCGGCGACCGCCATTGTATCAAGCGACGGATGCCGGCCGTTTTTGACTGCGTCTTATTCGATCAGCGTATTGCGTACGCTCTGCGCTTTAATCGTTTTTTTATTAAAACAAACGTGAGAGCAAGGAATAAAACGACGCAGAAAAGCGCGATGATCAGCCAAGGCGTGATCGCGCTCTGAATGCTGACGATCTGGAATCGGCTGAAGGAACAGATTTGGAATTCAATGGCGGTTGGCACGTCTCCATCATAGACGATCGTGCTTTCGACCAGTTCAGTGGTACCGTCGTGATGCTCCACATAAACGCGCAGGGTCGACAAGAAGTCCGGGTCGCTCAACTGCCCCTCGTCAATGCCGGATAGAGGGAAGCGGACTGTCGTTTCACAATTTTCCGTGTTTGTCTGAATAACACGTGGAACGCCGAACACTTCGCCTGAAGACATATTCAACAGAGAGAAGACAGTGCGGTCTCTGAGAAATGCGTCGTTGGCTTCGTCTGCTTCGCCTGGGACCGGAACAAGTCGGAAATAGAGCCCGGAATGGTTTTCACCGGCGCGCAAAAGCTCTTCTGCGGATAACGTTACGCTCCCTTCGGGCGAACTCAAAGTCACACCGAGGCCGCGTTCGGCCAGCATCGCGACGGTTTCCGAGGACACTTCAAATGCAAATTCGTCCGCGGGGCTGGCGTCGTAATGATCGATGGTAACCTCGACCACATTGCCGTCGCCGCTTTTCGCAAGCAGGTGCTGCAACGTTTCCGGCGTTAAGGAAGCAACGTCGATATTCGTACCGTCGGATAACACCGTCCGGTAAACCGTATCTGTGTCCAGGCTGCCGCCGATCTGCACGGTTATGACCCGTGGCGTTGCCTCGCGCGTCGTCTGCTTTGCCGCTCCTATGTGTTTAACAACCAGAAGGAAGGTTTTCGTGAGCGTCAGGTCACCCTTGGAGATCGTGGCGGTGATGATGACGCTGGCGTCTCCGGCGACTGGCCGGGTTACGACGCCCCGTACGGTCTCACCGTCACCGTCGAGCCGAACAACGCTCTTGTCAGACGACGACCAAGCAATCTGTATACCGTCTTCGGCGGCGTGCAGAATGACAAAATGGCTGGTGATGCATTCCCACGTGTCGCCTTCAGCAAACAGAAACGCTTCTTCTAGGGTCAGTCTATCCGCTGCGCTGTCCAGCAAAACGGAGTTTTCAAGCCAGCTGGCGTAGATCGTCAGGTCGCCTTCCACCTCGTCGGAAAAGTCGTACGGTGTTGTCAACGCAGAATTTGAATACCAGCCGTCGAACGTGAATCCGGGTTTTTTCGGGTCGGCGGGCTTGTTCGCTGCGGCGTGATATGCCACTGTCTGATCCGGGACGCTTTCCCCGCCGTTGGTATCGAAAACGACCATGTAGTGATTGACCTCATAGGTTGCCGTAACGGTCGTATGCCCTTTAATAAAGTCAAATGTTTGATTCCAGCCGGTAAAGGTGTATCCGGCCCGGGAGGGGTCGGGGGGCGTGCTGGCTGCGCTGCCGTAGGCAACGTTACGCGCCTTGATGACGCTGCCGTCCCAGTCTTTGAACGTAATCCGGTAGATATTAATGTCCCATTCCGCATAAAGCGTGATGTTTTGCGAAACGACGGGCTGATCGCCGGGTGCATAGTGGACGCCGCTTTGGTCGGGCTGCGTGTTCCAGCCCATGAACGTATAGCCGGTTTTAACCAGCGTTTCTGGCTTGTCGAGAACGACTGCTATGCTGCCCTTTCGGTAAACAATGTCATCGCCGGGGGCGGTTCCACTCGTCGCTTCATTTGCCTGATAGGTAACGGTGTATGTTTTTATTTTGTAGGAAAACTCGGAGACGCTGCTGTCGACCATTCCCGCTTTGGCGACGATGGCTTTGACCGTCGTATCCTTTTGTAGAACCAAAGGCTCAGTGTAGCGCGTCGAGGTCGCTGTGGGCGTGTCGCCGTTTGTCGTATAGTAGATATCCGCTTCCGATGTGAGCGTGCTTAGTATGACGGTGTCGTCATAATCAAGGGCGCAGGAATCGGGCGTGGCGAACGGCGCGGAACAAGTGCCGAGCGGAACGATTTTCAGCGTTCGGACGATCGTAACCGTTTCGCCGTTGTTTTTGTCGGACACAAGAATGGTCAGAGTGTATGTCCCGAAGGATTTTGGCGTGCCGGAGAGCACACCGCATTGGGAGAGGCTGACGCCCGTGGGTAGCGTGCCGCTTGTCAATCTGTATGTAAAGCTGCCGCTGCCGCCGCCCGCTGTGATAGTTGCGCTGTAGGCGGAATCATAGCTGCCCTCAGGCATCGTACCCGTAGTGCTGACCTCTATCGGAATGACGGTCCACTTGGCGAACAGCGTTTGATTATTCGCAGTGACAAACGCGGTCGTGTTCAAAACTTGCGTGCCGCCGCCGTCTTTGACTGTCCACCAGCCGCTAAACGTAAATCCTGCTCTGGTGGGCGTTGGCAACGCTTCGTCCGTAGTTCCGTCGTCGCCTTTGCCATAGGTGCTGTCGAATTGCTTGGTCTGAGTCGCGGGGGAGACTGTGCCACCATCCGCGTCGAATGTGATCGTATAGTCGTTGGCCGTCCATTTGGCAAACAACGTGTGATTCGCGGCGGTGGCGACAACGGTTGAATCCATGATGCGCGAACCCGCATATTCGGAGGAAGCATACCAGCCGCTAAACGTGTAGCCAGTCCTTGTCGGCGTGGGCAGCGCGTCAGCGGTTGTACCGTCCGAGGCTTTGCCGTAAGCGCTGTCGAAGCGTTTGACTTGGGATGTCGGTGAGACCGTGCCGCCGTCCGCGTCGAACAAAACGCTATATGTATTCGCCGTCCACACGGCGTAGAGGTTGAAGGTCACGCTGTCGGCCGTCGTAAGATTGCTCACGCTCTGTTTGTTGGAATATACCACCGCTCCGCCGGGACTCGTCGCCCAGCCTTCATATGTATACCCTGTGCGCGAAAAGGCGTTATCCGTCAGTGTTTTCGCTGCGTCGTAGGTATGCAAGACGGACGGCATCGTTCCGACACCGCCGTTGGCGTTATATTTCACCGTGTACGTGTGCGCCGTCCACTTGGCGTAGAGCTTGATAATGGCGTTGTCGGTCGCGGTCAGATTTATTACACTCTGCTTGTCGGAATATACAACGGGCCCTGTCGTGCTCGTTGCCCAGCCGGCGAAGGTGTATCCGGTGCGGGTGAAGCTGTTGGCACTCAGCGCTTTTTCAGTATCATATGTATAGACGCTGTCGGCTATCGTTCCGCTTCCACCGTTTGCGTAGAATTTAACGGTATATGTATGTGCCGTCCATTTGGCGTAGAGGTTCACGATCGCGTCGTCGGTCGCCGTGAGGTTGGTTACGGTTGCTTCGTCGGAATACGCGACGGAGCCGGTCGCACTCGTCGCCCATCCGGCAAACGTATATCCCGTGCGCGTAAAGGCGTTATCCGTCAGCGCTTTTTCAACGTCGTAGGTATGCAAAACAGACGCCATCGTCCCGGCGCCGCCGTTAGTGTTGTATTTCACCGTATACGTGTGCGCCGTCCAGACGGCATAGAGCGGGATGACTGCGCCGTTGGTTGCGGTCAGGTTTTTCACGCTTTGCGCGTTGGTGTAGACGACGGGCCCCGTTGCGCTCGTCGCCCAGCCGGAGAAGGTGTATCCGGTTTTTGTAAAACTGTTTACGCTCAGCGTTTTTGCTGCGTCGTAGGTATGGACGCTCGATACCATGGTGCCTGCACCGGTATTCGCGTAATACTGCACGGTATATGTATGTGCCGTCCATTTGGCGTAGAGTGTGATCGTCGCACCATTCTCGGACGACAGGTTTTCCACGCCTTGTTTATCCGAATAGACGACGGAGCCTGTCGCGCTCGCCGCCCAGCCCGCAAAGGTGTATCCGGTACGGGTGAAGCCGTTACTGGTCAGCGCTTTTTCAACGTCGTACGTATGGCTGACGGAGGACATCGTTCCTGCGCCGCCGTTAGCGTTGTACTCTATCGTATAGGTGTGCGCCGTCCAGACCGCATAAAGGTTCACGGTTGCGCCGTGGGTCGTCGTGAGGTTTTTGACGCTCTGTTTGTCGGTGTAAGTCGCGGCGCCTCCCGTGCTCTCCGACCAGCCCTCAAAGGTGTAACCCGTTCGCGTAAAACTGTTTGCGGACAGTGCTTTTTCAACGTCGTATGTGTGGCTGACGGAAGACATACTGCCGCTGCCGTTGTTTGAATTGTATTTGACGGTGTAGGTGTTTGCCGACCATTTGGCGTACAGAGTCACGGTCGCGCCGTCGGTCGCCGTGAGGTTTTTCACGCTTTCCCCGTCGGAATACGCGACGGAACCGCTTGCACTCGTCGCCCAGCCCGCGAACCGGTATCCCGTGCGCGTAAACACATTGTCTGTCAGCGCTTTTTCAACATCGTAGGTATGCAAAACGGACGCCATCGTCCCGCTGCCGTTGTTCGCGCTGTATTGCACGGTGTAAGTGTGCGCCGTCCACTTGGCGTACAGCGTGGTCGCGCTGCTTACCGTATTGGTGTCGAAGTTCCATATAGCGGTCAGCGCGGAATTCGAGTACCAGCCGTCGAAGGTGTAGCCCGTGCGCGTCGGGTCGGCCGGTTCGGCGACGGTTTCGCCCTCGGCGACGTATTTGGACGAAACCGAACTGCCGCCGTTGGAGTCGAAGGTCACTTTGCAGAGCCATTTTGCATACAGCGTCATGTTTGCGCTCACCGTGTCGCTGTCAAAGTTCCAGGCGTCGCTCAGCGTGGAATCGGTATACCAGCCGCCGAAGGTGAAGCCGCTGCGCGTCGGGTCGGCCGGCTCAACTACCTTTTCGCCCGGCAGGATTTCCTGCGAGTCGACCGAACTGCCGCCGTTGGAGTTGAACGTCACCGTGAAGTTATCGGGTTCCCAATTGGCGTAGAGCGTGACGGACGCACTCGGCGTATACGGGAACGTGACTTGCTGCGTCAGCGCCGCGTCCTCGTACCAGCCTTCCAGATGATAACCTTCTTTTGTGGGTTCGGTCGGCGCGGTTACCGAGCTTCCATTCGAGAGATAGGCGGCATCGACCGCAGAACCGCCGTTGCTGTCGTAGGTGATTTTATAGATCGTGTGAAAGTTGATGCCGTTTTCATTTGCGTATGTTTCCGCGGTGGAATTGTCAAGTCCGTAAATGCCGGTTTCCGCCGCCGCGCCTTCGGCGACCATAGGTGTGCCGGCAAACACGTCGTCGTCGAGAAACACCGTGTCCGGGTTCAGAATCGTTATTTTTGACAGGGACGAGTTGCCGAAGGCAGAATACCCAATGCTTGTCACCGTTGGCGGCAAATCGATAGACGGCAAGGTCGAATACCCGAAGACCCCATTCATAATGGTTTCCAATTGGCTTCCTTCGGCAAAGGTGACCGAGGTCAAAGGGCATCGATACAAGGCATTGCTGGAAAGGGTCTTAATTCCAGCCGGAATTTCTATGGAAGTTAATTTTGCACCGTAAAAAAGTCCGGTATCAAACAAAGTGAGTTGGCAGTTTTCATCAAAGGTAACGGAGGTAATACCGCTGTTGTGAAAGCACAATAGACCGAGTGTTTCTACGCTTTCCGGAATGATAACAGACGTTAAACTGCGTGTATTACTAAATGCATATTCGCCTATCGTTGTAACGCCGTCCGGGATAGTAATAGAGGCCAAGTCGGTAGTATAATAAAAGGCATAATCACCGATGGATGTAACATGGCTGTTTGCTCCGAAATCAACCGATAACAATGCAGAACAGGAGCTATAGGCTTTATTACCAATCGAAGTGTAGCTTTCCGGAATGGTTACTCTTCCAACACTAGTGCTGGATCCAATAACTTTTGTGCCGGAAGGGTCGCCAATGCTTGTGACGGTTTTTCCGTCATATGAGGACGGCAGCATCAGCCAATACGGTGTGCCGGTCTCGCCACTATAATACGTAAGATTGAGCGCGCCGCTCGCCAGCTCGGTATACTTATATGTTACGGTTGGCGTCTGCGGATGCGTGTTTCCGTCGACGTCGAGGAGGCTTGCTCTATACGTATCGGTATATTCGTCCCCTTCCGCACTAAGCGCCCCCGAACAGGGCAGCAGCGCCAGAATAAAAACGCCGATCAATATCACGGAGAGTATGGTGGGCTTTTTTTTGCGCATGGTCGTCTCCTTTGGCAATATATAACAATAAAGAACGAATTGTGTGATTTCGTATAAAGATACAAACTAACTATACCAACCTGTTCTCCCAAAATTCTCCCAAAAAACATCCCATATGGCCACTTTTGGCATGCAGAAAAGCAGTTCTGCAAAAATAATAGCAGAACTGCTTTGAGTACGCGGCTGTTAGAGGCGAAACGCGCTATTCCAGAAAGGATTTTGCTGATTGCGTCAGCTTTCGACCCGGCCGGATTCCGAGTTCGGTTTTTAAGGTTTTACAATATTGCTTATAGTGCGTAACTGCTTTTGCTTTATCACCCGTACGGGCGAACAACTCCAAGAGCAGCATGGTAATGCTTTCCTCACAAGGGACATGCCGGTACGCTGTGCACAGTAATATTTCCGCGTCGTCAAAACGGCCCTCGTCCATTGCAGTCGTCGCCAGCGCAAGCGTCGTCAACACAAAGTGCCGCTCCAGCCGTTCGCGTTCCGGCTCCGCCCAGAGCCATCCGCTGCCGGCGAAATACGCGCCTTTGTACAGATCGAGCCAGCCGTCTGCGCCGCATTGCGTCTTCATCTGCAAGCAGCTCTTTTTAAACCGGTCGACGTCCGTTTCAACTCCGTTCAGATCGAGGCGGTAACAGCCGCTGACGCACAGTTGCTCGCGCGGGACGCCATAGTCGCTGAGCGTCTTGCGTATATAATAGATTGCATTGTGCAATTGATGATCCGCCCGGTCGAAGACCGCGTCCGGCCAGATCGCGCCGATGATTTCGCTTTTACGAACGGTCCGTCCTTTGTTATGCAGCAAATAGGCAAACAGCTCGCGCGTCTTTTCCGTCCGCCATTTTATAGGTTCTTCGCTCTCACGGTCGATTTCAAATCCGCCGAGGCATCGGATCGAAAGGCGCTTTGTGCCGCCGCAGGTTACGCCGTTTTCGCGAATGCGCTCGATTGTCTTTTTGAGGCGCGCCTCGGATACGGGTTTTAAAACATAATCCAACGCATACAACTCGAATGCTTCCACGGCGTATTTGTCGTAGGCCGTTACAAAGACAATGCGCGTGTCCGGGCAGCGGTCGAGAATCGTGGATGCGGCGTCCGTGCCCATCAACTGCGGCATGTGGATATCCAGAAACACGCCTGCGGCTGCAATTCTGCGACCGCGTCAAGCCCTGCGAGTGGGTCGGTATACGCGCCCGATATTTCAACGTCGCCGAACTGCCCGAGCAGGTAGGAGAGCTCACGAAGGGCGGGTCTTTCATCGTCAATTAAAACAACGCGAATCACTTCAGCCTCCTTGCAGTTTTTCTTTTACCGTTTAATGGAACGTCCCAGGAGACGGTCGTTCCGTCTCCGATTGTGCTGACGATCGTCAGCTTTTTTCGATAGAGCGCGTATAGCCGCTGCGATATGTTGGCGAGGCCAACGCCGTCGGTATCGCTTTTTACGACCTGACGAATCATTTGGGCGTCCATGCCGACACCGTCGTCTCGAACCGAAAAGTGCAGCGTATCGGCAGACCGTTCGACTTTAACGTCGATCCTGCCGCCCTGCGGCTTTGGCAGAATGCCGTGGATGACTGCGTTTTCGACAACGGGTTGCAGCATGCATGCGGGTACCATCACGTCCTGAAGTTCCGGCAAATCAAAACGAACGTCGATACGGTCTTCAAAACGCGCTTGCTCGATATTCAAATACGCCTGGGCCAGTTTTATTTCTTCTTTCAAAGGCGCAAGCTGCCCGGTGCCTTTTATATCGAACCGTTTGCGCAGGTACTCGCTGAAATTTGCCATCAGGTTTCTCGCCGTATCGGGATCGTAGCGGGAAATGGAGATAAACGTGTTCATCGAGTTATATAAAAAGTGCGGATTGATTTGCGCACGCAGGAACTTCAATTCGGCGTTTACCGTATTGTCGCGATATTCCCGGGTGCGTTTCGCCTGATAAATCAACTGTATCAGCAGCACTGCGATTGCGCCATATTGCGAAAGCTCGCCGGTATTATAGGATGCGATATGCGTGTAATACAGGCTGTCGTGGATAAACGCGGCGACCAGCAGCGCGATGCCGAAGATATTGAGCAAGGCGACGCGCTTCATATCGCGCAGCCGGATGCAGAGCATGATGAGGATGCAGGCGAATTCGGGAATATAGAGATACATTTGCGGAACGACGTTGAGCGGACCAAAGCAGGCCGTATAGATCGAAACCGGCGCGACGATGTGCAAAAGCTGGAATCCGGCGGTCAGCACGAGGAAAACTTTTGCTGCAACGGACGAAAACCGCGAGCGGAAGATTTCCGCGAAATATGCGACCAGCAAAAACGTCGCCCAGATGCCGGAAGAATACCAGATGAAGACATAGGCGTCGATGCTCAACGTGGGGAACAGCTTCCACAGATACGTCATGTTCAGCGCGTCCAGAAACAGCGCCAGAAAGAAGCACAAAAACCCGAAGATCAGGTTTATTTTCAGCTCTCTGAGCAAAAGGTAAACCGAGATGCAATACAAAAACACAATCATCAGGATACCGAACTGCGCAGCCGCAACAAAAGATTTGTGTGTATCGTAGTCCCTGACGGAATCGGCAGACCCCAAAATAAGATTGTACCAGACGCCGCCGCGCGCATAATGGAAATTTGAGACTTGAATGACGATATCGAATTCGTCCCCGGGTATTTCAAAGTAGACGGCACGGGAGTCATATTGCCCGATTTCTTCGTTTGCATTCATTGCCACGCGCCCATTTGAGGAAACAAGATCACCGTCGATGAAGAGATTATACGCACTGGAAAAATTATTGATCCACAACCCCAACTCAGTTCCGCTCGGAAGTGACGTTATTACGTGTAGGCGGTAGGTTGCATAACCGAATGCGGGAAGCGGCGTATCACTCAAGAAATAATTGTCCCAGGTGTCCGGCACCGAAGCCAGCGTATCCGGAATTTGCGTGGACAAATCATCATATGAAAGCAGTTGATTCCAATAAAACTGCCAGTCTCCGTCTAGTGTCGTGATCCCGCCCTGATCAAAGTCCAGACGTGAAAGATCGATTGTTCCACCTGAAGCAGCGCTGCGCGTAATGCTGGTTGCCGGTGAGCAGCCGAACTGCAAAAGGCAAAGAAGTAAAACAAATAGAATAAAAAGCCGTTTTAAATTCTTCAACTGTCAGTCTGTTCCTTATAAAATGAATTCTGCAATGGCCTGAAACAGCTAGGGGAGAGAGGCAAACTAAACGACACCATTACATCAAAAAAACAACCTTGTGTCAATGAAAGCATGTGAGAAAAACTTGAGATATCAGCACTATACCCACAGACGTTTAAAAAGAAAAACCGAGCGATCCACCAGTCTGCCTTGTCATTTGACCCAGTAATATGTTCAAGTGAAATTATGCGTAGCAAACAGTCATGAAGCTACAAATTTTGATTCCATCACGCGCGCACTGCTCGTGAATTTTTTAGGAGCTAACGCAGCATAGACGAAACAAAGAAAACAAGAGAAAACTAATCAGCACCATCGAATCCGACGGTGCTGATTTTGGTGCGAGTGTTCATAACAAATTTAA
>ERZ795053.7352-NODE-7352-length-10640-cov-5.447520_pt1 | contig 10640 bp, 6 predicted proteins | sample MGYA00375137_ERZ795053 | MGnify/ENA primary metagenome ERZ795053 (study PRJEB30182, sample SAMN05720284) | activated sludge metagenome | isolation source: Anaerobic digester | place: Hong Kong | collected 2014-12-17 ... | reverse complement strand
AGAATCCATTAAAGCATCTCCTAGGCCAGTAAATAAATTAGTAGCTCCCGGTCCTGAGGTTGCGAAGACAACACTTGGTTTTCTAGTTACCCTTGCCATCCCTTGAGCAGCGTGAATCGCACCTTGTTCATGTCTTGTGAGTATATGACGAATCTTGTCTTTATAATCATATAAAGCATCATAAATGGGCATGATTGCCCCGCCCGGATATCCGAAAATGGTGTGGATACCCTCATGAAGTAAACATTCAAGAACTGCTTTAGACCCTGATATAGTATTGTTCTTTGTCATAAATTCAAGTATCGTTTCTTCGTTAACTTGTCATACAGCCCTCACTTGCAGAAGAAACTGTGTTTCTGTATTTCTTAAGTATTCCGATTGGTGTATCTTGTTTGTTAGTCCATTTTGACCTTCGTATGGTTAATACATCGTCTTTTACCAATAAATTTATTTTGTTGCTTTTGATATCAATTTCAATGGGATCACCTTCTTCTACAAGACTAATTAATCCGCCTTCATAGGCCTCAGGGGTAATATGCCCTACTACAAATCCATGAGTACCTCCAGAGAATCTACCGTCTGTGATTAAAGCCACTTTATCACCTAAACCTGCACCCATGATAAGAGAAGTCGGCTTCAGCATTTCAGGCATTCCAGGGCCACCTTTTGGGCCACAATAACGAATTACAAGGACATCCCCGGCACTAATCTGGTTATTTAGAATTGCCGTGTTGGCATCTTCTTCATTATTAAAAACCCTCGCAAAACCCTTGAAATACTCGCCTTCTTTTCCGGTAATCTTTGAGACGGCCCCATTTTTCGCTAAATTTCCATATAGTATTTGAATATGACCTGTGGATTTGATTGGTTTTTCAATAGAATTAATGATTTGTTGATTGTTCTTTAGTTCTTTGAGAGAATGTAAATTTTCACTTACTGTTTTACCAGTTACCGTCATACAATCACCATTCAATAAATCATGATTAAGCATTAGTTTCATTACTGCAGGAATACCGCCAACATCATGTAAATCCTGCATTAGGTATTTTCCGCTAGGCTTGAGGTCGGCTAAATATGGAGTGCTATTACTGATTGATTGAATGTCATCAATAGTAAACTCTATATCAAAGCTTTTGGCAATGGCTATCATATGTATGACAGCATTGGTAGATCCTCCTAATACGGTAATTAACCTTAAAGCATTTTCAATAGAACTTCTAGTGATGATGTCTCTGGGTTTTATATCATTTTCTAGCAAGTTTTGTATGGCTTTTCCAATAAGTACGCTTTCATTTTTTTTGTCTACAGAAACAGCTGGGTTGGAAGAATTAAATGGAAGAGACATTCCCATAGCCTCAATAGCCGAAGCCATGGTGTTAGCCGTGTACATACCCCCACATGCACCAGGGCCATGACATGCATTAGCAATAATTTGATCATACTCCGATGAAGAAATCTTATTTTGTTTCTTTTCTCCCAATGCTTCAAATGCAGAGACAATATCCAATCTTCTTTCTTTAACACAACCCGGAGCGATAGTACCGCCATACACAATGATTGCAGGACGGTTTAATCGCCCTAATGCCATCATAGCACCCGGCATATTTTTATCACAACCAACAACAGCGATAATGCCATCGTACCATTGAGCACTTACAACGGTCTCTATACTATCTGCAATAATATCTCGAGAAGGTAAAGAATAGTTCATTCCGGAAGTTCCCATAGAAATCCCGTCACTTACTCCTATGGTGTTGAAAACAAGGCCAATCAGATCATTTGCAACTACATCCCTTTTTATCAATTGGGCTAATTCATTAAGATGCATATTACATGGATTTCCTTCCCATCCGGTGCTGGCAATTCCTACAAAAGCCTTATTGAAATCTTCTTTGGTCAATCCAATGGCGTGGAGCATGGCTTGTGCAGCTGGAAGCTCTGGGTTTTGTGTAATTTTTTTGCTGTATGAATTCACTAATAAATAATTACAATTCTAAATTGAGCAAATATATAATCATTGTTTGTAGTCCTGCTAGTAAAAGGGTGGTACATAGCTGTTTGTTTTTGTGGATTTGAGGTATTGATTCGATATATTTAAACAATAAACTGAGCCTATTGGCTGATAATACAAAGTAAGTATTTTAATAAAATAATTAGATGTTAATTTGGTAAGCGTTATCGGTATAGGTCAAAAATGTAAAAGGATGTATTACTAAGATTTCAATTTAATTTTAATATTTTTGACAAATTATATTTGAAATTTAAATTTTCAGGTATTTACTTTAATAATTAAATCTGAAAATTAATACTAAATGTTAGGCTTTTATCCCTTAATAATTTTAATACAAGCATTTTGTCTATATCATGCTTACTCTCAAAAATCTGAGCAAAAGTGGTTTTGGATAATTATATTTTTCCCTTTTGTAGGTAGCGTATTTTATTTGTACCATAATTTCTACAGTAGAAGAAATATCGAAAACTTAAAAGAAGGACTCAAGGAATCACTGAGTAAGGACTACTCGATAGATAAACTTGAGAAAAAAGTAAAATTTGCCAACACTCATTCCAATAAACTTGAGCTTGCAAGAGAATATTTGAAAAAAGGGAATACTTCGAATGCTCTGGATATTCTTCAATCATGCAATAATCCTCTTTATGAAAATGACCCAGCGCTGATCATGTTGCTAATAAAAGCTTATTATCAAAATAATGACCATCAAGAGGTTGTAAAACAAGGCAACAGAATAGAGGGGAATAAGGAATTTCTTAATTCACAAGAAATGATTGCCTATGCATGGTCCAATTATAGAATTGGAAATCAAGAGAAAGCAGAAACTGTGTTTAAATCCATGGATTCAAAATACTCCAATTATCAACATCGGCAGGAGTACATCATTTACTTAAATGAAACGCAAGGTGTCGAAATAGCCAAAAACAAAATGACAGAAATCATAAATGAAATTAATTCTATGGACTCTTATGAAAGAAAGTTGAATAGACAAGTAATTGCGGAAATCAAAAAGTACAATAAGCAGCTGTTTTAGAAATCCATTAATAGCATTTCAAGCTTATACTCGGAGTTGTGACGGTATTAGAAATATGTCCGGCACGATCAAGCATATAAATGTCAAAGCTCAGGTCGTTACTAGGAAATTCATCGACGATTTCACAGGGGTCTATCCCGTCTGGATAAATACAGCAGGTTGTAAATATCAAAAGTTCTATGGTGCCACTGACCCCATTTTTGGAGCCTTCAATAGGAATTTCAGGAAGCTTAAATCCGGTAAATAAATCTCCTGTCCGATTATCAGTTATAAATAAATTCTGTTGAAATTCGTCAATGCTATATCCAATATCGCCATCACCATCAGTAAAATAGAGGGTAAGAGTGACATTGTCTTCATTGGTACTTCCCTGAAGCATACTTTGCTTAGAAAATGACTGAAACGATAGCGTAGGAGTTTCGCTAAAATCAGGCTTCTCAGCACACGAGAGAACAAACACCATCAATATGAAAGTATATATTTTCATCAACTCCAAATGTAGTAAATTATTCAGAAATATTGCCTTCTTCGGTCAGATTTCCTATGTCATTAAGTGTGTTAAATACAATTAATTAAAAATGGAAACGAAATAGTAAACTCCGTTTCCTTTGTAATTCCTAAGCTGAGATGGCATTAATTATCCACTGGATTCTGATCTTCGTTTTTAAGAAGAGTCGTATATTTTTCTCTGAATTTATTCAATTTTGGATTAATCACGATTTTACAATAGGGTGCATCGCCATTTTCTGAATAATAATTTTGATGGTAATTTTCAGCCTTATAAAATCCACTAAATGGTACCACTTCGGTCACGATGTGTTCATCTAATTGACCTTGTACTTCCTCTATCGCCTTCAGCGCTTCTTGTCGTTCCTCTTCATTTCGATAGTAAATGACACTTCTGTATTGCGTCCCGTGATCTGCTCCTTGTTTGTTCAGTGTAGTTGGATCATGGGTCGTTAGATGAATCATGACCAACTGATAAAAACTAAGGATGCTTTTGTCATAAGTGATTTCGACCACTTCTGCATGACCGCTTAGACCACTAGATACCTCGCGATAAGTCGGGTGAGCACTTTTGCCTCCTGCATAACCACTTTCGACATTAATGACTCCATTTAGCTCCCGAAAAATTGCTTCTGTACACCAAAAACAACCACCTCCTAATGTAGCATACCTAATGTCGGATTCCACTTTTTTAAGGGCTAGAGCATTCATACAATAACGCAATCCTGATGGCGGCGGACCATCCTGAAACACGTGTCCTAAATGAGCATCGCAAGTGTTGCAAACGGTTTCTATCCGATACATTCCGAATCCCTTATCCTTATGGTAGGCAATGGCATTCTCCTTAATAGGTTGTGTAAAAGAAGGCCAACCCGTATTACTGTCAAATTTTTCTTCTGCGTCAAACAATTCTGTATTACAACACGTACAAGCATATCTGCCAGGAACGAATAATCCACACATTTCACTGCTGTATGGTCTCTCTGTCCCTCTCATTCGAGTGATTCTGAAAACTTCATCATCCAATTCATTTTGCCATTCTTCATCGGTTTTGATAATTTTTTGATCAGGGATGGGATTCCCATTGTTGGCAAACCGGAGTATGTCAATCCACTTAAGCATAGTTCAATCTTTTAAATTTGAAAATATGATTAGTAACAATGCAGGGAGTCCAAAGTTTAATTCAATTGAATCACAACATGCCCAATTTTATAAAAAAAAGGGCAGAAAACCGTGTTTACTGCCCTTTTTTATAATCTTACAATAAATTACAATTTTGGTCCTGCATTGATGATTTCAGCAGAACAATTGCTTTTGTATTTTTCAAAATTCTTATCAAATAATTGGGCTAAGTGGGCCGCTTTTTTATCATAAGCGGATTTGTCTTCCCATGCATTTCGCGGTATTAAAATATTATCAGGAACATTAGGACATGTTTCAGGTATTTCGAAACCGAAAGTTTCATTTTTCGCAAATCCGACATGATCTAAATCACCGTTGTGAATCGCATCGATGATGGCTCGTGTATATTTCAGACTGATTCTTTTGCCTACTCCATATTCACCGCCTATCCAGCCGGTATTGACAAGCCAAACTTTAGTGCCATATTTTTCAATTTTTTCGGCCAATAATTCAGCATATTTACTAGGATGCCACACCATAAAGGCTGCGCCAAAACATGCCGAAAATGTGGCTTGTGGCTCAACTACTCCCATTTCAGTCCCTGCTACTTTTGCAGTATAACCACTGATAAAATGGTACATCGCCTCAGATGAATTCAACCTAGATACTGGAGGCAATACTCCAAAGGCATCTAATGTTAAGAATACTATATTTTTTGGATGGCCGCCGACACAAGGTATCTTAGCATTTTCTATAAATTCAATAGGATAGGAGGCTCTCGTGTTTTCAGTAAGGCTGGTATCCGTATAATCGACATGGTGTTCTCGTTTGTCATAAACCACATTTTCCAACACGGTACCAAATTTTATCGCATTGAAAATCTCTGGTTCATTTTCTTTGGTCAAGTTGATGGCCTTGGCATAGCAACCACCCTCGATGTTGAAAACACCATTATCAGACCAGCAATGCTCATCATCACCTATCAATCTTCTTCTGATGTCTGCTGACAAGGTGGTTTTTCCCGTTCCACTCAATCCGAAAAACAAGGATACATCCCCTGAAGCTCCTTCATTTGCCGAGCAATGCATGGATAGAACGTCAATTTTTGGCATGATATAATTCATGATGGTGAAGACACCTTTTTTCATTTCACCGGCATATTCAGTGCCGAGAATGACGAATTCTCTTCTTTCGAATGAAAGGTCAATACTCGTTTTAGAATTCATATAAGCCGTAAATGAATTTGCAGGAAACTGCCCTGCATTCATTATCACGTAATCAGGCTCTCCAAACTCTGCCAATTGAGCCTCAGTCGGTCTTATCAGCATGTTGTGCATGAACAATGCATGGTATGGTCTTGTACATATTACTCTAACTTTGATTTGATATTGAGGATCCCAACCACCATAGCCATCGACCACATAGATTCTAGTTCGAGTGTTGAAATAATCGATGGCTCTTTGTTTGTTAATGTCAAAAGTTTTTTCATCCATTTTGATATTAATATCACCCCACCATATATTATTGCTGCTTTCGGGATGGTCAATAATCCTTTTGTCACGAGGACTTCTTCCGGTTTTCTCTCCAGATTCCAACATTAATGCCCCTACATCTGATATGGCCGCTCTCTCTTCGAATTTTATGGCATAGGCATAAAGGTTGGCCGGGGATGCATTTCTAATGATTTTCCGGTCAGTAATTCCATATTGGGATAAATTAAAATCTTTCATGTATTTGGTTTTGACATTAATAGATAACGATGAGTCCTGCAGTATTCATTAAAAGATGAAACTACCAATAGACCATCATTTAATTCTTTAGTTTATGGTGCAAATTTAAAAAGATTTTTCGCCAATCGAGGCGAGAACAGAGTAAATATTTTCTAATTTTAATTCGGGTTTTCAATCGTCGAGAGAAACCACAACCCGCATGTCATCGTCTAGCCGCATGAGTGGAATCTGAACAAAAAAAGTGGTGCCTTCGTTTTCTTCGGTTTCAAAATATATTTTACCATTCATGGTGTCAATCATATTGGCAGAAATTGCCAATCCCAGCCCTGTGCCGCTACTTTTTGTGGTAAAATTTGGGGTGAATACTTTATCTCGCATTGACTCAGGGATGCCTGTGCCGTTGTCTTGAATACTGATAATGGCGTCCTTGTCGGATTTGTATAGACTTATGACTATTTTCCCTTTTTTGTCGTGAGGAATGGCTTGGATGGCATTCTTCACCAAATTGTTAAGAATCCTGACCAACTGATTTCGGTCAGCATAGACCGTGAGGTCCTCGATTGGCTCGTTGAGGCTGATGTCCATGTCTTCACGTTTTCTGAATAGATCGTGAATGGTCTCTACCACTTCATTCAAGATTACATTTTCATTAGTGGTTGAAGGCATTTTAGCAAAATTGGAAAATTCGCTGGCTATTTGATTGAGATTTTCAATTTGTTCAATTAGGGTAGAGGATATCCTTTGGATGAGTTCTTTCGCTTTTTCGGGGTTGGCATCAATGGCTTTTTCTAGGTACTGCATACTCAGTTTCATCGGAGTAAGCGGGTTTTTAATTTCATGAGCCACCTGTTTCGCCATTTCACGCCATGCCATATCCCGTTCGGTACGGGCTAGGAGTTCAGCGCTTTGTGATAGCTCTTCAGCAAGGTTGTTATAATCATTAATTAACATCCCGATTTCATCATTTCCACTCCATTCGAGGGATTGATTTTCCTTACCTAATTTGAACTGACGGAGTTTGTCACCCAGTTGGCTCAGAGGTTTTGTAATACTATTAGATATGGCAATGGAAATGGCTCCTGCCAATAAGAAAAGGAAAATATATACATTCAGGATTGTACCCACAAAGTCAACAATACTCCTTATTGCGGGATCTTTTTTGTTGTATTCTACCATTAGAATACCTCTAAATTTACCGGTTTTAGAATGGTAAAGCGGAGTATATGTTTTTTGATAATTATAGGTTTTATCGTATTCCGTAATTGAATTTTGATTCTTAAGGATATCTTGTAGGATGTTAAAATCAATACGAGAATTATCGTCCAATGCGGCTTGGTTGCTCAGTAATTTTCCGAATTGGTCATAAAATTTTATACTGACATTATGAAGAGAGGTGATGGCGGCAATTTTATTTTTTGTAATTTCATTTGCACCCGCAATATCGCTACTTCCTTGACTGAAATTCTGAATGCTTGAAACGATGGTAGCAATTTCTTTGGTTCTTGTGTTTTTTTGATTGGTTTCAAAGACCGTTTTAAAATAGATGGCTGTGATAAAACCGATGATAATGAACGAGAATACAATGAGTAATATGATGGTAAGTTGAATCTTACTACGCAATGAGGTTTTTGCAAAATATTTGATGTCAATGTCACGAGGTAAAAACCTGAATTTGGTGTTGAGATACGTAATCAATGCTAAAATTACTGCACCCAGAGTAAAAATAAATGAGAAAAAAGAGATGGGTTTTATTAACCCGGCAATCTTTCTGAAACTCACTATTTTTTGACCATTTGGCAATGGTTTTACGACAAATGAAATATCACTTATGATCGTATTATTATTTATTTTGAGTGGATTGACACTGATGGAAGCACTGTTTACATCCAGTTGGCTTTTGACGATTACACCATCTCTAATCACGACATAATTAATGCTTTCATCTACATCAGTGACGGTATTTTTCCGACTTAGAATAATGATCAGTTTAAATGGTGCGGAATCAAAACTTGAGTTTTCGATGCTATATTCTAATATGTAACTGTCAGAAAAATGGTCATATAGCACCAGTTTGTCTATTCGTGACGATAAATTTATTCTTTGTACAAAGGACTGATAATCAGGATAGTTATTCACGAAAATGGATTCTCCCACTTCATTGAACACTTCTACATCCTGAATCTTCCAATCGGTGTTTTTCAATAGGTTATGAGACAAGTCGAACACAAATTCTTCAAAATCGGATTTTTGTAATCGTGCTGGATATTCCAATTGGGAAAGAGAATAGATTATGTCCTTGTCAATAAATTTTTTTGCAATCCTCTGAATGTTTTTGCTTTCTTGGTCATTGGGTTGATGATAGAGTTTGTTAAGTATTTGACTCCTATATTTAATATCATTTTGTAAGCCGAGATAGAACAAATTGATGGAAATAAATGCAGAAAAGAGGATGAGCCACCATAGCATGGAGGTGATATTTCTTATCGAGGATTCGACGAAAAGTTCTAAAATTAAAAAGAACGATAGCAGAAATATCCCTAGTGGTAAGAGTGGATACCCAATGGCCCAAAGTGATAGCACCGATAGGGTGATCGCGGCAATGCTGATTCCGGCATTGGCAAAACTTCTAAAATAACTATCAGGTGCCGACTTGACGACTAGATAGGATATAAAAAACAATAAGGCCGTAGATAAAAGCACCAAAATGAGTGCTGTAATACTGTGCCAATTGAGTATTAAGACATTGTTGTAATCAAATGTAATGATGTAGTCACTGATAAAAAAATTTAATAGTAAAATAAGGCTACAAAACAACATAGATATCAACACCACACTCCCAAAAACATAGGCTTTGGCTGGTATTTTGGATTTTACCCAATCGATGAATCGTTGTCCCTGATATATGACAATCGAGGTGAGACAGATGATAAATATACTCAGCGTAAAAAGGTTGAAATATTGCCTTGAAATACTGTCAACATCACTTACCGTACTGTGGTCGTCAAAAAGCCATACGATAGAAAATATTCCCAGTGACAATACCGAAAATATACCTGGAATGAGAACCAAAGGATCTGCAAGTCGAGACCTTGGACCAAGTACACTTAGGCAAAGCCATGCAAAAAATATAATAAAAAATATCTTTGCCCAGTTGTTTAATTTAATACTTGACTTGAGTATAAATTGATCTCCGTTGTACAGGAATTTACTGTTTTCTGTAAATCTTCTGATGGATTCCGGATTCTGGAAATCTAAGAAAAATCGGGCTTCGAACTCATCATTGATGATTCTTTTTAATTCTTTTTCGCAGTGTAGAGTTGTATTCCAGTAGATGAGTCGGCCGTTTTTCAAAATTTGAATTTTGTATGGCGACTGATCTAATGCTGCAAAATTTCTGCCTTCTATTTCATGTGAAAACACGAGCGAATCTTGTACAAATCGTTCTTGCAGGGTAGTGCGAATATTGTCGGTGATGTTAAGTTTGGTATTTTGACGAATGGATGTGAGGTATAGCACGACAAATGCCGCCAAAGCAATGAGACCCCAGTTCCTATTTATCCAAGTTATCAAAAAACCTAAATTTTTATTAAGGGCTAAAATTAAGCATTTTATATATTATGTTAAGATTTAATGTGATAATAATTTTTAGAAATGAGGAAATAATTTTGGATTGTTATTTTGTATAGGAACATATTTTTGGTATACTCGTATTGTTATTTATTCTTTAAATCATTTGGTAAATTCGTCTGGAAAAACTACTCGCATGAATAAAAATTATATTACTTTAATTGTGATGTTTATATCTACGCTTACAATGGCTCAAGGTGTGCCAATGCCACATTACGTAGAAGCCGATCCACTGTGGGTCTTTGTGCCTAAGGACGAACATTATGTCGTGGATACTTTTGAGAATGCTGTTCCGGGAGCTAATGAATATAGCTCCTTGCTGCCGAGTCATATCGTATCTATGGATGACGACTTACTGATATGGACTAGATCTCGTGATGCATTTCTTGATCCACATGGAGGTATGTTAAGTAAGGTAGATAAGGACACGGGAGAACAAAAATGGGTTCACTACTTAAACAAAGATACCGGAGCAGGAGATACCTTGGAGTCCTATAGAAATATGTACATTAACCCGGACGGGAACTTGGAATTATTGGGAAAAAGGAGCAGACGTCTAAGTAATCATTTAGCTCAAATATGGAGATATGGTGGCGCTTACATTGATCCA
>ERZ795053.7351-NODE-7351-length-10640-cov-5.896835_pt1 | contig 10640 bp, 10 predicted proteins | sample MGYA00375137_ERZ795053 | MGnify/ENA primary metagenome ERZ795053 (study PRJEB30182, sample SAMN05720284) | activated sludge metagenome | isolation source: Anaerobic digester | place: Hong Kong | collected 2014-12-17 ... | reverse complement strand
ATCTTGTTCCCACAAGCAGCCAATGAGAAAACAATCGCAAAACATAAAAACACAGATATAACCTTTTTCATCGACTTCTCCTTTCATTGACAGATATCGATTTATAGGGCAGAAGCCATCAAGACTTCTGCCCTATATTATACAGCATATTTGTGTCTTTTTCTACCGCTTATTCCTCATCATCAAAGTCCGGAAACAGCTCAATCGCGGCAAAGTCCTCTTCGCTGATTACCTCCAACTTCTCCAGAACGCTGTCGGTCAGGTCGCGCAGCTCGGATTCCTCCGGTTCCAGATACTCCCGCATAGCGGTGAGTGCGTCCATCAAGCCGTCCTTCGTGCCGGTGTTGTAAATACACATGAGGTTGATCTCGTCATTGGTAAAGGTATTCATACTCAAATCTCTCTTTCTGCGCTCTTACTTGGCGCTGTCTTTGTCGGATTCGCAGGAGTAATAGGGCTTTTCAACTTTGCAAGGACGGAGGGCTTTCTTGAAGATTCCTCCGGCTGCTTTTTCGGCTCGTTCTCGGCTCGCTCACGGCGTACAGCCTCCACATAGGAAAGAAGCGATATGGGCTTACCTGACTTTGCCTGTTCCTCAAGCTCTGCTGTGGTCTGTTGCCTCTGACCGTTATTCAGTACGCCGTCAATCATACCGTAATCGTCTTCCATAGCCATCTCTGCGTTTTTCAGATAGTTTTCCGGTTTCAGAAACATCGGTAATTCCTTGAAGCCCCAGGAATCAACGTAGTGACAGGATATCACTCCGGCTTGCTTGAGCGCAATAATGTCGCTGACGCTCAGGCTATGCCCGGTAAAGTCGGCGGGATGGTCGACGTTAAAGGTTCGATACAGCCCGTTTAGTTTATCATAGGTGTCGCCATCAGCAGAAAGCTCTCCGGTATAGATCGCTTCATAACGGTCGTGCTCAATCGGAATGCCGCTTTTTGCAAGGTATTCCGTACCCATAAAGCGACGCTCCGCGTTTTCGTCTGAATCCGTGAGTTGATAAATCACATAAGCATCGCCGGTTGCGCTAAGAAAGGCACTCTCCAAGTCCGGTTTGCTCTGCTCTGTGGGGAACTGATCTCGCACAGTTTCCCAATCCTCACGAGTAATTCCGAACATACCGCTGTGGTTATTGATTTCTTCGGCTTCAAACGCCATTGCCTCGGTGTTGTCATCGTAGAGCATATAGACAGTAACATCACGCTCCGCAAGCTCTATGGCTCTGTCCTTGGACAGCGGGAGCATATCCGCATCGGTATAGCCGTAGGCGTTCATGGCTTCGATGGAAACGGTGGGGTCGGGCATATATCCGTTATCCGGCGCGGTTTCCGGCAGAGGTTCTTCGACACCAATCTCGGGGGCGGGCATCTCCGCGCTTTCGTCGGCAACAACACTGTCAAGCACAGCCTTTGCCTCTTCGGGCGTTTTCTCCGCAGCGTTCAATTCATTCGTGACAGGGATTAGCTTATCATAAGTGCCGAATCCGATAATCTCTCCGGGAACAAGTCCTTCGGCTGTGCGCTGATACGCCTGGATGAAAGCGGCGTCCTTTTCGCCGGTTGACCGGGGATTGGCATGGAGCTTGTATTCATATCTCGGTTCGGGTGCTTCCATGCCGACAATCTCCGGCTCGGGCTTTTCCGCTTCCACCGGTTCGACCTCCACATCAAGGCCGCGTTCCTTCATAATCTCGGCATAGTGGCGGTCAATATCGGTGATAAGCCCGCTTGCGGTCTGATTGATAGTTTCCAGTGACGCTCTCAGCTCAATCAGCTCTTTTCCCTGAGACCAACTTGCGATATATCCAAAGCTGTTTTCGCCGGTGGCAATGCCGTAATAAGCGCAGACGGCATACGAAATGCTCTCTGCTTCAACCTCTTCGGTATTACGGGATTTCTTTGCCAGCTCCGGCTTGACTTCCTCTATGAAGCTCCGAATTGTTTTGCTGTCGCCAAGGAAGTTAATATTATCCTCGATGGCAATAAAGCCTTGTTCGGGAAATTCTATCGGCTCGGTAGTTATCACAGAACCGGCGTGATTGACCGTAACATTCGCTTCGATGGTCGCCGACTGTCCGGGGTCATCATCCGTACCGCGCAGGTCATAGCTGTAAAGTCCCTCCGGAAGCGTGGAGCGGTCTACACGCTCATTTGAGAATAACGCGGGCTTGCCGAATAGTTCAATGCTCTCATATTGTGCGTCGATTTCCGGTACTTCGCGTTTTTTGCTGTTGTGGAGCTTGGAATGTGCAATCTCGTGAACGGTTGCGGATACCGTCTGCACCTCGCTCATACCCTCACGGATAACAATGCGCTGTTCTTCGGGATTGAAATAACCGTCCATGTTTGCCGCAATAGCGGCAGTGGCGATGGGAACCGGCGCAGAGCGTCGTAACGCCTCCATAAAAACGTCGTAGTTTTGGACGTTGCCTGCAAGATCAGCCGCGAGAGTCGGAAGTGCTTTGCCCTGTGTCTGTGCCACGTCGAAGACAGACACGACCTTGTACATCGGGATTTTAACTTCCTTTTCCTCTGTGATAACTCTGCCATCCGCGTCCAGTACGGGGAGACGAGTATCCGGGTCAAGCTTAGTTTCTTCGATTTTCTTTTTGAACGGCGTAGGCGCGATAATCTTGATACCCTTTTCGCCCTTCATGACATTCCTGCCGAACTGATCTCTCCACTTGTTGAAGCCTGCGCACAGCGTGGCGTCGGGGCGCTGCATGAAGATGAGCATGGTGTTGTTCACGCTGTATTTGTGAAAGCGGCTCATGGTGCGGAGATACTGCGCATATTTGTCCGACTGAAAGAGGTCTTTGATGCCGGTCTCTATGCTTTCGGTAATATCTCTCAGGCGGTCTTTGCTGGTTTGATTTTCTGCCATACTGACTCCTTTCCCGGTTTATTTACTCCTGAAATAAGGCGGCTCCCATACAGGCAGGTAAACCCATACGGGAGCCGCTTTCCTATTCCGATTTGGAGCTTATGCTCCTGTTTGGCGGCACGATTCCCGCCTTTTTTGCGCGTTCACTTGCCGCCTTGCGTCTGGCGTCGCTGTACGGCTCTCGAATGCTGACGCAGTTCTTCGGTACGATATAGCTGACTGCGCCCGGGTGCTCACGGCGTTCAACGTATATCTTGTCCGGGTATTTCTTCGAGAGCCTTTTCAGTTTTTCGCTCAGCTTCTTATCGTGGGTGTAAACGCTGGCGTTATCGTCCGCCTCCGAATAGAGAATGATGGTTTCTCTTTCCTCCGGACTGAGCTTCACTTCGCTCCCTCCCGGTCAAACTCCAGACGGTACAGGCTACGAGCACCGTCATCCTCAAGGACGATATATGCGTCATAACTCTTGCCAGTCTTTTCCGAGTAGATACCGCTTGCGAAGCTGCGCCCGTCCTTGAGAAGTGCGGACACCATCTTCCGCGAGAGAGTGACGCGCTTGGCGGTCAGGAACTTGTTGTCGCGCCACAGTCCGAAGCGGCAGTCGTTGTTTTCGCAGAAATACCCCTTCTTGCTCTCGGTCACATCACATCCACAGCGGGGACACTTGCCGACAACGGCTCTGCCGGAGGGGAACAGTACCTCAGCGCCTCGAATTACCTTATAGGTCTTGACGAGTTCATCGATCATCGCTGTGATAGCAATCATGAAATCATTCGGGTCAAGCTCGCCGCGCTCAATCTGCTTGAGCTTATTCTCCCATTCGGCGGTCAAAAGCGGAGACTGAAGCTGCTCCGGAAGAACGGTAATAAGTGAAACACCGCTGTGCGCGGGGATAAGGCTGACCGTCTTCTTGCTCTTTTGACGTTCCACGAAGCCGGTAGAGACCAGCTTTTCCAGAATAGCGGCGCGCGTCGCCGGTGTGCCGAGCCCTTTGCGCTCCGCGTCCTCCGGCATATCTTTTGCTCCCGCCGTCTCCATTGCCGAAAGAATTGTATCCTCCGTATAGTGGCGGGGAGGGGTCGTTTTGCCTTCCTTTACGTTTGTTTCTATGACCTTAATGACCTGCCCTTTGGAAAGCTCCGGCAGCGCCTTTTCCTTTTGTTCCTGTTCGGCAAAGGCTTTCCAGCCCAATTCAATGACCGTTTTGCCTTTGAGCGTAAAGATTTTGCCGCCGCATTCCATCGTGACGACGGTTTCGGAGTATTTATACGGAGCACTCACGGCGCGGAGCACCTGTTTTGCCACCAGACGCAGAATCTCACGCTCACCCGCAGGCAGACCGTTCAACTCCGTCTCGCCGGCGATAATCGTGGGGATTATGGCATGGTGATCGGAGACCTTTTTACTATCGCAGACACATCCGCTATTCACGGTGAGCGGCGTGGCACTGCCGCAGATACCGGCACAGAGAAGCATTATGGCATTAACGGACGGCTCCATATCATTTGTGAGAAAGCGGCTGTCGGTTCGCGGGTAAGTAGTGAGCTTTTTCTCGTAGAGCGACTGGAGGTAATCCAAGGTCTGCTGTGCTGTGTAGCCGAGCACACGGTTGGCGTCGCGTTGAAGAGTAGTCAAATCATAGAGCATAGGAGCTTTTTCGGTTTTATCCTTGCGTTCAATGCTCTTTACGGTAACAGCTCCGTTTTGACAATCAGACGCGGCAGAAACAGCTTCGGTCTTGTCCTTATACTTGTCGGAAAAAGCCTTGAAGCCGCCGCAGTCAATCTCAACGGTGTAAAAGGGTTCCGGAATAAAGGCATCAATCTCTGCTTCGCGCTGTACGAGCAGCGCCAGCGTCGGCGTCATCACACGCCCCACATTCAGGGTTCGGTGGTAGAGCACAGAAAACAGGCGGGTGGCGTTTATTCCAACCATCCAATCCGCTTTGCTCCGGCAAAGCGCGGAAGCATAGAGCCTGTCGTAATCCTCACCGGGGCGAAGGTTGTCAAAGCCCTCGCGAATAGCGTTATCCTCCATAGAGGAAATCCAAAGCCGTTTCATGAGTTTGGTACAGCCGGAAAGATTGTATACGGTTCGGAAGATAAGCTCGCCCTCGCGCCCCGCATCACAGGCATTGACGATCTCGCCTACATCGGCGCGCTTCATGAGAGAAGAGAGCAGATCGAGCTGCTTTTTCTTATCTCTGCCCACGGAATACTGCCAGGGCTCCGGCACGATGGGGAGGTCGCTTCCACTCCACTTGGCATATTTCTCGTCGTACACCTCGGCGGAGGCAAGCTCCGCCAGATGCCCGAAGCACCAGGAGACAAGGTAATTGTCACCATCAAGATAACCGTCGCAGCGTCTGTCAGCGCCAATTACAGCAGCAATGGACTTCGCTACGGAGGGCTTTTCGGCAATCACAAGAATTTTCATTATCGTTTCCTCTTTTCTTTATTCGTCGTCAGATTCGGTTTCTTCATCGTCGGTTTCGGTCTCGTACTCAATTTCCTCGTCATCTTCATCCTCGCCGTAATTGTAATCGTCGAGATTGTCTTTACCCTTTGCCTTGGGCTTACGTAACTTGAACCAGTAAACCGCGCCGCCTGCGGCAAGGGCAATCACGAGCACAATGAGCAGAAGCGAAGTATTACTGCCGGATTTGTCGTTCTCGGAATCTCCGTCCTTTTCGCCGTCCGGGTCGTCGGAAGTGCTTGGGTCTGGGGTTGTAGCAGCCGCGTCCTTGCCGGCACACTCGCTCATATTGTTTTTACATACGGGGCAGTCGGTATCGACATCACCGGCAACGCATTTATCGGAGCAGGTACAGGTGCTTGTGTTGCCGTCATTACCGTCCTCCATAAGAGCCATCAGGTCGGCTTCGTCAACGAGATTCAGGAAATACACGTTTTCTGTGTCACCGCTGCGGTCGATGACGATATAGAAGTAATTGCCGTTCTTGCTTTGAACCGTAATGAACTGCTTATTGCCGACAGTCACACCCTCGTCGCTGGCGTAGCTCTCATTCTGCAAAATATCGTCAATCAACGAGAGATTGCCATCGGGGGTAAGCGGTTCGCTGCCTTGGTTTTCAGGCAGATTCACACCCTCGGTGGACACTGTGATACTGTCAATGGAGCTGGGCGGTGTATTATCACCGTCCTCGTTGGATTCGTAGTAACCGCCGTCACTGGCAAATGCGGTGGCAGAAAAGGCTGTCATAAAGCACATGACAGCCATAACGCAAGCAAAAATCTTAATTTTAGTTTTCTTCATGAGTGTCCTCCATTCTGATATTACTCCGGCTCTCAGCCGGAATGGGCTTGCTGTGCATCGCTTTGAGAAGCTCTGCCAGCATTTCCGGCGTTACACCGCGCTCGCGCACCATATCGACAATATCCACGTTTTCAAGCTCGGTGATTTTCAAGTCGATTTCCTTAACGCGGGTTTGGAGCGATTCTATCTTCTTGGTATGCTTGCTGCGCTCTGTACGCAGCTTATCAATTTTCGCGTTCATGATTTCCTCCTGTTCTCATGGATTCGGCAATCTGCCGTAGGCTAAGAAGTGCTGCCGCCAATAGTTCGTTTCTATGCTTGTGTACTGGATTGGATCTCCGCAATGAAGCATCATCCCGTTGCCGACATAGATGCCGACGTGAGATGCGCCAGTCGTGTCATAAGTGCCTTGGAAGAAGACGAGGTCTCCCGGCTTTACGTTGGCGGCTGATACACGAGTGCAGATACCGAGCAGGCCGGATGCACCGAGTCTGCCGACGCTCCATCCGACGCCGCAGTTGTTGACTACCCAAGATACAAAGCCGGAGCAGTCAAAAGATGTGCTCGGTGAGCTGCCGCCCCAGACATACGGATAACCGAGATATTTCTCAGCTTCTTTTATCATCGCGGCAAATTGTTCGTCCTCAAGCGCCTCCGGCGGGATGTCATAAACCTCATACTCCGTACCGTAATACTTGCCGACATATGCAGACGACGCGAACAAATCCGGACGGTTGCCCAGCGTCGCCATATACATGGCGTACATAGAGAGTTGATCCTGCGACATAATATACACGGGGACATGGGATAGATTGAAGTTCTCCAGCTCCACGGTGCAGATATAATAGGTGTATGGAACTTGAACATCGTATTCGTAATACACCGTGACAATCTGACCGGTGTTCGGGTCTGTGTAGGAGTAGCTGCCGATTCGGGTTTCCGTCCTGTATCGTGTCTCGGTGGTGACGGTCTCTGTCAGAATATACTGCTTATCGAATAAGGTTTGCAGAATACCCTGAACCTCGTCCAGCGTCCAGGCTTCACCCTTTAGGGCGGTGATTGCGGATATGAGCACATATGGGTCATGCTCTATATCGTCAAGGTCGAAATGGTATTCGTCGTATGAATGGGTATCTTCGTAGGTGTCGAGATAGTTTTGTAATTCGGCTTCCATGGCGAGATACTGCGATTCCGCACCGAGCATATCCGCATCTTCACAGGGGTAGGTCGAGCTTGTGATAGTGGAGGACATGCCGTTGAACATCACCGAGCAGGAGCCTATGAGACTCATGAGGATGGCAAGCAGCGCGGCGATACCGCCGACTATGAGAAAGCCTTTCTTGTGCCTTACAATGAACTCTCCGACTTTCTTTGATTCCTCAGCGGTCTTCTTCGCTGCCTTTGCAGTAGTTTCGGATGCCTTAACGGTTTTCTGTGCACCTTTTCCCGCTTTGGCGGCTGCGTATTCCTTTTTTATGGCGCGTTTTTGCTGCCAACGAGAGTATGGGTTACTTGAAAACTCGGGGTTCTGCTGTTGAGCTTCCTTATTCAATGCCTTAACATTGGCTTTGTCGGCATTGACTTCGGCTTTGTCGGCATTGCGATAGGGCTTTAGCTCGTGGCTTCGGTGTGCCGATTGAATGGTGCGAACACCGCCCTCGGCGGTTTCGGTTGCGGTGTTGGCGGCTTCCGTAGCGGAATTGTCGTCGTCTGCCTCCCGCAGCTTTCTATGGACGGTGGAACTGACTGCAAGCCCCGGAGCGTCACGGACAGCGTGAGACAGCTTGGAGGGAGGACGCTTCTTATCCACTTCCTCAAAATACAAGCGCGTTGTGACCTTACCGGATTTCGGGTCAACAACGCGCTCTTTTACCTTTACTCTCTTTTTAGGAATCTTCGATTCTGCCTTTTCGAGCTTGTCCATGCGTTTATCTGCCTTGCGAATCGCCTTTTCAAGCTCCGGGACGGCGCACTCTTCCTCTGAAAATTGCAGTCTTGGAGAGCGTTTAGCCATTGTGCATCACCTCACTTCCGGCGGATATAGGTTTATTCCTTGTTGTGATCGAGTGTGTACCTGCGCTGCTCATTCAGGTAGGCTTTGAACTGTGCAAAACCGTCCAACCATTCATCAGGCAGCAGCGTTAAATAAAGCGCAAATGCAATATTATCGGACACCGGCGTTTTTTCGGCACAGTCCGTCTTGTGTGCCTCAATGTCCGGGCAGACATACGCGAAGTCGCAGTCCTCGTCACACTCACAGCAGCCGGGACAGGTTTTGCAGGCTCTTTCGTAACGAGAGATATATCCGGCTCTCTCCGGCATAATGATCCGGCTTTCTGCCTGACTATACACGGCATCCTCAACATCGTCGATATCACCGTAAAGAATATCGCCCTCACTTGCGCCAAATGCCATTGCAAACGCATCGGCGGCGGCCTCAAATTCCTGCGCGGTCTTCTTGAGCGCATTGATTCTCGGGCTGTGCGAAAGCTCGCCGATCCCGTAAATCAGCTCTTTGAGCATGGAGTACAGGGCAATGTCAGCCGTGACATAATCGAAATAGTCCTTTCCGGAAACGAGGTAGGTTTCATTGCTATCCATTTGCTTTCCTCCGATTCTTTTATTTACGCTTACGCGCATTTGCTGTTTTCACGTGCCCAGAGCTTGCGTATATAGTCCTTGCCCTTGGAGGTGAAAAGCGTGTAACAGCCCTTGTGATTGTGGCGGTAGTAATCTCTTACAATGAACAAACCGGTGTTGAAGGGCTTCTGATAGGGCATGAGATTCTTTGAGGGAGCACGGTAAACGAGCTTCTTATCCATAAGAAATTTACAGAAGACACGCTCGGGTATCTCCAGCTCCTTAGCCGTGGCGCGGATGTTGGTGCAGTCGCGCTCGTCTACAAAGGCATCATAATACTCAACCTTGGGAAGTGCGGCATTCAACGCATTTCTGGTCTGTTCGTGACTTCTGCGCTCAGCTACCATTTTTGCCGTGACATCGGAGATAATCTCCTTGTCTGCTTCAATCCGGTCAAGCAGTTCATCGGTCATATATGCGCCGTGCTTGCGGATGGTCGGTAGCACCTCGTCGAACACCCACTTTTCAAAGCATTCCGCAGACGGGAGCTTACTGTGGGTGATGAGCCGGTAAACATCACCTTCGGTGATGTATTTCATGTCTTGAATGCCGCCCGCTGTAGGGGTCGGCAAAACGCAGACCCCTTTACAATGCGCTGTGATAGCGTCCGCAGTACGTTTATAGCCGAGTGCCTTTGCCACATCCGAACCGCAGAACAGGTATTTGTCGCCGTCCTGAATGATTCGGACGCTGCCAAACTCCTCGTTTTTGAAGATTTCCAGTTTGTTATTCATAGTCATTTGTCCTTTCATATTTTAGTTATGCCGTAATCTCTTGCGGCTTCGTAGTCATGATGCGGTAAAGCTCGGTGTCCTTCGGGAATCTGTCCTCAAACGGGAGGATGATGCTGCCGTAGAACAAGAGCCCTTCGCCTTCACCGCTGTGGGTGACATACGAGAGCTGGTGGGGCGAGATATTGAGCTGCTTGGCAAGAATCTGTCTATCGCCAGACGCCTGGTTGAGCATATACACGTAGTCGCTGTTCTCAAAAATGTTCTCAACCTCACGGGAGGACAGCAGGTCTTTTACATTCTGGGTAATTCCGGTCGGAATACCGCCCCATTTTCTGAAGCGTTTCCAAATCTCGACGGTGTAGGCGGCGGTTTGGTCTTCCTTGAGCAGCAAGTGCATTTCATCGATATAGTAGCGAGTGGACTTGTGTGCTTCGCGGTTGACCGTGACGCGGTTCCACACCTGATCCTGCACGATGAGCATACCGATTTTCTTTAGTTGCTTGCCCAGCTCCTTAATGTCATAACTGACAACGCGGCTGCGGATGTCCACATTGGTACGGTTGTTAAAGACGTTCAACGAACCGGTGACATAGATTTCAAGCGCCGTAGCGATATACTGCGCTTCTTTCTCATCCTGGCGGCGAAGCTCGTTGTACAGGTCTTCAAGTATGGGCATGTTCTCCGGCTTGGGGTCATTGAGATAATCCCGATAGACCAGTCGCACACAACGGTCGATGATGGTCTTTTCAACCGGCTGCAAGCCCTCTTTACCGCCGACAATCAACTCACAGAGGGAGAGAATGAAGTCGGATTTGAGCGATAGAGGGTTTTCATCATCTGAATAGTTAAGGTTCAAGTCCATGGGGTTTATATAGTCGCTTGAGGTTGGTGAAATGCGGATAACCTGACCGTGCAGGCGTTCCACCAGCGGCCCGTATTCCGCTTCGGGGTCACAGATAATGATGTCGTCGTCCGTGACGAGGAACACGTTGGCGATTTCGCGCTTTGCGCTGAAGGATTTACCCGAACCGGGAGTGCCGAGTATCAAGCCGTTCGGGTTTTTGTCAAGAAGAACTTTTTTATTACAGGAAATATTTCAAG
>ERZ795053.7350-NODE-7350-length-10641-cov-4.654071_pt1 | contig 10641 bp, 10 predicted proteins | sample MGYA00375137_ERZ795053 | MGnify/ENA primary metagenome ERZ795053 (study PRJEB30182, sample SAMN05720284) | activated sludge metagenome | isolation source: Anaerobic digester | place: Hong Kong | collected 2014-12-17 ... | reverse complement strand
TCCGATCTTACCAGGCAGGTCGAGATCTCTATACGATTATCTTTAGTTCCTACCCAGATATAAAAATTTTTGAAAACTACGGGTCAGTGCTTTCATTAGGTGGAAGTTTTGTTTTAACTGAGGATGGTGCCAAGGTCGGAGACGTGTCGGCCATCATCATGTCTGAATTGCCGCGTTGGGCTGAACGCCATCGAGAACCATCAATTGATATTGCGTTATTACCAGATTGGAAGAGTAAAATCCCAGCGATCATAGAAGAAACCATTGGTAAAAATATTACTCATTTATCAGGAGTACCAACTTGGTTTGTATCGTTATTTGAGGAATTACGAAAAGAAAAGCCTTATCAGAATCTTCGTGAGGTATGGCCGAATCTCGAATTGTTTATCCATGGGGCCGTTGCCTTCACACCATATCGATCAATCTTTGAAACTTTGCTACCGTTTGATGATATGAAATACGTCGAGGTATACAATGCCTCGGAAGGATTTTTTGCTATTCAGGACGATCCTTTGAAACCTGGCGAGATGTTGCTATTGACCGATCATGGGATTTTCTATGAATTTGTCCCTATGGATGATTACGGATCTGAACACCCAGCATCGATTTCTTTGCATGGTGTCGAGGTTGGTGTGAACTACGCCATGATTATTACGACGTCCGCTGGGTTATGGCGCTATGACCTTGGCGATACCGTCATGTTTACGTCGACTGATCCGTATCGGATTAAAATCACCGGCCGAACCAAACATTTCATCAACGTCTTTGGTGAAGAATTAATGGTAGGGAATGCGGACGAGGCTATTGCCCGCGTTAGCGCCGAGACGGGTGCGGTCGTCAGCCACTACACCGCAGGACCGATTTTCATGAACGATCAAGGAAGAGGGGGTCACGAATGGGTGATCGAGTTTACCAAGGTGCCAGCTGATGTTGATGCTTTTACGCGCCTTCTTGATGAGACCTTGCGATCCCTTAATTCTGATTATGATGCTAAACGTCAGGATGATATTGCATTACAGATTTTGAAACTCAATATCGTTCCAGAGGGAACCTTCATGTCGTGGATGGAATCACGGGGTAAATTAGGTGGCCAGCACAAGGTGCCGCGGCTTTCAAACAAACGAGATTACATCGAACAATTGTTAGATCTGGCAAAAAAATAGCCCGCACAGAGTGCGGGGTAACGGTTTATGGAGTAGTATTGTCACCTCTTCCTAAACGTTTTTGATTAGCCATCAATAGGCGATTGTTTTCTTGGATGGAGGTTGGCTTTTTGTTTAAGAAATTTGGGATTTTAAACAGAATTAGTATTCCTTTTTTCATGAAAAAATAATTTGGTTAGACAATGGTTCTTTCATCTATGTTAGCCAAAACATTGTGTTTGTCAAAAAACTAGCCATTTCAGACTAGTCTTCTTGGGGTTTATCAAGGAGGTTCGCGGTCAGTTCCGGCGAAGCCCCGGTGATTTTAGTGATGTCTTTATCGATTTTACCTAGTTCCTTGGATGCGCGGTTGTAATGGTTTACCGTGGTGCCGAGGGTGTTGCCGACCTTGTCAAAGGCTTCGGCATAGACGGCGAGGTGACGGCCTAGTTTCTCGACATTTTTTTGAATCTCAACCGCTGATTGTTCAATTTGAAAGGCCTTGAACCCATACAACACCGATTGCAGGTACGCACTGAATGTTGTCGGAGATACGATCACCACCTTTTTATCATGGTAGGCGTAATCAATCAGGCTGCGGGTATTTGCCTTGACCGCGCCAACCTCGTTCACCAAAAGGTCATAGTAGATTCCCTCGGCAGGAATAAACATAAATGCAAAGGGGAGGGTGCCCTCGTCAGGGCGAACGTACTGCGCGGTTTCGTCTATACGTTTTTTGAGATCAGTTTTAAATGCTTTTTCTAGTTCAACACGTTTCTCATCATCAGTTTCATCGACCAGCCGGCGATAATTATCCAGCGAGAATTTCGCATCAACAGGAATCAGTTTATCGTCTTGCACCTTGATCACCGCATCGACAATTTTCCCGTCTTTGAATCCGTACTGCATCTGGTATCCGGTTGGAGGCAGAATGTTCGACAGGATGAGTTCCAATCCCATTTCACCCAGGTTCCCGCGGGTTTTCTGATTCTTCAAGACTTTCTCAAGGTCTGATAACTGCCCAGCAAGGTCAAAGACCTGTTTGTTCATTTCTTTGGTTTCGGTGATTTCCTTAGTCACATTCACCAGGTTTTGCGACATTTGTTCGTTGATGCGCTGAATCAATTTCTGTGATTCCGAAAATTGGTTTCGCACGGCTTCGGAGATGTCTTTCTGTGACCCATTCAGGCGATCCTGCAAGGCGTTCATATTCTGAACCAAGATCTGCATCGCGTTTGAATCCTCGGCAGGTTTTTTGTTTTTTCGGACTTCGGTGATGAGCCAGATCAGAAGGGTGATAATTCCAATCCCAATGATGAGTAATATGGTGTTCATAATGCCATTGTAGCATTTTAAAATAGAGAAATAAAAAACCTTGGATATCTGATATCCAAGGCTAAGTATTCACCATCCATAATCCTCATTAAGGTTATAGTAGATGTAATGATTACTATTATCATTCTCTCGAACAAAGAAACCTTCACTGCCGATCTCTATTCCTTCATTCAAAAAAATGTTCTTTTCAATATTCCTAATTCCGTAAATTTGGGTATTGTTGTTAACCAGCTCGTATCTTAACGATACATAGTCGGAGTCGTTAAAGTCCTTCCAAAAATTTATTTCAACTACTTTCATATCAACGATTTTTGGCAATCCTGTTTCCTCAGTTGATTTATTACAAGAAAAGAGTGATAGGCTGAGAATGATAATTATTAAATTTTTCATGGTAATGAGTTTTAAGGTTACAGCTACTAACAAATATTGCATGCAACTGAAACCTTAAAACTTTAATAAAATTATATACTATTATAATAATAATGTCAAGTATAATAGACCCTCAATCAAGTTGAGGGCTGAATTAAAAATAGGCTACTTTATAGTCTATTTTTAATTCAGATGCAGGTAGTGTTTTAGGGTGTGTAGCCAATTCTCATCTGGCACCTCTTCTTTTTCTTTCTCACCCAAGAGCCAGCGCAGGTATCCAGGATCCGTTTCAGCGACGTCTTCTAATTTTTGTCCAGCATATTTGCCAAATTTGATGCTGCGGTAGAGGGTCGGTTTTTTTGACTCCTCGATCATCCAATCGATGGCGTTGTCTTGGGAGATTCCTTTTTCATCAACAATCTTTTTGAGTAATCGGTAAAATAATTGTTCAAGCACCAAAATATCACCCCAGGCGTCGTGGGCGGTAGCCTTTACCTCGATTCCTAATAAGTAGCGCAGGTATTGCAATGCATAGGATTCAATTTTCTCATTCGGGTCGAGCGCACGTGCAATCTTCAAGGTGTCAATCACCGGGCCAACGTGGAGACCTTCTTTTTCGATCATTCCGATATCAAAGGGCGCGTTGTGTGCTATGAAGACGTGATCTTTGGCAAAGCGATTTTTTAAATCCTCAAAAGCAGGGCTGCCGATAAATCGTGGTTTCCCTTCGATCATGCTTTCGGTGATGTGGTGGGTTGCCATCGCGCCGATGTCGATCTTGCGATCGGTACTGTAGAGTTCATCCACATCCGTTCCGTCGGTGGTTCGATACCCAACCTGGATCAGACGATCGTCAGGCCCCGCGCCGGTGGTTTCGGTGTCGATAAAGATGAGCGTGTATTTCATAATTAAATTATAGCAAAATACTAAAACCCCGCATTTCTGCGTTGCTTTCGTTACTCGGCTTGTCATCGTAGGTAGACTACGCCTCCAAGCACTCGCACCTCAGCGCCTTGAACTACGAAGTTTTAGAGATTTTTTAAATTAAACTTGTAATTAATGACTATAGACCCGCACACCTGTAAAAACTTGAATTTTTATAGGTGTGCGGGTAAACTTCATTCGTATGACTCTACAAGAACAAATGAAAGAAAATATGAAGGCAGCCATGAAAGAAAAGAATATGGCGGCCGTTACGACCTATCGCGGATTGATGTCAGCGATGACCAACGCGGTGGTTGCAGCCGGCAAAGCACCTGACACCGCTGTTGATGATGCGATGGCCATGGAGGTATTAACCAAAGAGGCCAAGAAACGCAAAGATTCAATCCAGCAGTATACTGATGCCGGCCGACCTGAACTAGCCGAAGACGAACAGGCGGAACTTGCGATCATCGAAAAATTCCTCCCAGAGATGATGTCAAAAGACGAGATCAAAACAATCGCTGAGGCAAAGGTCGCCGATCTGGGCGCTGATGCTAACAAGGGGCAGGTGATGGGAGCCCTGATGGCTGAATTGAAAGGCAAGGCCGATGGAGGAGATGTTAAGGCCGTCGTCGATGAACTACTCGCATAAGCAGGGTAGTTTTTTATTGTCTATCACATCATTCATAAATTCGTACGAATTTACGAATGATGTGATTTGTTTAATCTTTTCTATGAATTCATTCTAGTATTCGTACGAATACTAGAATAACTATTGTTTGCGTATTGTTAGTAGAGGTTTTACACTAGAAGGGTATGAAAAAATTTATCATTACGACAATTGGTCTTGGGTTAGTGGTGTATTACGTTTTGCCGTACCTGATTGATGGCATCACGATTGATGGAGGACGGACAGCCATCATTGCCGCGCTGCTCTTTGCCGTGATCAACTTTGCGGTTAAGCCAGTCTTGCGTGTGATTACGATGCCGTTGAACCTTCTTACCTTTGGTCTCTTTGGGCTTGGGGTAAATGTCCTCTTGTTCTGGTTCGTGGCCTCGATTATCGATGGGTTTGCCGTTGCGAACTTTACCGCGGCCTTGTGGGGTGCGATTGGTATGACGGTGGCGAACTGGATCCTGGACAAACTCACTGATTAACCCTGTCTGTAGGGTTTTTCTTTTGCAGAAATCAAGACTCGCCGATATACTGGGTTTATGATTTTCCCATTTACTAAAAAAACCCTGATCGTTACGCACAGCGGGTCTTTTCATGCGGATGATATTTTTGCCTGTGCAACGATTACCTTGTATCTGAAACGTCTTGGCAAACCTTATCGAATTGTCAGGACCCGTGATGAAGTTCTGATCAAGAAAGCCGATATTGTGATTGATGTTGGTGGTATTCACGACCCTGGGACGAATCGTTTTGATCACCATCAACCAGGCGGGGCTGGTGAACGTGACGGGGGTATTCCTTACGCTGCTTTTGGGCTGGTCTGGGAGGCGTATGGACCTTTGCTCAGCAAGGGAAGTGAAGACGTATTTAATGATATCGACCGCCGCATTGTTCAACCAATTGACGCGATTGATAATGGTATCAGTATCAGTGAACCAACTGATTGTGGTGTTTGCGATTATGGTATCCATGGCATCGTCGGGGCTTATCAGAATACCTGGAAAGAGGCAGGCGATGATGATACTCAAGTCTCGAGTTTTATCACCTTGGTCGATTTTTTCCGCGATCTCCTCGATCGAGAACTACAACGATCAGAACATCGCCTCGAGATGATTGACGTCATCAAAGAGGTCTACGACAACACTGAAGATAAACGCATCCTTGAAATTCCATATCACGTATCAGTTGGCGCTTTGGTGCAAGTGCTCGACCGACATAAAGAAGTTATGTTTATCGTCTGTCGATCAAATACCAACTGGAAAGCCCTCGCTATGAGAAAAGAAGCTTGTTCGTTCGAGAATCGAAAGTCACTACCAGCGGCATGGGCCGGCAAGCGAGGAAAAGAGTTCGCCGAAATCAGCGGAGTTTTTGATGCGGTATTTTGTCATAACGCCAGATTTATGGCCGTCGCCGAATCTCGAGAAGGTGCGAGACGCTTGGCGGAAATTGCTCTTAAGGGTTAGCACACCGGAGGTTTTTGACTTATCACGCAAAAGCCCTACACTAATTTCATTATGGCATTGGTTGATGAAGTACAATTAGATATTACCGCTGGTAACGGCGGGGATGGGGTGGTCAGGTGGCGGACCGAGAAATTCAAACCAAAGGGTGGTCCCTGTGGGGGAAATGGTGGTGCGGGTGGTTCAGTGATTGCCGAGGCGGTCGCTGACCTTGCGTACCTTGATTTTTATCTGAGGAAAAAGAATTTCTCAGCCCAGCATGGCGAACCAGGCGGCAGCAATAGCAAAGAAGGCAAGAATGGGGAAGACCTCGTTCTGAAGTTCCCACGTGGGAGCGTCATCACCAATCAATCGACCGGTGAGGTTGTTGACCTTGCTGAGGTTGGCGATCAAGTCACCCTCCTTCGCGGAGGAAAGGGAGGTCTTGGGAACGAACACTTTAAATCATCCACTAATACTACCCCCTACGAATGGACACCCGGTACCCCAGGAGAAGAAGCACATTTCAATGTTGAATTACGTCTGTTTGCTGATGCTGGGTTTGTCGGTCTGCCGAGCGCTGGAAAGTCGACATTATTAAATGCATTAACGAATGCTAAATCAAAGGTTGGTGCCTATCATTTCACCACGCTTGACCCACACCTTGGCGAAATGCACGGTCATATTCTGGCTGACATTCCTGGAATTATTGAAGGTGCGTCAGAAGGAAAAGGCCTTGGCCATAAATTCTTGCGGCATATCAGACGTACCCGAGAAATCATTCATGTGGTTGCAGCTGATAGCGAAGACCCTGCGCACGATTACCAGGTTATCCGAACGGAATTGGAACGTTATGATCAGGATCTTGCGGATAAAGATGAAATTATCCTCATTTCAAAGACTGATCTGGTTGATGAAAAGACCCTTGAAATGATTTTAAAGGATCTTGCCAAGGTATCCGGTCACGACCGAATCTATACCTACAGCGCATATGATCAAGATTCGATTGATCAATTTAAAAAGGTGCTGACTAACCATCTGCAAAAATAAAACCCGCCTAAGCAGGTTTTTTTATTGTAAAAATTTGAAAAAATGAATTTAATTTCCTTCGGGTAAAACGATCAATTATTTTTTCTATTTTATCGTATTCCAGAAGCCTTACCATCTTTTGTGGGGTCACATCAATCCTCTTATGGAATAACCCATTATCTTCACCTCTAGTTATTTTCAATGTTTTTAACCTCTCAAGTAGCTCAAAACTAGAATTTATTTGTAATTCAATATGAACAAATTCGATATTCTCATCAGAGAACATCTCCTTCATATAATTTGATTGAGGTGCTATGCATCCGAGATGTATACCTTCAGTTATTAGAATACCGAAGCTTTCAATGGATCTCCAATTACGAGGGTAATATAAAAAATATCTCATAGAGTATATGTTTTTGTTTTTTCTAGGATATAAATTGTTTTTGAATAAGTCAAATATCTATTGTTTTTCAGGCGTCTTCCTTTAGAATACAGACCATGACTACCGATATGAAAGGTTACACCGCGACGATTGGACTTGAGATTCACGCTCACCTCAAGACTAAGACCAAGATGTTCTCGCGATCACTGAACGATCCCTACCACGGAGAGCCAAATGACAATATCTCGCCGATTGATCTCGCACATCCGGGAACCTTACCAACCATCAATGAACAAGCCATCGAACACATGGTCAGGATTGGACTTGCGGTTAATGGCCAGGTTGCAAACTTTACGGAATTTGATCGGAAAAATTATTTTTATCCTGACATTCCAAAGGGTTACCAGATTTCACAGTATAAATATCCTATTGTGTCAGGTGGTAGTTTGGCAGGCTTTGCCTTAACCCGTATCCACCTCGAAGAAGATACCGCCACCTCGAAACATTACGACGACTACTCGCTGCTTGATTTTAATCGTGCTGGCGCGCCATTAATGGAGTTGGTGACTGAACCTGTTCTTCACACCGCTGAAGACGTTATGACCTTTGCTCGGGAATTGCAATTACTGATGCGTTACCTTGGGGTTGGGGACGCCAACATTGAAAAAGGCGAGATGCGTATCGAAGTGAATCTATCGGTATCTAAAACTGATGAACTGGGTGTTAAAAACGAAGTAAAAAACATCGGTTCTATATCTTCTGCCGGACGCGCGGTTGAATATGAAATCAGACGTCAGATTGAAGTTCTCGAATCAGGAGGAATCCTAACCCAAGAAACCCGTGGATGGGACGACCACAAGGGAATCACGTTTTCACAACGTTCAAAAGAAGACGCCAAAGATTACCGCTATTTTCCAGAACCAGACTTACCAAAATTATACCTGCACGAGATCTATGATCTTGATGCGATGCGCGCTGATTTGCCTGAATTACCTGCAGCAAAACGTGTTCGTTATTCGGATGAATATGGCATCAAATCAGAAGACGTCGAAGCTTATATCGCCAACAAGTCAATGGCAGATTTCTTTGAATCCGTAGTGCATCAACTTGGTGATAATAAGGAAAACATCAAGACGGCATCAAACTACGTCACCTCTGATATTGTTGGACTGGTGGCTTCAGGTGTCGTTACGGACGAGGTTTGGTCAGATTGTGATCCGGCATCGTTTGCGAAACTGATTCAGATGGTAGTGAAGGGTGATTTGAACTCTCGCGGAGCCAAGGATATTCTTGCCAAAATCGTACAGGACGGCGGTGATCCTGAAATCCTTGCCGAATCTATGGGATTGAAACAAGATAATGATCCCGAGGTTTTGAAAGCGGTGGTAGAAAAAATTATTAGCGACAACCCTGACCAGGTTGCTGAATTCAAAGCAGGGAAAGATACCCTCATGAAATTCTTTGTTGGTATGGCGATGAAAGAGACCAAAGGAGCAGGGAACCCGACGATCCTAACACAACTATTTGAGGAATTATTGAAATAAAAAAACCGCTCATTGAGCGGTTTTTTTATTAAAATTTTTCAAGCATTAATTCGAAGAAGACCCTAAAGTCTTTCCAAAAATTTTTCCAAATCCAATTGGCAAACAATAAGAATATGCAAAATACACAGAAGAAAATGATGTTCCATTTCCAAGCTATAGCAATTGCGATAATCAGAATAAAGGCATAACGTAATTTCTTATTCAATTCCATGATTTTTAGTTTTAAGAGGTGTCAGAACCTATTCTTATAAAATATTCTGATTTAGTCAAGTTTCAGTATATATTCATATCTCTTCAAAGAGAACCACATTTGTTTTTTTCTGAGGCTGCGGGTACACTCAATACCATGACACCAGAGGGAAAATTACACCCGCTCTCACAGACGATTAACACCATTAACCAGATCTTTATTGATATGGGATTTGAAATTGCTGCTGGACCACATATCGAGGACCAGTGGCATAATTTTGACGCCTTGAACGTGCCTCAGGATCACCCGGCACGTGACATGCAGGACACGTTTTTTATTAAGGGTTCACGGGATCATGTTTTACGCACCCATACCTCGTCGGTTCAGATTAGGTTTATGGAACAATTCGTAAAAGAGGGAAAAGAATTGCCGCTAAAAGTTATTGCTCCTGGCATGGTATTTCGCCAAGAAGCGACTGATCGTACCCATGAGACGCAGTTTTACCAGGTCGAGGGTTTGGTGGTTGGTGAGGGAATTTCACTCGCACATTTAAAAGGAACACTTGAAGCCTTTCTTCAGAAATTCTATGGCCGCGAAATTGAATTTCGATTTCGGCCAGGCTATTTCCCCTTTGTCGAACCGGGAATTGAAATTGATTTGAAATTCGGTGATCGCTGGCTCGAGGTCCTCGGGGCCGGGATGGTGCACCCGAATGTTCTTCGTAATGTTGGGATTGATCCAGATGTATATTCAGGATTCGCCTTCGGGGTGGGTATTGATCGCCTGACGATGATGAAATACGGCATCGAAGACATTCGCACGATGTACCAAGGTGACCTTCGTCTACATGATGCGGTCTATCCTGATACGAATTAAGATGTATGTTGATTTCACGAACCTGGCTTGCCAGCCACTTTGAAAACGAATTACCTGATGCACAACACATTGCAGAGACCCTTCTCTTGCATGCTTTTGAAATTGAAGGAATTAATCAGATAGAGAATGATCAGGTCATTGATATTGATGTCTTGCCGAACCGGGCGCACGACTGTCTATCACACCGAGGGATGGCGCGCGAATATGCTGCGCTGACCAGGCAATCAACCAAAGAAAACCTTCGCTATCATGTAAACCAGCCAATAACTCATGATCAAGATGATAGCGTCGAGGTCGATATTATAAATAAGGAACAGTGTCTGCGTTACCTCGCGAGGTCTATTAAACAAGTAAGCGTTACTGAATCTCCCGATTGGCTTAAGGAGGCTCTTAATTCGATCGGTCAGCGATCAATCAATACGATCGTTGATGCGACAAATTACGTCATGTTTGACCTTGGTCAGCCGGTTCATGCCTTTGATGCCGATAAGGTTTCTGGGGCTATTGTGGTTAGAAATGCAAAGGAGGGAGAGCTTATGACCACCCTCACTGGTGAAGAACTAACGCTTGAAACTACCGATCTCGTTATCGCTGACCAGGAAGGTATTCTCGCCCTAGCTGGGGTCAAGGGTGGCACCAAGGCACAGGTTGATAAGCAAACCAAAAATATTATCGTCGAGGTTGCGAATTTTAATCCGACGACTACTCGAGTCACTGCACGCAGGGTCAAGATTT
>ERZ795053.7349-NODE-7349-length-10641-cov-5.994521_pt1 | contig 10641 bp, 12 predicted proteins | sample MGYA00375137_ERZ795053 | MGnify/ENA primary metagenome ERZ795053 (study PRJEB30182, sample SAMN05720284) | activated sludge metagenome | isolation source: Anaerobic digester | place: Hong Kong | collected 2014-12-17 ... | reverse complement strand
TCAAATATGGTGATTATTTTTCTTTAAATCAATTACAAAACTGCAAGCCGATCCAACAAAAAATCAAAGTAAATTTTTCCCAACCCCCGGAAACTCAAACCCTGCACTTTCCACCTCCTTCCAATGGATAATATTCCTTGCATCAAACACAAAGGCCGGTTTTACATATTTTCATAGATTCTTTGCCAGTCGTAAGTTTTAAATTCATCCCATTCAGTAATCACAGCCGCCGAATGGGCATCTTTAATAGGTTCATAGGGATCGGTTCCGAATAGGAGATGTTTATCATTTTCAGCAACCGGCCATAAATTAAGGTCATGCAGGTCCTATTTCATTCTTGCATGACTCATTTTCGGGTCATCACTTGGATCTTCGCATGTTCTTCGATGAGCTGATTCGCGATATAAATAGCTGCAGATTCATGGGTATCACCCCAATAAATGTTCTAGAACATTTTCAAAATGTCCCTGAACATTTCTAAAATGTCCGCGGACATTTTTATAACTCTTCTTATTGATTAGAATAGGGGTTTAAGATAGTTGGCTGTTGGGGGGTGGGTTTTGGGTTTTAAATGAAGCGCTCCCGCCGAAACGGGAACGCTTTTGGGTTTTCCTGCGCCGCTAATTCGGAGCAGGAGCAAGTTAAGATCAGGCAATCGAAACCTTTTCCAGTTTGATCGATTTCACCTTATTGGCGATATCGGAACCGGCGCGGTAGCGAATGTTGATCTTCTTCACCAGGCTGGAAGATACCTTGTCGGCAGTTTCCACGCCTTCACTGTTCACGGTCATCCGCAGGGTTCCCAGCTTTCCCAGTTTTACGATCTTGCCTTCGGCCAGGTGCGTGACCACCTCGTCAACCATGGCCACGATCACACCGTAGATGTCGGCGCGACTCATGGTGGAGGCGAGTGAGATGCCCTCTGCGAGGTCATCAATGTCTACTTTTCCTGAACTGATTGCATTGGCGTACCAAAGGGGGGTTGCAGAAGGATCTGCAGGATTTTTCCGTGAAACTGCTTTAATTTTTAAAGACATAATTAAAAAGTTTTGATTAATAATTGATTTAATTTCTGGACAAACCGGCTTTTCTTCTCTTCAGCGAAGTATTATTATTAATCAACTTTTTTATGTTTTTAGTATGCGTTACCCTTTATTTATAAAGATTCTAAGTAATGAGGGGGCTAGTTTTTGGTCCCGATAGTCCCGATAGCTATCGGGATCGGGATCGGGATTAGTTTTTAGTTTCTAGTTTTTGGTTTTTAGTTTTTGGTTTTTGGTTTTTGGTTGCTGGGAGCTAGCTTCAGGGTGCGAGTTGCGGCCCGCCTCCGCCAGTTGGCGGATTCGGACGGGCCCGCCCGGACGACTCCGGTCGGACGGGGTGACTGCTTGCTTCTGGTTGCTGGTGGCTGGTGGCTGGTGACTGGCTGCTTGCTGCTTGCTTCTGGTTGCTGGTGACTGGCTGCTGGCTGCTGGGTGCAGGTTGCAGGTTGCGAGCTGTTAGCCATCTCCACCATCCAACTCTCTCAAAATAACCCAGTCGCACCATCACCCATTCACCTATTAACCAATTCACCCGAAACCACTCATTCACACTCTCTCACTCAATCACCTCGTCTCCCAGTCTCTCCATCCTTCGGTCTCCGAAGTTTCAACGAAGGAGACTCTCCATCTCAAGCTCTCCGCCCTTAGCCAACCTTCTCCAACTTCCAAAAATCCTCAATACCACTCAGTCTCTCCATCACCCATTCACCTATTTACCTATTAACCAATTCACCCGAAACCACTCATTCACACTCTCTCACTCAATCACCTCGTCTCCCAGTCTCTCCATCCTTTGGTCTCCGAAGTTATAATGCAGGAGACACTCAGTCGCCCAATCACCCAGTCACCCTCTCGCTCATTCTCTCAGTCACTCGTTCTTCTACCCTAAGCTCTTCGCCCCCGGTCTCTCAATCACCTGCTCTCTCAATCTCTCTCACGCCCTCAGTCTCTCGTTCTTCTACCCTACGCCCTAAGCGCTCCGCGCTCTGCTCTTCGCCCTTTCTCAATCTCCCACAACTTCCCAATACCCGCCTTTAGCAGAACCAATACGAATAACCAGGCCCTGTTTCTTCAATGAACTGATTTCCCTGCCGATTGTCATCCGTGAAACGTTTAGAATACGGGCCATTTCACCGGTGCTTATGCGATTATTCTTCTTCATTAGATTAAGGATCTGCATTTCCCGGGTATCTGTAACATTTTCTGTAACATTTTCTGTAACATTTCTGGTAACCCTTTGCTGTTTATACCTGAGGGTAGCAAGAAATCCAGTACCGACCTCACTGTAAACAAACTCCATCGTAGGATATTGGCTTATCTCACGACGAATCCTGATAAAGCCACTGCCGTACTTCTCTCTGATCGGTAATACCTATTAAAACTGAACCTCCCGATGTATTGGCAAATGCAACCAATGATACAATAACATCATCATTGAAGTTCAACTTGAACTCGAGGGTTTCATTTTCACCCTTTTTTATCAATTCTGACAACTGGGGATTCATTTTAATTGATCAGGTTTTGATTCAAACTAACTGGATGGTGGTTGACTGGCTGATAGCTTTTAGCCGTTAGCTATTAGCCTTTTTCTCTTAGTCCAAAGCCATCGGGTGCCGTTTCCCGTTTCCATCCTGTTCCTGCTGATTGCGTATACTATGGACGATATCAATGCTCCCTTTAGCATCCATCAAACCATAACCTTTCCCTTCCAGTATCTTTTGATAACTGACGGTATGCAAGTCGGTAAAACCGCCGCTGAACTCGATCTCCTCCCCATCCACGGTGATGGAACGGAAGGTGGTTTGCCCTTTGGCTTTTACTTCAGGGGGTAGGGTTTCGGAGTTGATGCTCAGGAACCAGCGCACCGTTGCTTTTTTGAGCTGCAGGAATCCGGATGCCCGGTCGGGACGACTCAGGTGGACGATGTTTTCGGTGGCTTCACCGAATATCCAGGTGAGCATATCAAAAAAGTGCACACCGATATTGGTGGCCACACCACCGCTCTTTTCCATATCGCCTTTCCAGGAACGGTAATACCAGTTGCCCCGGGAGGTGATATAGGTGAGGTCGATCTCGTAGTTTTTATCAGCGGGTGCCTTGTCGATTTTTTCTTTCAGCGCCATAATCGCAGGGTGGTGGCGCAGTTGCAGAATGGTGTATATCTTTTTGCCGGTTTCCTGTTCTATTTGTCCGAGCGCCTCCACATTCCAGGGATTGAGCACCAGGGGTTTTTCGCAGATGGCATGGGCGTCGTTGCGCAGGGCCATACGGATATGGGCATCGTGCAGGTAGTTGGGTGAGCAAATGCTCAGGTAGTCGATCTTATCTTTTCCGCTCCGGCGTAGCTTGTCCATATGACGGTCGAAACGTTCGGGCTCGGTAAAAAAGTCAGCACAGGGGAAATAAGAATCGATGATCCCCACAGAATCGAATAAATCGAGCGCTGCTACAAGGTTATTTCCTGTTTCTTTGATCGCTTTCATGTGACGCGGCGCGATATAGCCGGCAGCTCCTATCAATCCAAAATTATACATGTTGTTTTAGTGTTTTAACCGCTATTCTGATTAACCGCTAATGTACGCTGATGACGCGCTAATCTGTACAGTATTCGCTAAAATTCGCGTTAACATAATTCGCGCACATCCGCGTGAAATCATTTATTATAAAACCCCCTGTACCACTCAACGAAATTCCGTATCCCATCATGGTAATCCGTATCGGGTTTGTAACCGAAGTCGTTCACCAGGCCCGAAACATCGGCATAGGTGGCGGGTACATCGCCCAACTGCATAGGCATCAGGTTCTTTATGGCTTTTTTGCCAAGAACCTCTTCCAGCGCTTCGATAAAGTCCATCAGTTTTACCGGTTTGTTGTTGCCGATATTATAAATCTGATAGGGAGCTTTAGAAGTGGCCGGATCAGGGTTTTTACCATCCCAGTCCGGATTAGCCGCAGGGATCTTATCCTTGATCTTTGCGATACCATTTACAATGTCATCCACATAGGTGAAATCGCGCAGCATGTTACCCATGTTAAAAATATCGATGGGTTTATCTTCCAAAATTGCCTTGGTAAACAGGAACAAGGCCATATCGGGCCGTCCCCAGGGACCGTAAACCGTAAAAAACCGGAGTCCGGTGGTGGGCAGATCAAACAAGCTACTGTAGCTGTGGGCCATCATCTCGTTGCTTTTTTTGGAAGCAGCATAAAGACTGATGGGGTGATCCACCGGATGATGAGTTGAAAAAGGCATTTCTTCATTCATACCATAAACGCTGGAGCTGCTGGCATATACCAGATGACCGACCTTTTGGTGACGGCAAGCTTCGAGGATATTCAGAAAACCGACTATGTTGCTTTCGATGTACGAATGCGGGTTCTCAAGCGAATACCTTACACCTGCCTGTGCAGCCAGGTTAATTACGGTATCAAATTTTTTTGCTGCAAAGAGCTGGTCAATTGCTTCCTTGTCTTCAAGTTTGATTTGATAAAAATCAAGCTTATCAAATTTTGAGCTACAGATCTGCTTATTATATTCAACAGCTTTGTGATCGATACCGATTTCATTCAAACGGCCATATTTTAAATTGATATCATAATAACTGTTGATACAATCAAGGCCGGTTACCTGATGGCCTTCATCAAGCAGTCTTTTGGTTAAATGAAAACCGATGAAACCCGCTGTACCGGTGATGAGGATATTTTGATCTGCCATAAATGGATTAAGAATGATTATTTTTTCTTCTTAGTCCCGATAGTCCAGATAACTATTGGGATTGGTTTTTGGTTTTTAGCTTCTGCACACTGAGCCTGCCTGCCAAGTGAAGGCCAAAGCATCGATAGGCAGGTGGAGTTGAAGTGCTAATTCTGTTTTTAGTTCCTGGTTTCCGCACCCTGAGCGGAGTCGAAGGGTACTTTTATGACCCGGACCTTGAGCCTGACTGCAGGATTTAATAACGTCATTGCGAGCCTGTCTACAGGCCTGGCAAGCCTCCAGGCTTGCCATAGGGCTTGAGCGACGCAATCTCAACGTTATTTGCAGTCCTCAATGATCTTTGAGGTCCTGCGAACATGACGCTGCCCTTTGCCCTCTGCCATAAGCCCTTCGCCATAAGCCATCCGCTCTCCGCCACCTGCTCTAAGCTCTTCGCCCTAAGCTCTCTGCTCTCTGCCCTCTGCCCTCTGCTCTAAGCTCTTCGCCCTAAGCTCTCTGCCCTTTGCCCTAAGCTCTCTGCCCCACGCCATCCGCTCTACGCCCTAAGCCCTCTTCTTTCCGATTGCCGTCACTTCAAACCCGATTTGCCGCAGGTCTGCGTGATTCAGGATATTTCTTCCGTCGAATACAAAAGCAGGTTTTTTCATTAAGCTGTAAATCTTCTGCCAGTCGAGGGTTTTAAACACATCCCACTCGGTAATTACCGCCACAGCGTGCGCATCTGTAATGGCCTCATAAGGATCGGTTTCAAAATAAAGGTGCTTATCATTCTCATCCGGGGTCCGGGTGTTCAGATAATTAAGGTCTTCCTGCATCCGTTTGTGGCTCACCTTGGGATCATACACATGGATCAGGGCCTGCTCATCGATCAGTTTATCAGCTATATATATGGCTGCCGATTCCCTTGTATCATTGGTGTCTTTTTTGAAAGCCCAGCCGTAGAAGGCGATTTTTTTCCCGGAAACGGTATTGAACATGGAGCTGACCATGTTGGCTGCAAAGCGATGTTTTTGAAAATCATTCATTTTAATAACCTGATCCCAGTAATCAGCCGCCTCTGGCAAACCAAAATGACGACAAAGGTACACCAGGTTCAAAATATCTTTCTGAAAACAGGAGCCGCCAAAACCGACAGATGATTTCAGGAACTTGGGGCCAATCCGGCTATCGGAGCCGATTGCGCGAGCCACTTCATCAACATCTGCTTCCGTTTTTTCGCATAAGGCCGAGATGGCATTGATGGAAGAAATACGCTGCGCCAGGAAAGCATTGGCGGTGAGTTTTGACAATTCGGACGACCACACATTGGTTGTGAGAATGCGTTCTCGGGGTAACCAGGCTCCATAAATTTTCACCAGGGCTTGAATGGCCTGTTTCCCATCAGCACTCTCTTCTCCACCAATTAAAACACGATCTGCATTAAGCAAATCAGTAATCGCTGTTCCTTCTGCTAAAAATTCAGGGTTAGAAAGCACACTGTACTTAAGCCCCTTTTTTTGCTCTCCCAAAATCCTTTTGATCGACGAGGCCGTCCTAACAGGAAGGGTTGACTTTTCAACAACGATTTTATCTGTTTTGGCAACATCCGCAATTTGACGGGCGCACAATTCAACATATTTTAAATCGGCTGCCATGCCTTTTCCAACACCATAAGTTTTTGTGGGTGTATTTACGGAAATAAAGATCATTTCGGCCTGATCGATGGCTTCATCAATGCGGGTATGAAAAAAAAGATTTTTATTTCGAACTTCTTTTACAATATCTGCCAATCCGGGTTCATAAACGGGAAGCTCATCCAGGTTGTCTGAATTCCAGAGCCGGATTTTCTCCTCATTAATATCTACAACATTTACCCTTATGTGCGGGTTTTTCAGCGCGATCACGGCCATGGTAGGGCCTCCAACGTAACCGGCACCAATACAGCTGATGGTTTTAATTTCTTTCATTCAAAATATTTTTATAAAAGGTCAATACGATGGAAGGGGGGTTTGGGTTCTGGGTTTTGGGTTCTGGGTTTCTAGTTTTTGGATTACTGTTAAATTTCCTGGTTGCTGGCTTCTGGTTGCTAGTTGCTGGTTACTGTTTGCTGCCCGACCGGATGAACATCCGTTCGGACGAAGTTGCTGCCTGCTCTTGGCCCTCAGCTCTGCGCTCTCCGCAATCTTAACTTTAGCTCACTTCCTAAAACCTCCTCCTTCACTCGTGCTTCCAATTGCCCCCTGCCTAGTGCCAACTGCAACCTGCTCTTTGCCCTTTTCACTTAGCCCTCAGCCCTTCGCCCTCTGCCATCTGCCCTTCGCTCCGTCCACAGCTCCGCCCTTTCAGTCACATGCTTGCGACCTAAGAGGTTGTTTTTTAGCTGTTTATAAATTCCGGTTTTGCACCGAAATCGTCCTACTTAATCACCGTTTTTCCACAAGAGCAGCAAATCGGATTCCCGCTGGTTTTCGAAATAATCATCAAACTCCAGCAATCCAAACACTACATAGCGGATCCTTTTGCTGATCAGCGCTTCCGTTTTTTCCACCAGGCTCACCAGGTACTCCTTATTGATGTTATCACCCACAAAGATCAGGTCGATAATGGGGTTATCGATACCATTGGCAAAGTCGCCTGTGACGTACAATTTCTCCATGCTGCCCAGTTTATCCACAACCCGCTCTATGATCTTGTCAAATCCCACATGCTTCAGTAAAATGCTGTGGATATCCTTGAACAGGGGGTGAAGGGTATTGGCGCGGAAAAACTTTTTGTTTCCGTCTACTTCAGTGGTGAGCAAACCTGCTTGTTCAAACTTATTAAGTTCGAGGCGGATGGAGTTGGTGGATTCACCGAATTCGGATTCAAGGTTGCGTAAATACGACCTTGAGTTGCTGTTGAGGAAAAACTTCATCAGCAATTTGATTCGGGTTTTCGATGTGATTAGCGTGTCGAGCATAGCCAAAAACGAGTAACAAAATTACTCAATATTATTGAATAGGTTTCACATTTTTTTAAGAAAATTGTTAAAAAATCGTTGTTAATAACCCGGTGGTTATCGCCAGTGTGGTTGTGGGTTGGTATGTCGCGGCCTGCCTGCCTGCCAGCGCTGGAGCATGCAGTGGCAGGCGGGCTTCACTCCGGTGTGCACAACTACTGTGTGTATGGGGATGGGCATTGAGATCGCTTCACTCCTTCGCACAGACTTACCCTCAAGTTCGCGATGACGGGGTGAGGGGTTCGCGATGACGGTGGAATGGGTTCGCGATGACGGAGTTAATTGGGCAATTAGTCCAAAACGTCAACCCGTTCATGAAGATCGGTCCAGTTCGGGTTCATCGAATTAATAAGGTCTGTCTTTTTTCGTCTTGAACCTGCCTTCAATTGCTTTTCACGGTATATGGCCTCTTTAATGGTCTGGTGAAATTCGTAATAAACAAGCTTATCCACATTGTATCGCGCTGTGAAAGAGTTAGGGTGGACTTTGGTTTTGTGTTCATGAATACGATTTTTGAGCTGACTGGTCACTCCTACATACAGGACTTGATTAGATCGATTGGTAAGGATATAAACGAAGCCTCCTCTTTTCATTTGGTATTGGTTTTAAACAAAGATAAGGCAAATCATGAAAATAATTAGCATTGGGTTCACAGCGTTTAGTTTTACAAACAACTCAAATTCCAATAATGAGCTATGAGATTGCCTGCCCGCCAGGACTGGAGCATGCAGTGGCAGGCGGGCTTCGTTCCGGGGCACAATATTCACCGGATTGGGGAGAATCAGAGGGATCGCGTCGTTCCATCCCACTGGCACGCCCTCTGACTCGCGATGACGGTGGAAAGGCTCGCAATGACGTTGGGGTTGGTTTGCGATCACGTTATAAAGTATCGTAATGACGGGGTGAGGGGCTTTGCGAAGAGGCAGGGAATAAGGTCTTATTTGGTAGTCTTCGGAGTGGGGATCACCTTCAGGTACGACTTGGGAACGGTAAGTATGATTGACTGTCCGATGCTTTCAATTTCGATGCGGACTTTCTGTTTGCCACGCCACTCTACCAGGTTGCCGCTAAGGCCCTTGAGGTTTCCACGGAAAACCTCCACGGTGTCGCCGATTTCAAATTTGCCCGACATCATATCGGGGGCATCATCCGAATCCAGAAACTGTTTAATTGCAGTTATTTGCTCTTCAGGAACAGGAACCGGCTTGCCTTCAAAGGTGATAAAACGAACCACGCCATCCGTCTGAAGCACCTGCTGGTATTGCTTCATGGTAATGTGAACAAAAAGATAGGAGCGAAACAAAGGTTCTTCCACCCATTTCTTGCGATCACTCCAGATTTTAAGTGATTTTAATAAAGGCAGGTAAGTTTCAATACCATCCCGACGCAAAAGTGCATCCACTTTTTTTTCATTTCGAGACCTACAGTATATTGCAAACCACGTACTGTTTGAAGATGCAAAGTTATCGCCAGCCATAATTTAAAAATTCGCTAACAAAAATAACTAAGAACTAAGAACTAAAAACCAAAAACCATATTATTAAACTATCATCCCCACACCCACCGTATTATTCGTGGCTTCGTCGATCAGGATCAGGGAGCCGGTTTGCCGGTTCTGTCGGTAGGAGTCAAAAAAGAGTGGTTTTGTGGTACGTAAAGCTACCCTTGCAATTTCATTCATTTTCAGCTCAACCCCATCTTCAACCCGGTTCAGGGTGTTTACATCCACCTTATATTTTATCTCCTTCACCATACACTTCACATCATTGGTGGTATGTTTGAGGTGATATTTCATCCGGGTCTGCATCGGTTTTTCACCCATCCAGCAAACCATTACATCAATATCCTGACTGATTTCGGGAACATTGTTTTGCTTAACGATCATATCGCCACGACTGATATCAATGTCATCGGCAAGGCGCATGGTGACCGACATGGGCGGATAAGCTTCCCTGAGCTCTTCCTTGTAACCATCAATGGCTTCGATGGTAGTGGCAAATCCTGATGGCAGCACTACCACAGCATCGCCTTTGCGGAATACGCCACCTGCCACACGGCCGGCATAACCCCTGTAATCGTGATACTCATCTGATTGTGGCCGGATCACATATTGAACCGGAAAACGGGGGTCGATATGGTTGAGGTCGCTGCCCACATGAATATTTTCGAGGATATACCGAAGCGTACCACCTCCGTACCAGGGCATGTTGGTTGAGTGTTCTACCACATTGTCCCCTTTTAATGCACTGATCGGAACAAAGCGGATATCCTTTACATCAAGCTTGGATGCAAAGGCGCTGAACTGTTCTTTGATCTCCTCATAAATCTCCTCCTTATAATCCACCAGATCCATTTTATTCACACAAATGATCAGGTGGGGAATTTGCAACAGGGAAGAGATATAGGAGTGGCGATACGTTTGCTCCGTTACACCGTTGCGGGCATCAATCAGTATGAGTGCTGCATTTGCAGTAGATGCACCGGTAACCATGTTACGGGTATATTGCACATGACCCGGCGTATCGGCAATGATAAACTTCCGCTTCGGCGTAGCAAAGTATCGATAGGCCACATCAATGGTGATGCCTTGCTCCCGTTCGGCACGGAGTCCGTCGGTGACAAGCGCCAAATCGATTTGCTCGTTTCCTTTTTTTATACTGGCTCTTTTGACTGATTCAAGCTGGTCTTCAAAGATCGATTTACTGTCGTACAACAATCGGCCGATCAATGTACTTTTTCCGTCATCCACACTTCCGGCAGTTGAAAACCGGAGCAGTTCCATGTCTAGATAGGCTTTGCTTGAGAATTCTTGATTATTATCCATCGTTTCTTGTTTCATCTGGTTATGTGTAAAAGCAAAGGGCAAAGAGCGGAGTGCTTTGCTTTTTTGTTAAAAAAATAATTGT
>ERZ795053.7347-NODE-7347-length-10643-cov-21.946732_pt1 | contig 10643 bp, 6 predicted proteins | sample MGYA00375137_ERZ795053 | MGnify/ENA primary metagenome ERZ795053 (study PRJEB30182, sample SAMN05720284) | activated sludge metagenome | isolation source: Anaerobic digester | place: Hong Kong | collected 2014-12-17 ... | reverse complement strand
CCGGAGCCGGCGTCGCTTCCTCAGCGGGTGCCTCGGTCGGCGCGGCTTCAGCAGCTTCCTCAGTCGGGGCCGGTGTTGCTTCCTCGGCGGGTGCTTCGGTCGGCGCGGCTTCGGTGGCTTCCTCGGTCGGGGCCGGGGTTGCCTCTTCGGCTGCGGCTTCCGTGGCGGCCGGCGGAGCGCTGCTGACGGTGGCATCGGTGATCGGACCCTGCACCGTCACGAAGTTGGCGGATACCCAACCGTTGCCGCCCGGCGCACGCGGGATATCGAGCTGGATCCACAGGCCGTCACTGCTGCGGCCGATGACCGGGAACTGCTCGCCCTCGCGGATGCCGGTGACCACTTCGGCGCTGTCGCTCGGCTCGGCGCGCACGCGCAGCGACCGCGCGGTGACGGTGGCCATGGCCTGCTCTCCCACCATGGCCGACGCATCTTCCACGGGCTGGCCGGCCAGCGCGCTCATCATGCCTTCGGCCGTAATCGGCTGGCAGCCGGCGAGCAGCGCAACCATCAGCAACAGACCAATCATCACGACTACTTGCTTCAGTTTCATTTCAAACTCCTCAATGTATGTTTCTGTCCGGCCGCAGCCCACACGCAAAAGACAGGCGACTGCCGGCCGGACATGCCAGATGCCGGGATTTACCCAGTCACAGATCCCGCCCGCCGCTCGACAGGGCGGATCAAAACATTTCCATTATTCCATAGCGCGGGGTATTCCCAAAAACTGCGGCCTGAATACTGTCTTGGAGTTGTGGCCCGGGCTGTTCAGCGCGGCAGGGCGATCTCCAGGCGCCCGGCTTCGGCAAGCGTCGCGGCATCGTAGACGATGGCCAGCAGCCGCGCATCGGCGGGCAATGGCGGCGCAGGCAGGTCGTAGACATCGCGCACCTGGACGCCGGCCGCCCAGGTTGAGGTAGGCGCCACCTGGCGCAGTGGCGACGCGTCGAGGGTCGCCGGCTCGCCGTCCGGGCGCGTAATGACGTTGCCCGCGGCGTCCACAATCCGCAGCGAAACCTTGAGATCCCTGTCCAGTTCCGTTACAGGGCGCCAGTAGAGTGTGAGGCGCAGAACCGGTCCGCCGGCCCAGTCCAGGCGAGCGAGATCGTAGCCCTCCACGGCCAGGCGATCGTCGAGGAGGGAGAGCGCCGCCGGCATGCTGGGCTGCGCCTCGCTCACCTGCCCGCGCGGCCAGACGCGCACCAGCGGCCCCTCGCCGCTGAAGCTGTACTGCGTGGCGATACCGGGCAGTTCGCGCGTCAGGTAGGTGGGCGCACCCGCGGCGATGCCTTCGGCGACGGCGGCACGGCGCATCTCCTCGTCGTTGGCGACGATGGGTGTGGCGGCAAGGCCAAGCCCCTCCGCCTGCTGCATATACTTCAGCGCGGTCATCTCGCCTTCCAGCCCGATGACGCGACTGCCGGGGCCAAAGTCGACCTTGGCCAGATCAACGGCGTAGTCATGCGCTGCCCAGGTTCCGCTGCGATCCACAGCCGGCCCGCGTCCGGTCCCCCAACCCAGCAGCAGGCTGATGGCCAGACCGGCAAGCACGATCCAGGCAGGGCGGCGCAATGGCGCCAGGAGCAATGCCACTCCTCCCCCGGCCAGCGCGGCAGCACACAGAAAGGCAGGCAGCATGAACACTTCGGGGTCGCCGACCTGATAGGCAAGCGTGAAGGCAAGATTGGCTGCCAGCACCAGGAGCACCAGGACCCATCCCTTGCGCCGCGCCGGATTCGCCAGGTTGCCCAGCCCGATGACAGCCAGCAGCGCGCCCAGCCAGCCGGCCTGTGCAACCCACAGCATCAGCCAGCCGGCCGCATCATAGCCGCGGCTGAGTTCGTTGGCGGCGAAGAAACTCGTGTAGCGTCGCGCCAGCACGTGGTCCCAGAATCCCGCCCACGTGTTCACATAGCTGTCGTTCAGGTCCATCACGCCGGCAGCCGCGCGCAGCGGAATGTAGGCGTAGAGCAGCAGCGGTGCCAGCAGCGCGCCCAGCCACAGCAGCCACACCATGCGCGGCCGCCATACGCCGGGGATACTCCACAGGAGGTAGAGCGCCAGGCCGGGGAGTAGCAGGACCGTCGTGCGGTGATGCGCCAGCCCGAGACCGACCAGCAGCCACAGCAGCGCCATGCGCCGATCGAATGCACGGCCTTGATTTTCAGGGAGTCCCACGGCTACCAGCAAAATGGCAGCCGCCAGCAGGTTGTGCAGGGCGTAGACCTCGGCGACCGTCGCCTGCATCCACCACACCGGCCCCAGGCCAAAGATGAGCGCCGCGGCCAGCCCGCCCCAGCTTGCTCGTTGGCCGGCGTCGCTGCCCACCAGCCGGCGCGTCAGCGCAAAGAGCATCGCCACCGCTGCCGCGGCGCAAACAGCGCTGAAGAGATTGGTGCGCCATGCCCAGTTCCCGACCGGCAGCAATCGGCTCCAGATGCCGCCGGCCAGCGTGAAGAGGGGGTAGCCGGTGGGGTGGGCAATGCCGAAGGTCGGCAGCACCACCTGGAATTCGAGCGTGTCGTCAAATAGTTCGACGATGCTGGGTGCGGCCGTGCGGGCATAGAGCAGCAAGAACGCCAGGCCGACCAGCCACGGCGCCGCACGGTCGATCCACGCGACGATCCCTGCGCGCGCCGGCGGTGAGGCAGCACGCGTCATGGCCGCCTGCTCTGGGAAACGGGTGGGCGAGGTGTCATGTTCGGCAGTCTACCACATTCTGCATGCGCTTTGGGGAAAAGAGGGGGCTTTGGTATCATGGCGTGAACGATTGACCGGCATCGTCTTGTTCCCCCACAGGCGCAAACGTGCTCGGATCGAGAAATCATGACAGAAGTAACTCCAGCATCGGAATCGCATAGACGCCACGATCCTGAGCAGATCGAACGCAAGCGCCAGGGTCGCCGGCTCAGCACTCTCTCGCGCCGGCTTTCCACCGCGCGCACCGGCCGCTACCTTGCCTTCCTTCTTTTGACGGTGACGGCCAGCCTGCTGCCAATGGTGGCCCGCGGCCAGGGCACGCCGGTGGCGCAGGCCGCACCTTCGGCGGCACCCATGTTCTGGTATTTGCTGGCTGCGGCCATGGCCATGCTTGTGCCGGTGGGCCTTGTGTTGATCGGCGTGGCGGGGCTGGAACGCGACCGCGCCTGGAACGCGGCCTTGGGCGCCGTTGCCGCCGTGAGCCTGGCCGGGCTCGCCTATTGGGCGGTCGGCTTTGCCCTGCAATTCGGCGGGATCGGCCTCGCCTACGCACGCCCCGAACTGCGCGGCCTCGTCTGGGAGTGGAGCCCGCTGCCGGCCGACTGGGGCGTCGGCTGGGGCGTCGCCGGCCTGAGCGGCTGGCTGCTTTCGGGCGCGGAGGTCACGGCGCTCGTCTATGCACTCTTCCTGTCGCACCTGCCCTGGCTCTTCACTGCCACGCTGCTGCCGGTGATGGCGCTGCGCGGGCGGGCGCCGGCCGTGGCGACGCTGCTCATCGCGCTGCTGGTGGGCGGCGTTGTCTATCCGCTGGCCGGCAACTGGGTGCAGGGTGGCGGCTGGCTGGCAGCTCTAGGACGCAACATCGCCCTGGGCCACGGCTTCGTCGACGTTGGCGGCGCGGGCACGGTTTTCCTGCTGGCCGCGGTCTTCGGTCTGGTGGCGTTGGTCGTCTGGGCGCCGCGGCGCAGCACGGCCGCGCCGCAGTTGCCGCCCGACTACCAGCCGCTGCTTACCGTCGCCGGCAGCCTGCTGCTCCTGGCCGGCGTCATCGGCTGGCTCTGGGCGAACCCGCTCCAGGTGGAGACGCTCTCCGACCTGGGCATGATGCGCGGCAGCGTCAACATCGTGCTTTCCGCCGTGGCCGGCGCGTTGGTGCCGCTGCTCTACACCTGGTTCGTCTCCGGTCACAGCCACCCGACGATGGCGGCGCGTGGTCTTGCTGCCGGCGCCGTCGCAGGGCTGGCCGCGGCTCCCTTCCTGCAACCCGGCACGGCGCTCTTGACCGGCTTCCTTGCCGGGGCAACGGTGCCGATTATTGCCTATGTGCTCGATAACCTGGTCAAACTCGACGACGCAACGGGGCTGGTCGTCACGGCGGGCATGCCGGCGATCGTGGGCCTGTTGCTGGCCGGCATCTTTGCCGATGGCGCTGCCGGCGCTGGCTGGCAGGCGACGGGGGCGACCAGCTATCTCGGCGTTGCGCGCCAGGGTGTGTCGGGTCTCTTTGTCGCCGCCGGTTTTCAGCCCGATTTCCCCGGCCAGTTCCAGTCGCAATTGATCGGCATCGCCGCGATCAGCATCTGGGGATTGGTGAGCGGGCTTGTCGTCTGCGCGCCGCTTGGGCTGCTTTTCTACGGCCTGCAACGGAGCGAGCGCAAACGGACAGAGTCTGCCGCGGTCCAGCGTGCCACGCTTCCCGCCGAGACCGAGAACGCGCTGGCCGATGGCCGGCGTACCTACCAATAACCCGCCAGAAACCCCACGCTACTACCTGCCATCAAGCGTAGATCCCGGCCTTGAGAGGGCTACTACCTGGGCTGCAATGGGTATACTCCCAATGGAGTATAGACTGAACCGGCGCGGGTTAGGTCACTCTGCATGAGAAGTATTTCGCCGACAGTAAACCCTGGGGCGTCCTGGCCGGTAGGGGTGGCGGTCGCGGCGGCGTGTTGAATGACCTGGCCCGCGGCGGCCAGTTCGCTGGACCGCTGGCGCTGTGCACGGGCGATGGTCAAGTGAGGCGTGAACCGTTTCTCTTCGGCGGGGAGCCCGACCGCCTGTGCCGCAGCTTCTACCTCGCCCTGCAACGCACCTAGCATGTTTGCCGATCCCTGCAAGCCACACCAGAGTACCGACGGGCGACGGCAGTTGGGAAAGCAGCCCAACTCGCCAACGCTCACCTCGAAGCTCCGGTGGCGGGCGGCAATGGCAGCCAGGTGCGAAGCCAGTTGCTGCCGTTGGGCTTCGTCGATCTCGCCAAGAAATCGCAGGGTCAGGTGGATGTTGGCCGTAGCCGTCCAGCGGAACGCGCCGTCAAGCTTGCGCTCGCGCAACTGGCGCGCCAGCCGCTGTTGGAGTGTGACAAGCGTACGCTGAACGGTCTCGGGCAGGACAATCGCGACGAAGGCGCGCACGGCGGCCTACCACTGGCGGCGGCGCGCGGGCGGGCTGTAGCGATCGTAGAAGTCGCGCTGTGCCGAGCGGGAGCGCATGAACATGACGCTGGTGATGAGCCCCAGGATGCCGATGCCGCTGGCGCCGGTGAAGGTCAGGCAGAGCAGCATGATCATCAGGTTCTGCGTGGTCGGCGCCAACGCGCTGGCAAGTTGGTAGCCGGGCGGGGTCGGCGTGACGGTAGCCAGCGGCGTCGGGCCGGCGCCCAGGGCCAGCGGCGCCTCCGTGGGCGCGGCAGTGACGACGATGTAGGCGACGGCAGGCTCTTCGACGCCTGTGGCCGGCCCATTAGCCTGGGCCAGCGCCGGGTCGTCGGTCGGCAGGGTCATCGCCGAGCCGTCGGTGCGCGGGCTGTTTGGGTCCGGCGTGATTACCAGCGGCGTGGGGACGGCGAAGGGATCTACTGTCGGGACCGGCGTGGCCAACGGTGACCCAAAGGCGTCAAACTGCTGTGGTATCGGGTTGCCGAACTGGTCGAACTGCTGAGCCGGCGGTGTGATCGGGTTGCCGAACTGGTCGAACTGCTGGGTCGGCGGTGTGATCGGGTTGCCAAACTGGTCGAACTGCTGGGTTGTCGGTGGTATCGGGTTGCCAAACTGGTCGAACTGTTGAGCGGAGGGCGCTACTGGATTACCAAACTGGTCGGTTGGCACCGGCTGCGGCAGCGGACTGCCAAACGCATCGGTCGGCACAGGCTGCGGAACGATCGGATTGCCAAAGGGATCGGTCGGGAACGGCTGCGGCAGCGGGCTGCCAAACGCATCGGTCGGCACCGGCTGCGGGATGATCGGGTTGCCGAACTGGTCGGTCGGCAGCGGCGTGGGCTGGACGATGGGATTGCCGAACGCGTCGGTGGGAACGGCCGGCGCGGCGTTCGGGTCAAGCGTGAGCACGACACCTGGCGCACCGGGTGTCGGCGTCACGTTGGGGCCGTAGCCACAGCGGTCCTGCACGTCGCCCAGGGTGCCGTCGGATGTCTGCTCGATCAGGCGGAAACAGTAGGCAACGCCCGGCTCGACGCCCGTCGTGACCGGGAAGCTATACTGCGCCGGGGTCGACGGGCCGCCCTTGGCCGGCATGAAGCCGATACGGTGATAGGCGGCTTCCGGCTCGTCAGCCAGCTTGCACATGATCTCGAAGCCCTGCACGTTGAACTCGCTGGTCGTGCCCCATTGCAGGACGACCGAGGCCGGATTCGAGATGACGTAGAAGTAGCTGAATTGCACCGCGGCCAGGAGGGGCTGCGCCAGCGCCACGGTGAGCGTGATCGCCAACGCCGTCAACCCTGCCAATACCCACGCACGCCGACGGGCGCGCAGCGATTGCCCGCGCTGCGTCACGCGATCTGCAAGCCACCGAACTGGATTATGTGTTTCTCGTGTTCCCATTAGCCGGATTCTACCACGCGGGAGCGTTCTTCCCCATACACTCTTTGGAGTATCGGCACTACGCATTCAGAAGTAGCGGGCGATACTCCGCGCCCGCAACCCGGTCAGCGTCCCATCAGGTGCGTGACGTCGGCGGCAATATCGGCTTTGGGTGCATCGTGCGGGAAAATCTCGCGCAGGTTGTTGTCTTTGTCGATGACGTAGACAAAGGCCGTGTGATCCATCAGGTAGTCGGCGGCGCTTTGCGAGGCTTCCAGAACCCGCTTCTCGGCATAGACGCCGTAATCCTTCTTGGCCTGCGCCAGCGATGTGTCGTCCAGTTGAATGCCGTAGAAGCTCTTGTTGAAGGCGCCAACATAGCTGGCAAGACGCTCAGGCGTGTCGCGTTCCGGGTCGATCGTGATGAAGACGACGGCCAACTGCGCCTGCTCTTCCGGCGTGAGCGATTCGTAGACGTTCTTCATATTGGCCAGCGTCAGCGGACAGACATCCGGGCAAAAGGTGTAGCCAAAGAATACTACCTTCACCTTATCCCCAAGATCAGCCAGGCGAAACGTCGTTCCGTCGAGATTCGTGCCGCTAATCTGGGGCGCAGCGATCACCGGGTCGTAGGGCGTACCCCGGAACGTGTACGAGTCACCGCACCCGCCAAGCAGGATGCTGATAACCAGCAATCCGATCCACACAATCTGTCGTCGTGACGACTTACCAACCATTCGCAAACACTCCTGCATCCAGTTCGTTCACCGTTCAACCTCGCCTGCCTCATCCGGCGCTTGCAGGCTGGTCAGCATATCGCAGAACTCCGTCTGGCAGTTGGCGGACGATCCGCTGTTGTACCAGATCCGCATCTCTTGAACCAATTTCTCGGTCAATTCTGCAAAACGCGCCAGGCCGGCTTCGCTCTCATCTTCCGCAAGCGCCTCGTAATCAGGATAACGGGAGAGCCATGCCTCCAGGTTCCGCTCGACCGCAGCCGGCCGCGGTCCCCACTGGCCTTGCAGTTCCCAATCCTCGTCAAAGATGAGGAACTGGGGCAGATCCCATTCTTCCAGCGCCGCGTCGACGTCGAGATCCGGCAAAAGCATGGCTAATGCGGTGAGATCATCTTCGTCGGCGAGCACGCGCAACTGGATGCGCGGTGCGCTATCAACCAGCCGTGTGATGATGGGCAGAACGGCGACCGTGTCGGGATCCTCGCCGTCGACCAGCGCAAGGATCGACAAAATATCGGGATAGTGTGCCATGGCGTCCTGCACAGCCGGCAGGAGGCGCGTTTCTGCATAGCGTTGCGTCAGGAGGCGCCCTTGATCCTCTTGCTCCAGCAGGAACATGGCGTAGGTCTGGCAGTGGTTGAAGGCCAGCGTCCTGTCGAGCGGCAGCACGCGCACGGGCGGAGGCTCAGGGACGGCGGTTTGCACCTCATCAGCCGGTGCGATGTCCGCCGCAACGACTTCAGCCGCTTCGGCATCGAACGCTGCGCCGTCGACCTCGCCGAAGTCATCTTCGGCGTCGACCTGCGCATCTTCGGGCAGAGCGTCGTCAGGGAACTGCGTCATGGAGTCTTGCATGGGCGCCTGCCTGCTGGGTTTGCGAAGCCGATCATGCCGCCACTATATCACAGGCCCGGCAGCCGTCACAGTTCGCGCACTGCCATTGTCCATCAAGCGCAAAGCGGCAGGCCCGCGCTGCACCCTCTCCTGGCGCAGCGCGGGCCTGCCGCTTTGTTTTAGCCGTGTACGTCGCTCTCCGCCGCTAGCGCTGAACGACCGGCAGATAGAGGGTTGCCGCCCCGGCGCCGCCTGGTCCGTCGTCACGCAGGTCGAGCGTAAACGTGCAGGTGATCACCTGGCCGCGCGTCAGCGCAACCTCAACCTCGCTGGGCGATGCGCTCTCCCAACTGCCGCCATCGCAGAGTGCCGTGCTCGGCGCCCATGCATCCGCCGATTCCTGCCGGATGGTATAGCGCCCGGTATGCAGCGCCTCAAAGGTGAACGGGTGGCCCAGGCTGGCGGTGAAGGTGGCGCCGTTGAAGGTGACGCTCGTCTCTTGCGGCCCGTCGCCTTCGCCCACAACCTTGACGATGATCGTGCCGCCGCTGATGGCGACCGTGTTGCTGCGGCTCGCCTGCACCGGCCGGCCGATGCTGTCTACGCCCGCCGCGGTGACCGTATGCACGAAGGCGCCGATCACGTCCGCCGGCTGGATCATCCGGACAGCATTGCCGGTTGCGCGCTCGCCAGGGCGCAGCGTAGTCGCCGTCAGCGCAATGGGGCCAAGTTCGTTGTCCACCATGCGGATGTTGTTGATCGTCACGTCGCCGGTGTTGTGTATTTCGTACCGTAACTGCACGGCGTCGCCCGCCGCCGGTTCGTCGACCGTTGCCGCCACGGCAATGGCCAGCGCCCCCTGGCTTTCCAGCGCGATGTCGGCCGCACGCGTCGCCGTCAGCCGCTGACCCAGCGGCGCCGTGGCGGCGAAGGCGGCCCGGCTGGCCAGCGGGCCGGGCAGATGGCTCTCGGCGACGACGATCTGGCGCTGGGCGACTACCGATGCGCCCGGTGCGATCGTGCTGTTGCTCAGCGCGACGGGGCCGAAGAGGTCGTCGTTCAGGCTCACCCCCACCAGCGACACGTTGCCCGTGTTCTTGACCACGTAGTCGATCGCCACGGTGTCGCCGATGCGGGCCGTCGCCGCCGCCGTGAGCGTAACGGCAAACGCCGGGCTGCCCGTGACGCTCACGCTGTCGCTATCGGCCGCCAGCACCGGCGCGCCGCCGTACTTCGTCACCGCCGCTGCCGAGATCGCGCTGGTCAGCAGCGGCAGATCGCCTTCGCCGGCCATGTGAACCACCTGTGCATTCGCGCTCTGGCCCGGCGCCAGCTCCGTCCGGTCCAGCGTGAGCGGGCCGAAACGGTCGCTGGTCACCGCCACATTGGCGAGCGTCACATCGCCGTCGTTGCGCACCTGCACGGCAAAGGTCAGGCTCTCGCCCACGTTGGCGCTGTTCTTGCTCGTCTGTTGCGTCACCACCAGCGCCGGCTGGCTGGCAATCTGCACCTCGGCCGCGCCCGCCGACACGATCTTCGCACCCACCGGCGGCGTGCCGGTGACCGCGACCGTGTGCGACAGCGGGCCGGGCAGCAGCGTCTCTGCCGCTTGCAGCGATGCCGCGCCCCATGTGCCGGCGCCCGGCGGCAGCACCGTCGTGGCCAGGGCAATCGGGCCGAGACGGCTGTCGATCGCCTGCAAGCCAATCAGCATGACGTCGCCTGTGTTGGTGATGCGATAGGTGTAATCCACCGTCGCGCCCACGGCCACCGACGGCGGCGCCTGGACGTGCACCAGCAGCGCCGGGTTGGTCGCAAGCGAAAGGGCGGTCGATGTCTGGGCGCTGACTGCGCCACCGCTGCCGTAGACGGGCGTGCCGCTCGCCGTCGCCTGCGTGACGATGGGGCCGGGCAGATCGCCCTGACCCGGTGTCAGGCTGGCGACGCCCTGGGCGCTGGCGCCCGGCGCCAGAGTGGTGCTGTTCAACGCAATGGCGCCGAGCCGGCTGTCCGTCAGTGCGATCGCCTCCAGCGACAGGTTGCCGGCGTTGGTCACCGTGTAGGTGTAGATCGTCGCCTTGCCGATGGCACCGACGCCTGCCGATGCTGCCCACTGCACGGTGAGCGCCGGCTGGCCGCTGATCGCGACCTGGGTGCTCCGCTGCGCCGACACAGGAGCCAGCCCGCCGGGCGGGTTGCCGGCTGCCGTTGCTGCGACCGCCAGCGGGCCGTCGAGGTCGCTCTCGCGCACCACATAGCTCGCCGACCCCGACGCGTTCTGCCCCGGCTGCAAGACCATGCGGTCGAGCTGGATTTCGCCCAGCCGCGCATCGGTGATGCTGACGCCGGTGAGCGTCACATCGCCCACGTTTTGCGCAATGTAGGTAAAGGAGACCGTCTCCCCTACGTTGGCGTTGCTGCTGTCCGCCTGCACCGCAAGCTGGATGGCCGGCTGCCCGGCGACGGCCACCTCGACGCTCGTCGAAGCTGTGGCCACCGCGCCAAAGGAGGGCGTGCCGCTCGCATTCGCCACGTGTGTGAGCGGGCCGGG
>ERZ795053.7346-NODE-7346-length-10647-cov-4.083459_pt1 | contig 10647 bp, 12 predicted proteins | sample MGYA00375137_ERZ795053 | MGnify/ENA primary metagenome ERZ795053 (study PRJEB30182, sample SAMN05720284) | activated sludge metagenome | isolation source: Anaerobic digester | place: Hong Kong | collected 2014-12-17 ... | reverse complement strand
TAGGGGACGGTGCCGAGCCAGCGGATCCGCAGCGCCGTCACGTCAACCCAGCTCGACGGCCCAGTCCCGGGTCTCGATGATCTCCTTGAGCCGCGACATGAACGCCGCGGCGTAGGCGCCGTCGAAGGCCCGGTGGTCCCAGCTCAGCGTCAGGTTGCCCACGGAGTGGATCCCGATCGACTCGTTGCCGTGCTCGTCGAGCACCACGACCGGACGGCGCGACACCCCGTCGGTCGACAGGATCGCCACCTGGGGCTGGTTGATGATCGGGATCACCATCGCGGTGCCGTAGCTCCCGGAGTTGGAGATGGTGAAGGTCCCCCCGGTGAGCTCGTCGGGACCGAGCTGTCGGGACCGGGCCCGGGCGGCCAGGTCGGTGATCTCGCGGGCCAGCGCACGCAGGCGTCGGTCGTGCGCATCGGCGATGACCGGGGCGAGCAGACCCTGGTAGTCGAGGTCGACCGCGATGGCCAGGTGCACCTCGTTGTGCACGACGAGGTGTCCGTCGGCGACCGAGGCGTTCATGTGGGGGAACTCGTGGAGGGCGTCGACCACGGCCCGCGACACGAACGGCAGGTAGGTGAGGGCGAAGCCCTCCTGGTCCTTGAACGCGGACCGCTCGACGCGCCGGACGCGTTCGACCGCCTCGTAGTCGACCTCGACCATGGTGATCGAGTGCGGGGATGTGGCCACCGACATGACCATGTGGTCGCCGGTCATGCGGCGGATCTTGTTCAACGGCTCGACCGTGTCACCGCTGCCCGGTCGCATCGGCCCGCTGGACGGCGGCGCCGGACGGGACCGCGGCGCCGCCGGGGCGACCGCAGCAGGGCTGGGAGCAGGGCTGGGAGCGGCGACCACGGGTGCCGCCGAGGCCCGGGCGTCGATCACGTCGAGGACGTCCTCGCGCGTGATGCGGCCGCCGACGCCGGTGCCGGCGATGGTGGCCGGGTCCAGCCCGTTCTCCTCGATCAGACGGCGGACCAGAGGCGACAGCAGCGCTCCTCCCGTCGCGGCCGGGGCTGGTGCAGGAGCCGCGGGGGCCGGAGCCGCGGGCGCCGGGGCTGGGGCCGGGGCCGGTGCGGGAGCCGCGGGCGCCGGAGCAGGAGCGGGTTCGGCCGGTGCAGCGGGAGCCGCGGCGGGCGCCGCTCCGGCGCCGTCGCCCAGCACGGCGAGCACGGTGCCGACGTCGACGGTCTCGCCCTCCTGGACCCGGATCTCCGACAGCACGCCGCTGGCCGGGGCCGGGACCTCGGTGTCGACCTTGTCGGTCGACACCTCGAAGAGCGGCTCGTCCTCGGTCACGGACTCGCCGACCGCCTTGAACCAACGGGTGATCGTTCCCTCGGTGACGCTCTCTCCGAGCTGGGGCATCACGATGTCGGCCATTGCCGTTCCTTTCGTCCGGCTCCTCGGCCGGCACCTCTGGATGCGATCGTATTCACCGGCGCGCGAGCCGGTGTCAGCCGTGCAGCGACCGGCCCGTCAGGGCCAGGACGGACTCGCCGAACAGCTCGGTCAGCGACGGGTGGGGTTGGATGAACGCGGCCACCTCGTCCGCGGTCGCCTCCCAGTTGACCGCCAGGTAGCCGCCGGAGAGCTGCTCGGTGACCCAGGGCCCGACCATGTGCACGCCCAGCAACTTGCCCGCCGAGCCGTCCGGCCGCTTCTCGGCGATGATCTTCACCAGGCCGTCGGTCTGCCCGATGATCATCGCCCGCGAGTTGCCTCCGAATCGGTGCTTGGATGTCACCACCTCGATGCCGGCCTCCTTGGCCGCCGCCTCGGACATCCCGGCGAAGGCGACCTCGGGCTGGCAGTAGATCGCCCACGGCACCTTGGAGTTGTCGACCGGGACGGCCTCCTCGCCCAGGATGTCCTTGACGACGCAGATCGCCTCGGCGAAGCCGACGTGCGCGAGCTGCGGCGTGGCGATCACGTCGCCGATCGCCCACACCGACGGCTCACCGGTCCGGTAGTTCCCGTCGACCTCGATGTGGCCCCGGTCGGTGATCCGCACCCCGGTGCCCTCGGCGATCACACCGTCGGTGAACGGCGAGCGGCCGACCGAGACCACCACCAGGTCGGTCTCGATCGACTCTCCGTCACCGAAGCTCACGGTGGTGGCGCCGCTCGACGACGGGGCGTGACCGGTGACCGCGACGCCGGTGCGCACGTCGATGCCCTTCTTCTTGAAGGACTGAAGGACGACCCGGGTCACGTCCTCGTCGCAGCCCGGCAGGATCTTGGGCAGCGCCTCGAGGATGGTCACCGAGGCGCCCAGGTCGGCCAGGGTGGACGCGAACTCGCAGCCGATCGCTCCTCCGCCGATGACGACGGCCCGTTCGGGGACGCCCGGGATGTGGAAGAACTCGTCGGAGGTCACGACCGGCCCGCCCGGCTCGAAGCCGGGGATGACCCGGGGCACCGAGCCCGGGGCGAGGATGACGGCGTCGCCGGTGAGCGTGACCGACTCGTCACCGCCGGCGACGGTCACCGTCCGGCCGGCGCCGAGGGTGGCGGTGCCGTCGAGGATCGTGACCTTGCGGTTCTTGAGCAGACCGGTGACGCCGCCGGCCAGCTTGTCGACCACCGCCTGCTTGCGGGCCAGCGTCGTCGACCACTCGAGGCCGATCGGCTCGACCTTGATGCCGAAGTCCTCGGCGTGGGCGATCGTGCGGACCACCGCCGCGGTCTCGAGCAGCTCCTTGGCCGGGATGCAGCCCCGGTGCAGGCACGTGCCACCCACCTTGTCCTTCTCCACCAGGGCGATGTTCAGTCCGGCGGACGCTCCGTACAGCGCCGCGCCGTAGCCCGCGGGCCCACCACCGATGATCACGAGGTCGAAGTGCGTCGTCTCCACGGGGCCGAGACTACCGATGCCGTCCCGTCGCCCAGGACGCGTCGTTCGAGGCCGTGGCGGGCTCAGATGATCTGGGCGGCCTGCACGGCGAACGCGACCAGGACCGCCAGGCCGCAGACGAGGGCGAGGATGATCAGCATCCGGGTGCTCACGCCGCCGAGGTTAGGGGTGGCCGGGACCCGGGGCACAGCCGGTAGCCTCGCCCCGATCCCGGCCCGCAGGAGGAGCAGAACGGTGCAAGACGCACTCGGTGAGGTCCAGTCCGTACTCGTCCTCGGCGGCGGATCCGACATCGGCCGCGCCCTGTGCGTGCGCCTGGCCCGTTCCCGCTGCCGGACCGTGGTCCTGGCCGGACGTCCCGAGGACGACATGGAGCCGGTGGCCGACGCGGCCCGCGCCGCCGGGGCGACCACCGTCGAGCTGGTCGAGTGGGACTCCACCGACGTGGCCAGCCACCGCAAGGTGATCGATGACGTGTTCGACCGTTTCGGGTCGATCGACCTGGTGTACGTCCCGGCCGGGATCCTCGGAAGCCAGGAGGCGTTCGACGCCGATCCGACGTTCGCGGCCAAGGCGGTGGAGATCAACTTCGGCGGCCTGGTGTCGGCCTGTCTGGTCGTGGCCGACCGCCTGGAGAAGCAGGGCTACGGCACCCTCGTGCTGATGTCGTCGGTCGCGGGTCTCCGCGCCCGCAAGGACAACTTCGTCTACGGCTCCACCAAGGCCGGGCTCGACGCCTTCGCCCAGGGACTGGGCGACTCGCTGCACGGTCGCGGCGTGCGGGTCGTGGTCGTCCGCCCCGGGTTCGTGCGGACCAAGATGACCGAGGGCATGGACGCGGCGCCGTTCTCGACCACTCCGGACAAGGTCGCCGAGTTGATCGTCGCCGGGTTGGCCAAGGGCCAGGAGATCGTCTGGGCCCCGCCGCTGCTGCAGTACCCGTTCTTCGTGTTCCGCCTGCTCCCCCGGTTCCTCTGGCGGATCGTCGCGGAACGCGCCGGGGGCTGAACACCGCGGACGGCTCGCGTCCGGCGGGGCCGCGTGCCTCCGCAGCGGGCGCCACGTATCGTCGTGCGCCATGACCACCGCGCCCTCCGCCCCGCCGACCGCCGGCGATCCGTCCGCCGCCACCTCGTCGACACCGACCTCGGTGTCGGCCAGTCGCCTGATCGGAGCGCCGGCCCAGCAGCTGTTCGACCTGGTCGCCGATCCGACCATGCACCCGGTCATCGACGGGTCGGGATCGGTCCGACGGGTCAAGGGATCGGCCCGCAAGCTCGCCCTCGGCGACCGCTTCACCGCCAACATGCGCATCGGCGTCCCCTACGTCATCGCCAACACCGTGGTCGAGTACGCCGAGGGTCGGCGCATCGCCTGGGCGCACTTCGGCGGATGGCGCTGGCGCTGGGAGTTCGAGGAGCTCGAGCCGGTCGACGGCGAGCCCATCACCCGGGTCACCGAGACCTACGACTGGTCCACGTCCCGCGCCGGGTCGTCCTACCCGACGCTGATCGGACGCGACCGGAAGAACCAGGAAGCCATGACCCGGTCGCTGAACCGGCTCGCCGCCTACGTCGCCCACTCGGGCCAGCCGCTCTGAGCCGACGACGGCTCCGAGCACCCCGAGGACCCGCATGACCGGCTCGCTCGCCGCGTTCGACTTCGACGGCACGATCACCCGACGCGACACGCTCGTCCCGTTCCTGGCCCGGGTCGCCGGCCCGGCACGGTTCGCCGGCACGTGCGCCCGGCTCGGCCTGCTCGGGGCCCGGGGCTCCATCCCGGTGCGCGACCGGGACCGCGTCAAGGAGCACATGATCGAGCTGCTCCTGGGGGGAATGGCAGAGCACGACCTGCGGACCCAGGGCGAGCGCTACGCCCGCGACCTGCTGACCGGCGACCGGCTCCGCCCCGAGGTCGTGGCCCGGATCCACGAGCACCACCGGGCCGGCCACCGTTCGGTGCTCGTGTCGGCGTCGCTCGTGTACTACCTGGAGCCGATCGCCCGGGAGCTGTCGATCGACGCCGTGATCGGCGTCGAGCCCGAAGTCACCGACGGCGTGCTGACCGGTCGACTGGCCCACCCCAACGTCCGGGCGGAGCAGAAGGCGATCCGCCTGCGGGAGTGGCTGGGAGCGCCCGCCCTCGGACCGATCGAGGACACGACCGTCCACGCCTACGGGAACAGCTCCGGCGACCACGAGCTGCTGGCGCTGGCCGATCGCGCCTGGTGGCTGGGCCGGTCGTCGAAGTGCCCCGACTTCGCCCGACCGTTCCGCCCCGGCACCGCGCTCTGCTGACCCGGCCTTGACGCGGAGCGGCCCGACCCCGAAGGGCCGGGCCGCACCCGAGCTCGCTGTCGACCGCGCGGGTCAGCTCACTTGGGCTGCATCCGCATGCCGGAGTCGATGCGGACCGACTCGCCGTTGATGTAGGAGTTGCGCAGCAGCTCGAGAGCGAGCGACGCGTACTCGGAGGCCTTGCCCAGGCGCTTGGGGAACAGGGTGCCGGCGCCGAGCTTCTCCTTGAACTGCTCGGCCGCCTCGCCCTGGCCGTAGATCGGGGTGTCGATCAGGCCGGGGATGATCGTGTTGCAGCGGATGCCCACCGCGGCGAGGTCCCGGGCGATGGTGAGGGTCATGCCGGCCACGCCCGCCTTGGACGCCGTGTAGGACACCTGACCGATCTGGCCCTCGAGCGCGGCGACCGACGCGGTGTTGACGATGGCGCCGCGGGCGCCGTCCTCGTCGGGCTCGTTCTGCGACATCGCCGTGGCGGCAAGGCGGCACACGTTGAACGTGCCGATCAGGTTGATCTCGACGACCTTGCGGAAGATCTCCAGGTCGTGCGCCGACTCGTAGGTGCCGTCCCGACCGATGGTGCGGGTGGCCCAACCGATGCCGGCTGAGTTGATCACCGCGCGCAGCGGGCCCATCTCCTTGGCGGCGTCGATCGAGGCGATGACCTGGTCGGTGTTGGTCACGTCGCACTCGACGAACGCGCCGCCACCGATCTCGGCCAGGATGGCGTCGGCCTTCTCCTTCTGGTGGCCGAGGTCCATGATCACGACCTTGGACCCGGCCTCCGCGAGGGCTCGGACCGTGGCCTCACCGAGGCCCGAGGCGCCGCCGGTGACGAGTGCAGATGCTCCGTTGAGTTCCAGCATGGCGGGCACTGTATTGACCGGGTGGTCAAGAACGCCAGCCCGGCCGTGGGTCATCGGGCACCCGGTCCTCACAGCGGACCGGCGGCGGCCGATGGGAGCCCATGACGACCAGCACCGCGGCCCCCACCGACTCGACTGCCCGGTTCCAGCCGACCTGGGAGTCGGTGTCCACCCACACCGTCCCCTCCTGGTACGACGACGCCAAGCTCGGCGTGTTCCTGCACTGGGGTCTGTACTCGGTTCCGGGGTGGGCACCGCAGGTCGACGACATCCAACAGCTGCTGCGCGACGAGGGCCCCGAGGCCATGCTGCGCGCCAACCCGTACGCCGAGTGGTACCGCAGCTCGATGCAGATCGAAGGCAGCCCGACGCAACGCCACCACCGAGAGCTCTACGGGGACGCCCCCTACGACGACTTCATCACCGCGTTCGACGACGGGTCGCGCTCGGCGGACCTGGACGAGCTCGCCGGGGTCTGCGAACGGGCCGGCGCCCGCTACGTGGTGCTCACCACCAAGCACCACGAGGGCTTCACGCTGTGGCCCTCCGCCCAGCGCCACCCCGTCAAGGGCGCCTACCGCGCCGAGCGCGACATCGTCGGTGAGCTGACCGGTGCCGTCCGCGCCCGCGGCATGCGCATGGGGCTGTACTACTCGGGCGGCTACGACTGGCCCTGGAACGACGCCGTCATCGCCCGCCCCGCCGACACCACCCTGGCCGTGCCGGCCGATCCGGCCTACAACGCGTACGCCACCGCGCACGTCCGCGAGCTGATCGACCGCTACGCCCCGTCGGTTCTGTGGAACGACGTGTGCTGGCCCGCCGGCGGCGACCTGGCCGCTCTGTTCGCGCACTACTACAACACCGTCGACGACGGCGTGGTCAACGACCGGTGGCTCCAACCGTCAGGGCCCCGAAACCGCCTCACCGACGCCGTCACCTCGGGTCTGGGCGAGCTGGTCCAGGCCGCCTGGCAGCACCTGCCCGAGCGGTGGAAGTCGCTGACCTTCCCCGGCGCGAACCACTACGACTTCAACACTCCCGAGTACGCCCGCTTCGACGAGATCCGGGACAAGAAGTGGGAGGCGACCCGCGGGGTCGGCCACTCCTTCGGCGCCAACCGCAACGAGCGACCACGCGACATCGTGACCACGACCGAGCTCGTCCGCATGCTCTGCGACGTGGTGTCCAAGAACGGCAACCTCCTCATCGGGATCGGCCCGGGCCCCGACGGGACCGTCCCCGACCAGCAGGTCGCACCGCTGCGGGGACTCGGCGACTGGTTGGCGGTCAACGGACCGGCCATCTACGGCACCAGGCCGTGGGACGTGGCCGCGACCATGACCTCGGAGGGCACCGAGGTCCGCTTCACCTGTCGAGCCGATGGCACCGACGGCGCCGAGGGCGCCGTCCACGCTCTGCTCATCGACCTGCCCGGGCGTCGCACCTTCACCCTCCGCGACGTCGACGCCACCGACGTGGATCATGTCGCCCTGCTCGGCCTCGACGAGCCGATCGGCTGGCGGGTCACCGACGACGCTCGGCTCGAGGTCACCCTGCCCGAGCGGCTGCCCGTGACCGCGGCGTACAGCCTGGTGCTGACGGGCCGTCCACGCAGCACCGCTGCCGCGACGGACTGACGGCCACTACGGATTGACGACCTCGATCCGGGCGCCGATCACCCGGTAGGTGTCGAGCGCCCGCTGATCATCGGTGGCGAGGAGCGCCCCGTGATCGCGTGCGACGGCGGCGACGAGCGCGTCGTACACGGCACCGCCGGAGATCTCCCCGCCTTCGAGCTCCGCCAGGAGCCCGGCCGTCGCGTCCGGCGACATGAACCGCGTGTCCGGGAAGTTCGCCGCCAGCAACCGGGCGATGGCCGAGGCCGGACGACGGTTGGGGGCCGGGAGCCGCGTGAGGACGGAGAACGATTCGAAGGCGGCGTGGCCGGCCAGCCCCAGCCGGCGGCCGCGGAGGACCTCGACGCTGGACGAATGGCGCTCGTGGTCGCCGACCGAGAGGGCGACGGCGACGCTGGTGTCGACCAGGACGAGATCGCGACTACGACTGGTCGGCATCGCGGAGCTCCTGCACCTGCACCGCGGTCAGCACCTCGCCCGACGGAGGGATGACCAGGAAGTCGCCCTCGGACTCCAGCGTGTCACCGGTGGGAACCTCGATCCGCAACGTCGCGCCGTCCACGACCACGTCGACCTCCCCCGGTCGGAGACCGAGCCGATCCCGCAGTGGCTTCGGGATCACCAATCGACCTGCCTTGTCGATGGTTGTACGCATGGCAGGACGATACCAGGGCTGGTCGAGACTTCCGGCACACCGGCGTTTCCGAGTGGGTCCGCCGACGGGTCGGTCGGCAAGACTCGGCCGCGATGGTCACGACCCCGGACCGAGCCGTCATGCGGTGGCTGTTCGCGTTCAGCGGCGTGGTCGCCGCGCTCATCGTGTTCGGTGGCTTCGTCCGACTGACCCGCTCCGGTCTGTCGATCGTCGAGTGGAAGCCGGTGACCGGCGTGATGCCACCGATCGGCGAGCAGGCATGGCACGACGCGTTCGCCGCCTACCGACGCAGCCCCGAGTTCCTGATCGTGAACTCGTCGATGACCCTCGACGAGTTCCAGCGGATCTTCCTGATCGAGTGGCTGCACCGCCTGATCGCCCGTCTGGCCGGCTTCGCCTTCCTGATCCCGTTCGCCGTCTTCGTCGCCCGCCGGCGGATCCCCCGGCGCGACCTGGGTCCGTACCTGGCCATGGGCTCGCTGTTCGTGCTCCAGGCCGTCGCCGGATGGGTCATGGTGGCGAGCGGCCTGGAGTCCCGGCCGTCGGTGAGCCACATCAACCTGAGCGTGCACCTGCTCCTGGCGTTCACTCTGTTCGCCCTGGCCCTGTGGACCGCCCTGGAGCACCGGTCCGCCCCGGTGGTCCCCCGGCGAGGCGCGGTGTGGTCACGCTCATCGCGCCTGGTCGCCGGCTTCGTGGCCGTGCTGGCCGTGCAGATCCTCTACGGCGGGTTCACCGCCGGGCTCAAGGCCGGCTGGGTGTCGAACACGTGGCCGCTGATGCTGGGAGCAGTTGTCCCGGAGACCGCTTTCGGGTCGGTGGCGGATCTGGTCGAGTCACCGATCACCGTCATGTGGATCCACCGCTGGCTGGCCTTCGCGGTCGCGGCCATGGCTGTCGTGTCCGCGCTGGGTGCACGCGAGCGGCGGGCCGACACCGACGTGCGACGCGGCACCGACGCGATCGTCGGCCTGGTCTGCGTGCAGATCCTGCTGGGGATTGCCACCGTGATGACCTCGGTGAACATGGCCCTGGCGTTGTCGCACCAGGCGGCTGCCATCGCCCTGTTCGCCTCGGGCGTGTTCACCCTCCATCGGCTTCGTTCCCTCGACGGGTTCGCCGCGGTCGCGCCCCCGTTGCATGACGCGCCCGGTGACATGTCCAGCACCGCAGGTGCAGCTCGTCGATGACGGTGCGGCCGCTGACCGCGTACGGCGGATCGTGGTCGAACTCCAACAGGTTCCTGGCCCCGCAGTCCACACAACCCTGGTCGCGTTCCCGGACCACCCGCTTCTGACGGGTGCTCGGATGGCGATGCCGGCCTGACGCGTCGATCGGCCGACCGTGAGCGTCGTGGATCAACGCCCGCAGGAAGGATCCCGGCACCAGCCGCTCGAGCACCGAGCCCGCCAGCGGTGTGCCGTCATCGAGGCTGCAGCCGTCGCCCCGCACGTGCAGCACCACCTCGGTCGTGACGCCGAGGCCACCCCCGGTCACCAGCCCGACCAGAGCATCGGCTCGCTGCTGGGACACCGACGGCCACCGCTGCGTGCCGTCCACGGACGCGTCCGCGGACGCGTGGGCCGGTCCCCGGTAGGCCATCACCGACGAGTCGATCGCCGCGATCACCGCCGCCGCCGCGTCCGCGGGCGCCAAGCGGAACCTGCCGAGCACCATCCCGTCGATGTCCGTGCGCCACGACACCTCCCGGGCGGAGCGATGACGGTCCTCGGTATCGGCCGGCTCCTCGCGACCGGCCAGCCAACGGGCCAACTCGACGCCCAGCCGACCTGCCGGGACCCGCTCCGCGATCTCCAACAACTCCTCCTCGAGCTCCGGGCTCGCGATCCGGGTCAGCTGGCGGACCTTGCTGTAGGAGATCCGCCCCGACGAGAACGCCGCGTCGATCTCGGGCAGCCCAGCCAGAGCCCGGCCGATTCGCAGCCACTCCCGGGCCGTGCACACCTCCACGTCCAGCACCGACGCCACCCAGTGCGCACAGGTCCGGGATCCGTCCAGGACCCAGTCCCCGCTCGAGTCGAGGTCGTGCACCAGGTGAACCAACCGGCACAGAGCCCGGGCCCATGCGGAGCCGACCGCCACCACCTCGGCACGCAGGTCCACCCCCGGGGCTGGATCACCGGCGCCGCTGCAACGATCGGCGGCGTCCCCGTCAGCCGAGCTCGCCCCCGACACAGCGAGCGACGTGACAGCAGATGATGTGGCAGCAGATGACGTGGCCGCCGAGGACGTGGCGACGGACATGGCGGTCTCCCCATGGGACGGACACCCGGGGCATCCGGATTTTCACGAGGACCGCCTT
>ERZ795053.7345-NODE-7345-length-10647-cov-5.639350_pt1 | contig 10647 bp, 7 predicted proteins | sample MGYA00375137_ERZ795053 | MGnify/ENA primary metagenome ERZ795053 (study PRJEB30182, sample SAMN05720284) | activated sludge metagenome | isolation source: Anaerobic digester | place: Hong Kong | collected 2014-12-17 ... | reverse complement strand
CGACAAGTGTCCATCCCCCTCCTTCTCCGGAAAAGTAAAGATCGTTGTTATCAAGTGGCACACCTGCTGTAAAAATATTGTTTCCGGCTGCAGTTGATTTTAAATAAACACGTCCTGCATAATTGAACGTCATGTTGTCGGACAAGATCAGCGATCCGTAAATGTAGAGATCGTTTCCTGTTCCGGCAAGTACCGGATTGTTGGTTACACCCGACCAATTCATGCTTTTACAATAGGCAATCCCGGTTTCATTGCCAACTATGGTAACCGTTTGTCCGGGAGCTGAAAATGAACCGGCATCGAAAAAGACATTGTCAATAGCTGTTGGAATACAAGTTCCACCTGCTCCGCCTGAAGTGGTTGACCAATGTGCGGGCTCATTCCAGTTGCCTGAACCCCCTACCCAGTAATAATTCTGTGCTGTTGGCGGGATGATCGTCCATCCGCTGTTATTTCCCAGGTCAATGGAATTGGCTGCGGCAAAAGAAGCGCCTCCCGAACCACTGATATCTCTCAGCAAACAATAATTTACGGATACAAATCCACTGGACTTGCTGATTGTTGCCTGGCTTCCGGTAAGGTCCGACTGAATGGTAACAGGTGCTGCACAGGTTCCATTGGCAGACAAATCCCCGGTGAAGTTTTGCGTAGTGCCATCGTTCAACGTCAGATACTTTCCGGGAGACAGCGTGAGGTTACCAATGATATTGTTACCGTTGATCGTCGCATTTCCACCAATGGTAATATCACCGTAAGTTCCGTTATTATTGATGGTAGCATTCCCGTTGATCACTGCAGTTGTAATATTGTTGCCGTCAGAACTGATGGTGGAGTTTCCGGCTATACTCAGCATAGCTACGATCATACCGCCACTCAGATTTCCATTGCTGTTAAAAATAAGGTTATTGAACGATCCACCTGAATTATTGGCAGTAGAAGTACCGGTTAGTGCTTCAAAAAGTACATCATTAAACACCTGCCCCGGGCCAAGGTTACCATAATGACTCATCCCTCCTCCGGCGCCTGTAAATTTTATCAATGAAGTTCCGGCATTCAGGGTTAAGTTTTCTCCTCTAAAGTAAAAGGCGCTACCTGAGGTGGAGGTAATTACTAACTCAGAAGACTTCAAATGAATGGTCCTTACATTCGTATTGTTGGTATTGAAAATGTTCACCGTGCATTGCTGATCGTTCAAATCAAGTGTCCCCTGGTTCAGATACACCGAAAAATTCCCGGTCTGTAAAAATGCATCCTGTAACACATATCCCCCCAGTCCCTGGAAATAGACATTGCGTTTAAAGGATTGTCCGGCGCTTGTGAGCGTTCTGTCGGTATTGAGCGATTGAAAATAAACTTCCCCCAGATAGCTGAAGTTCATAGCAGTAATAAAAGTCAGCGAACCATAAATATACAATTTCCGGGATGTGACTCCGGCCAGCTCAGGATTATTCGATGCACCGGTCCAGTTCATATCGGCACAATAGGCGTCAACATCAATTGTAACAACGGCTCCTGATGCCGGAAACGAGTTGGCATCAAAGTACACATGATCAAGTTCAGTAGGTGACTGGGTGTAAAAGGTTGCTCCTCCGGAACTGGTTGCCCAGTGTGCAGCGTAATCACTCCAGTTGCCTGTTCCGCCAACCCAGTAATAGTCAGCAGCCTGCAATGTCAGACTTGTTAACATCGCAAAGATGAGGGTAAAAATAATACTTTTCATAGGTTAAAGTTTTTAGATTAATAAATATTTGGTATTAGCTTTCACAAATAAATTACCGAAAATCAATTAATAAAGATACTTATTTCTCGCCACTTTGATCCTCTGACAGATAGCGTAAAATCTTTTTGAGTGCTTCTCTTCTATATTCCATATTTTTTTTGCTTTGGTTAATAACTGAAGTCTCAGATTTAACCTTCGCAGACACTTTGGGGTTGGATTTTGAGGTTACAGTTTTCATAAAAGTAGTTCGAGTAACAAAACTAATTCATGATTAAATCTAAAACAAATTTTATGGCATTCAAAGAGTTACTTCAGGCGTTTTAAAAAGTTGCAAAAATTTTTAAATATTCATTTTCAGATACTTATCAGCTTTAAAAAAAGATGTTTAAAGCTGCATCAGGTAGGGAACCAGTTTGTCGTCGGAAGATAAACCAAGCTTTTTTCTTAACCTGAAACGTGTTGATTTTATTCCTGATTCCGACTTAAAAGCAATTGCGGCAATTTCTTTAGTACTAAGATTTAACTTTAGCAAAGCAGCAATTTTTATTTCTGAGGCAGTCAAATCAGGGCAAACTTTCAGTAATTTCTGATAAAACCCGGAATGGATATTGATGAATATTTTTTCAAATTCGTCCCAACTCTTTCTTTTTAAGCGCAATTCAAGTTCCGAAACGATGCTGTGCATTGCTGCCGTCAGCTTCTGATCTTCGTGATTAATCTTCTTGATGTTTTCCAGTTTTTGGATAATGCTTTCGATGGTCTCGTTGGTTCGGAGCATATCAATGGCTTTCGAAGCCAGTTCGCGATTTTTGGCTTCCAGTTGTGCTTTGAGTAATTCCTGCTCTTTGACACGAAGTTCATTTTCCTGCTTGCGGATAGTGCTTTCATTCTCGAGCAATTTGCGCTGGCGGATTACGCTACACCATTTCAGACGAAATAGTACCAATAGCAATACCAGCATGATGGTTAATGTTGAAAATAAAACGATCACAAGCAGGTTGTTTTTGCGCTGGATTTCATTTTGACTTTTCAGAAGCTGAATTTTGTCCTCTTTACGTGAAGTTTGAAATTGAACCTCCAGTTCATTGATAGTTTTTTTGTTATTGACAACAGCAAGGCTGTCAAGCAGATAATTGTGTTTCAGCAAATACTGATAGGCTTCCATATAGCGGCCATCACTTGCCATTATTTCCGAAAATGATGCATAAGTCTGACTTATCAGTTCCGGATTTTTTAGCTTTTCAGCTCTTTTGACAGCATTGGTTCCTAGTTCAACTGCTTTTTCATGCCCGCCTAAATAACTGTTAATTTTTGCTATTTCGATTGTATTACAACAAATACCGACATCATCTTTCAAATCAGTAAATTTGATCAGTGATGATTCAAGATAGTCAAGTGCTTCCCTGTACTTTCCCATTTTTATCAACAATCGTCCTAAGGTCATTTCGGAACTTGCTATACCACGCACACCGCCATCTTTCATTCTGATTGCATGGCTTTTGTTGTAATAATACAATGCCGAATCATACGCTTTGATAAGCTCATAAGTATTGGCTATATTTGATAATAAAATCGGCATTCCTTCTTCTCTTCCTGTTTCTTCCATCAGGGTTCTTGCCTCGTTAAAACTGGACATAGCCAGTTCAGATTCACAACGCACCAGATGGATACTTCCCAAAGCACAATAATTCAAAATCAGCATCTCAGGATTATCAGCACTTTTACTCAGCTCAATACCCAGGTGAAAAGCCTGCATGGCGCTCAGAAGGTTGCCCGTTACCTGATAAATAGAGCCCTGGAAAAAATGGTACCTTACCAGACCCTCAATATCATCCAACTCTTCGAAAATTACCCTGGCTTTTGCTAAATACTCCCCGGCTGTCTTATACTCATCCATGTAATAATATGCTCTTCCCAGCCAAAGATAACTGTTTCCAATTCCCTTTTTATAATTTAATTCTGTTGACAAAACCAATGCTTCCTGCAATAAAATTAATGATTTTTCAGCATCAGTGCATATCATTTGATCAGCTTGTCTTACCAAATTATTAACCTTAGCCGTGTCGGAAAGCATTTCCGAGGAATTACTTTTATCACTGGTTATTGATTGTGAAAAACAATGGTAAGCTGTTGAAAACAAAATGAACAGAATAAACCTGTTAAATAAAATTTTTGGAGGAAAAACCGGAGGAAGGTCTATGGTAAAAACACTCATCCTGTCAGGAGCTTTCTGATCACAATATTGCAAAATGGCCGATTCAAAATGAACATCCTCCATTTTAAAAAATTGATTGAAAATTATGGCAAGTTTACAAATAAAATATCAATGCATCAGCAGGTTTAAACACAATTTTTTCAGAATGGACTACACCTGTGTTTCTAATTCTGTCCTGTGTGCAATTCAGATCAGCATCCGGCAATAATTCTCGAGAATAAAGGATATTTTTTTTAGTATTATCAACAGATACAGTTTACAGAATATGATTGATTACAAAAACCTATCAATTTTCTTTAAGAGAAAAAAAACGACTTTTTGAGCAACTCACCCAAATTAATCTTCTCTCTATTAAACATTTCTTTTCTTTAGTTATCAAAAAGCAACGAATACACTCTTTGAATATCGCTGCCAAGCTGACTGATGGAAATATATTTACTGTAACGGCGAAACTCGTGACCTTCAAAAAAGACCAAGATGCATGGATTGGCAAAAATTCCGTAGTGAGCAGAAATGTCAGGATGGGCTTCAGAATTGACAAAAACCATCTTCATATCCTGAAAATATTCACTAACCAGCGTTTCCACCTTTGGTCTAAGGCTGACACAGGGTGCACATCGGTCGCTGTAAAAATAGGCCAGCAATCCTTTTTCACCACTTATAATTTCATGAAGCTTTTCGATGGAATTGTATTCGTTTTTCATCCGCAAAACAGTTTGTGATATAAACCAAAAAATCCTGAAGAAGTTTCGCCTTTTCGAAAAAATAAAAAATCGAAGTGGCAAGAAAAGCCCATTTCAAAACCAATTTTCTGTTTTAAACCCTGTGCAATTAGAATTAATTCAGTCGTAAAAAAAACCGGAAGACAACAGAATTGCCCCCCGGTTTGATTTATGGAAGATATAGTTTTTAAATCAGGCCTTTGTCATGTTTTTCCTTGATTACTTTTAGCATATCCTTTGTCATGGCATCAAGGTCCCATTTCGGGTTCCAGCCCCATTCTTCGCGTGCAGCGCTGTCATCCATTTTATTGGGCCATGAGTTTGCAATTGATTCTTTCACAGGATCAACATCATAATCCATAGTAAAATCCGGCATATACTTCTTGATGGCATTGTACAGAATTTCCGGGTCAAAACTCATTGCAGTAATATTGAAACAGTTCCGGTGTTTAAGTTTTGAAGGATCAGCTTCCATCAGGTCGATAGCAGCATCCAAAGCATCAGGCATATACATCATGTCGAGGAAAGTGCCTTTTGGCAGCGGGCAGGTAAAATGTCCCTCTTTTACAGCGGCATAGAATATCTCAACGGCATAATCTGTTGTCCCTCCGCCAGGAAGGGTAAGATTGGAAATAATGCCCGGATATCGAACACCGCGGGTATCCACCCCAAAACGCTTGAAATAATAATCGCTTAAAAGTTCAGCAGCAACCTTGGTTACTCCATACATAGTTTCGGGTCGTTGTATAGTGTCCTGCGGAGTATTGTCAAGCGGTGTACTGGATCCAAAAACTCCTATCGAACTTGGGAAAAACACGGCACATTTGTATTCACGGGCCACTTCCAATACATTATAGGCACCATTCACTCCAACATTCCATGCTGCCTGAGGGTTTTTCTCGGCTACTGCTGACAGCAGTGCTGCAAGATTGTATATGGTATCAATTTTATATTTTTTTACCACTGCAACAATACTGTCAACGTTTGTAGCATCTACCACTTCCAATGGGCCGCTTTCTGCAAGTTCCCGCGAGGGTTTTGTTTTACGGTAGCCTGCTACAACGTGATCATTCCCATAGCGCGACCTGAGCTCCATAGTTAATTCCGAACCTATCTGGCCTACTGATCCGATAACAAGAATATTTTTCATACAAATTAAAAATTAGTTTTGTGTTAATGAAATAACAAGATAGGCAGCAAAAATATATTTTTTTCAGTTTGAGCTGTTTAAATTCCAAAAAATCATTTGATAAAGACTGGTTTAAATAAAAGAAAGCGATACTTTTGCAGCCTGTTATTTAAAAAACAATTTTCAAACACATTAAAACACATTAAAATGTACGGGAAAATTAAAGAACATTTGCAGAAAGAACTTGCTGACATTCAGCAGGCGGGTCTTTTCAAACAAGAACGAATCATCGTATCCCCGCAACAAGCAGAAATTCAACTAGAAAATGGTCAGAAGGTTTTAAATTTTTGTGCCAACAATTATCTGGGTCTATCCAACCACCCTGCTCTTATTGCTGCTGCCAAAGAAGCACTGGATACTCACGGATATGGAATGTCGTCAGTTCGCTTCATATGCGGTACAACTGATCTGCACAAAACCCTTGAAAGAAAAATTGCCGAATTTTTCGGTACTGAAGATTCTATACTTTACGCTGCATGTTTTGATGCCAACGGAGGCATTTTCGAACCATTATTTGGGGAAGAAGATGCAATTATCTCAGATGCACTTAACCATGCATCAATTATTGATGGGGTAAGACTTAGCAAAGCCGCACGTTACCGGTATAAAAATACAGACATGGAAGATTTGGAAGCACAATTGATTGCTGCCAAAGATGCCCGTTTTAAAGTCGTGGTTACTGACGGCGTTTTTTCAATGGATGGAAATGTAGCTCCGTTGGATAAAATCGTGGCGCTTTGCAGTAAATATGATGCAGTGCTAATGGTTGACGAAAGTCATTCAGCCGGTGTTGTTGGCGATACCGGAAGAGGAGTAACCGAGCTGTTCGATGTGCGTGGAAAAGCTGACATTATCACCGGAACATTGGGTAAGGCTTTTGGAGGAGCTATCGGCGGGTTTACCACCGGGAAAAAAGAAGTTATTGAACTTTTGCGCCAGCGCTCAAGACCTTATCTCTTCTCTAATTCCATTCCCCCCTCAGTGGTGAATGCAGGAATAAAAATGTTTGACATGATGGCCGAAACCCACGATCTACAAGACAAGCTGCATGCAAACACAAAGTACTTTATGTCAAAAATGACCGCCGCCGGATTCGATATTAAACCAACAAAATCAGCCATTTGCGCAGTTATGCTCTACGACGCCAAACTTTCACAGGTCATGGCAGCAAAACTGCTTGAAGAGGGGATCTATGTTATAGGCTTTTACTACCCGGTAGTTCCCAAAGGTCAGGCACGCATCAGGGTTCAGTTGTCGGCCGGACATGAAACTTCACATCTTGACAAGGCAATTAATGCTTTCATAAAAGTCGGAAAAGAGCTTGGCGTGATTAAATAATTTTTTTGTTAATCTGACACTTAAAAAGCTGTTTCAGTTTGTTTTGAAATGAGGCTTATTGATCGTTCAAAACAAAACCTATGAGACAGCTTTTTTTGTGTAACCTATTTATCAAAACAAGGCAAAACCCATTTTCTGTCTTTTGTTTCAAAACCCCTGTCTGATAATAGAAATTTGCACACGCTGCTATTCAGTTAAATAACTTTAGAAAAAAATTATAGCTTCTAATCTTTCTGAAAAACAAAGCCGCAGATTTTAGGATCTGCGGCTTATTTTTTTCAAAATCAAACTAATTCCATTAACTTTATGTTAACACCATGAAAAAACTATTCATTCATATTTTCTATAAAGGAATAAATGTTTGCTTGATGATACTTTCAGTAGCAATCAACAGAATGATAAAAGCAGCAAGTAAAACATAAAATGAAACTTTTGGACTGATGTTCAACTTCCCGAAACTAATGATTGCCAAAAGAAAATTCCTGATAGAGTTCATAAGATTTATCCTGTTTTAAATCTAAGATGAAAGAGCAGAATATTTGGTTGCGTGAAAAACAGATTTTTTCAAAAAACTAAAAAAACAATATCAGAATAACTTGCCAACGCAACTATATTTTTTAAAAGCACGTCTAATATTAAACTTTTAACAGCGTTCTTTGAATGTTTTGACTTAAATTTGGAAATCAAAAATTCCAACGGGATTTGGATCAACAAAAAATCATCGAAGCATGCATTAAAGGTAATAGTAAAGCACAGCAGGAATTATTTAACCATTTTGCTGATGAAATGTTTGCTGTTTGCCTTTATTATTCTACCAATCGTGCAGATGCAGAGGATACCCTTCACGAAGGCTTTCTTAAGGTATTTCAAAATCTCAGAAGTTTTAAAGGTGAGGGTTCTTTTAAAGGATGGATCAGAAGAATACTTGTGAACACCGCACTCGAAAAGTTTCGAAAAAAAAATCCTTTGTATTTAGTCGATAATCAACAATTTGAATTTTTTGACAGTATTGATCGGGAAGATATTATAAGTAATATTACTGCAGATGATCTGATTGGACTGATCCAGGAACTTAGCCCCCAATACCGGATGGTTTTTAACCTGTATGCTCTTGAAGGTTTGTCTCACAAGGAGATTTCCGAAAGGCTCAACATATCCGAAGGCACGTCAAAATCCAATCTTGCACGTGCCAGAGCGATTTTGCAACATAAAGTCAAAACCTATTTTTCAGTTTCTTCAAAAAAATTTAATGTTTGACGATAAATCACATATTGACCAATTATTTAAAGACTTACTTGCCAATCACAAAGTAAAAGCTCCCGATGGCGCCTGGAACAGGTTGGATGCAGAATTGCACAAAAAACCTTCACTTAAAGCATGGATGTGGCGTGCTGTTGCTGCTTCCATTCTCCTGCTTCTTACTTTTTCTGCCGGATACTTCTTATCTGAATTTCAGAGATCAGAAACCAAACAAAGAATCTCAGAAACTGACATAAATCAACCTGGAAATAATTCTTTTGTTTTTAATGAAATTAGCAATACTCCTGAGAAAAAACCAACTGATGCATACCATCCATCCAAAGAAACAGAAACAACATCAGAAAAACAATCATTAGCCAACGATAAATCCGGTAAAACAGAAGCTGCTCCGGAAAAATCAATAAATATCCCTGAAAGCTCCAAATCAGCTCAAATAATTGAAGAAGGGACAAAAGGATATCCGGTTTCTTCAGACCAATCAATTATTGGATCATCAGCTATCGCAGGAAAATTATCAAACATAAACACGATTAAACCCCTGCCAGCATTAAAACAAATTGCTGTAAGCAAAAAGACGGTAAAAAATGACCCCCTGGCAAAAAACCGGCTTTTCGAAGACCCTGATTTTCTAAAAGCAATGCTGTTGGCAGATTTTGATTACGAATATGCTGAAAATCATCCGATGCGTCCCAAATCTGCTTCAAACTGGAGTATCGGCGGACAATTTTCTCCGCTCTATTCATTTCGATTATTGGGCGAAAACAATACACAACAAGGATTTGAAAACCCCGGAAATAGTTACTTCAATGAAACTGAAAGCGGAATAGTAACCCTTGCCGGCGGAATAAGCCTGAATTATCGACTCAGCAAGCGATGGAGCATTGGATCAGGGATGTATGTATCGAGAATCGGACAGGCAAACAGTGAAGTACTTGCTGCTGCAATCCCTGGTAGCAATGGTATGTACAAACTGGCAACTTCCGCCGGGGAAGTGATGATTAACCCAAAGAAATTTGAAGCTGTTATGGTAGAACAGCAGATTTCGGTAAAAGATTCTATTTCCGGAAATTACCTGGTTACAGGCAGTTTTATCCAAAATCTGGATTATTTTGAAGTTCCGCTGATTATGCAGTACAACTTAATCAAAAGCAGGTTATCAGTACATTTGATTGGGGGAATCAGCCCGGGAATTCTGATTAACAACCGATCTTATTTCGAAAACAATGGCAAGAAGCTCCAAACCGGCGTAGTCGAAAATATTAACCCAATGATTTACAACAGCCTGATGGGTATTGGTTTGGAATATTCCGTTTCCAAAAAAGTCGCAATAAATTTTGATCCAACCTTTAAGTATGCTTTAAATGCTGTAAATCCAGACAGTCCTTTTAATGCACACCCTTATTCCTTCTCCTTTTTCACAGGAATCAGTTATAAGTTTTATTAAAAGGATAGCTATTCCCTATTTCAATCCGAATTATAGCTAAAGATATTCTTCCGGATAAACCACCTCCGCAAAACGTATTAATACAATCCTTTTACTTTTGGCAAAGCAGCGATGAAATCCTTTAGATAAAAGGGCTCAAAATAAGCCACATTTTCAAATTCATTTTTTTCATATTTCTCAACAGCTATCTCTGCCATAAACTTTGCTGAAGGATAAAAATGATCCAAAAAATGAGCATTATTTCTTTCGGCAAAAAAAGATTTGCATTTTTCGGCACCATCTCCGCCAAAAACAATTTCGTGGGTTTCAAACTCTTCGTTAAATGACTCCCCGGATATTATTTCAGCTTTTATTTCCCGTACCTGCCTATGATTACCATCGAACAAAGCAGAATAGACTTCCATTCTGCGGGCGTCGATCATCGGACAAAAAAGTGTTTTTTCGTTGAAGTCAGATTTATTTGGGAAAAACTCAGCAATCATTCCAACTGCCATTGATTGCAACGTATTTACAGCAATCAATGGCTTATCTAAGGCATAGCAAAGCCCTTTGGCCGTTGAAACGCCAATGCGTAGTCCTGTGTAGGAACCAGGTCCCATACTCACGGCTATAGCATCAATGCCTGACGGCTGCAGATTGAACGCATGCAATAACTCATCGATCCATACCGTAATAACCTGTGAATGTGCATTCTTTTCATCACTCTCTTTTAATGCAAGTATATTTGCAATATTCATCTCAGATTTTGAACGGACATAG
>ERZ795053.7343-NODE-7343-length-10647-cov-21.624717_pt1 | contig 10647 bp, 9 predicted proteins | sample MGYA00375137_ERZ795053 | MGnify/ENA primary metagenome ERZ795053 (study PRJEB30182, sample SAMN05720284) | activated sludge metagenome | isolation source: Anaerobic digester | place: Hong Kong | collected 2014-12-17 ... | reverse complement strand
CGCCTCGCCCGGCGCGCCCGGCCGGCCAGTGATGTCGGCGATCGCAACGTCAATCCCGTCGGCCGAAGTCCCGCTGATCATGCCCGCTACAAGCATTTACCCCTCGTTTCCCAAGGCCGCGTGGCGATATATCGCCACCAGGGCATGAAATTTCATGCCCCTACAATTAGACAGCGACGCCGGGTGCGGGTGCCTGGACGTCGCCGTCATTCTGTGTGATGACGCTCCGTGTTTCTACCCGGCCAGCGCGGCCAGTTCCTCTGCCCGCGCCCGGTAATCGGCCATGGCGATGACCTGCCCACTCAGGCGCGCCTCCTCGGCGGCGAAGGCCAGCAGGTGGCTCTCCAGCGAGACGCGTGCGGTGGTCAGCGGCGCGATCTCGCCGCGCAGCACGCGCACGAAGTCGGCCATGATGCCCTCGTCGCCGCCGCCGTGGCCCACATCGCTGGTATCGACGGTGACCACTTCCGAAGCGCCGCCGTGAATGTTGATCTCGATGCGGCCCGGCTCGATGGCCACGGCGCGCAGCGTGCCCTTGGTGCCGTCGTAGCGCATGGAGCGGTGCTCCTGGTTGGAGTGGCCGTGCATGACCATCGTCACCGACGCGCCGCTCTCCAGCTCCATGAGGACGGTCTGGTGGTCGACGACGTCGTTGTCGCAATGGAAGACGCAACGCCCGTACGGCCCGGTTTCGATGGCCTGCTGGCGCCCGGCACGGCTGACGTCCGGGCTGATGACGTTGAAGGGCCAGTACGGCGGCGCCTCGGGATCGAAGCCGCCCTCGATCAGCCGCTGACGGGCGTCGGGGAAGGTGCGGTCGTAGTCCAGGTAGATGCCGATGGCCGAGAAGGGGCATTCCGCCTCGATGGGGCAGCCGTCGGTGCAGCGCAGCGGGATCTCCGGGCCGACGCTCTCGGAGCGGTAATACTTGAGCGAACCGACCGACGACAGGCGCTTGACCGGGCTGCCCAGGTTCCACACGAGCACATCCATATCGTGACAGCACTTGGCCAGAATCATGGGGCTGGAGAGCCCCTTGTTGCGCCAGTTGCCGCGCACGAAGCTGTGCGCCATGTGCCAGTAGGCCACATTCTCACGATGCTCGACGGTGACGATCTCGCCGATGACGCCCGACTCCAGGACTTCGTGCAGCTTGCGCCAGAAGGGCGCGTAACGCAGCACGTGGCAGATTTGCAGGATGCGCCCGGTGCGTTCCGCCGCCTGCACCAGTTGCACGCTGCCCTCCAGCGTGTGCGCCATTGGCTTCTCCAGCAGCACGTTGTAGCCGGCCTCCATGGCGGCGATGGCCGGCTCCACGTGCATCTGGTCCTGCGTAGCGACGATGGCGCCGGCGCCCAGTTGGCCGGCCGCCACCAGTTCCTCCCAGGTGGTGAAACACTGGGCATCATCCAGGTCGTGCGCTTCGGCCATGCGCCCGCGGCGGATGGGGTCGGGGTCGGCCACGCCGACGATGCGCACCTGGTCGGGATGGCGCAGCGCATAGGAGGCATAGGCGCCGGCGCCGCGGCTCCCCGCACCAATGACAACAAGTTCGACAGGCTTTGACATAGAGCACCTCGTAGAAAAGTTCAATCTCCAATCTCTGATCTCAAATCTCTCGGTCGAGACTGGAGATTGGAGATTAGAGATTGGCGAGTTTGACTGGCTGGCCAGTTCTTGCCGACTCGTAGGCGGCGAGGGCGACCTGCATGGCGGCCATGCCATCCTCGCCGGTGATGGAAGGGTCGCGGCCGGTGCGGATCATGTCGACGAAGTCGGCCATGAGGCCGGCATCCATGTCGCTGCCGTAGCCGGCCCAGCGCGTCTTGCCGGCGGCGTTGGAGGCCACGCTGACGTACTGGTGCAGCGTATCACCATAGACCACGCCACGCTCGCCCAGAATCTCCAGCTTGACATCGCCCCAAATCGTGTAGCTCGGTGGGCGCGACCAGCTCGTGTCCAGCGTGCCGTAGATGCCGTTGCTCAGTGTGAAGGAGAGCAGCCCGGCGTCGTCGATGCCCAGGCCGGGGTGGAGCAGGCTGTCGCCGATCTCGGCGTAGACCTCGGTCACCTCGGCGCCCCAGAACCAGCGCAGCACGTCGATGACGTGCACGGTGTGGTCGAGCACGGCGCCGCCGCCGGCCAGATCGTGGTCGATGAACCAGCCGCCGGGCATGGAGCCGTGGTTGGTGCAGTTGACGGTGAAGACCTCGCCCAGCAGCCCGGCGTCGAGCTGCCGCTTGAGTTCGATGACTGACGGTGCAAAGCGCACGGGAAAGGCGATCTGAAGTTTCGTGCCGGCCGCCCGGCAGATGTCGATCATCGCCTTCGCGTCGGCGGTCGTGGTCGAGATCGGCTTCTCGCAGAGGATGGCCTTGACGCGACCGGCCGCCTGCTCGACATACGGGCGATGCAGCGCGTTCTCGCTACAGACGACGACGGCGTCCAGCCCCGCGGCCAGCAGATCGCCGGCGCCGGCATAGCGTGGCACGGCAAAGCGCTCAGACCACTCGGCCGCAAGCGCTTCGTTGCCGTCGTACATGCCCGCCACCTCGACGCCCGGCATGGCAAGCAGGCTGCGGACATAGGAGGTCGAGTGCAGGTGGGCTACGCCCAGGAAACCGATGCGGATTGGTTGATTTGTCATGGCATTACCCTCCAAAGTCCCGCATGGTGATAGGCCGGCCCGTGCGCATGGACTCGATGGCGGCCAGCGCGACGCGCACCGCCTCCAGCCCGTCGCGCGCCGTCACGACCGGCTCGGCGCGCCCCTCGACGACTTCCACAAAGTGCGCCAGTTCGGCGTAGTAGGGTTCATCCGTGACGCTGGACGGGCTGCTGCCGAGGTGGCGGAAGCCCTGCTCGGCGTCGTAGAGTTCAGCAACGAGTGCGGGCCGGTCCAGCGAATCCCACTCGACGAGACCGCCGTCGCCCGCCACCTCGATGCGCGTGCGGAAGTTGCCGCGCGGATGCGACCAACTCGCCTCGATGTGGCCGATGGCGCCGGAGATGAAACGCAGGGTGATCAATGCGTGATCCTGGTATTGCCTGCCGGCAAAGGTGAGCCCGCGCGCAAAGACGCGCTCGACATCGCCGCAGCACCAGCGCGCAAAGTCGATATCGTGCACGGCCACATCGAGCACCACGCCGCCGCTCTGGTTGAAGTCGGCGTAGTAGGGCGCCGAGAAGTCGCGTCCCGGCCGCGGAAAGCTGCCACAGCGCGCGCTGCGGAAGACGCCGGGTGCACCGATCGCGCCGCTGTCGATGGCGTCCTTGACGGCGCGATACATGGGGAAGAAGCGCACGACCTGCGCCGGGAAGAGCGGCACGCCGGCGCGTTCGCACGTCTCCACCATCTCCACGGCGTCGCGCAGGTGGCGCGCCAGCGGCTTCTCGCAGATGATGGCCTTGCGCGCCGCGGCGGCGGCCAGCACGTTCTCCTTGTGCGCCGTGCCGGGCGAGCAGATGTCGACCAGGTCGACGGCGGCGAAGAGGTCGTCCATGCTGCCGAAGACGCGGCCGCCATATTTCTGCGCCGCGCGCTCGGCCGCCTCCGGCAAGATATCGTAATAGCCGACAAGCTCGATGCCGGGCATCTGCCGCCATCCGTCCAGGTGGACGGCGGCGATCGCGCCCGTGCCAATCACTCCAATTCGTAACATCGCTTCGTCTTTCCTTCGAAAATTAGTCTCACACCAAGACACAAAGGCACAAAGAACTCCTGGTCTGAGCAATGTTTTGTCGCTCAAGCTGCTGTTGCGTTCCGGTAGCCGTCAAATTACTCGATTGTTCCATTGATGATTCGGTGGATGCCATCCTTCATTACTGATTCGCCGAAGTTGAGCAAGAATCCAAGTTTCATGCCGGTCAATCGCAGATAGGTCAGAACCTGCTTCTGGTGCGCTTTGCTGACCTGTTCGACCGACTTCAGTTCGATGATCACCTTGTCTTCGACAATGATGTCGGCGCGGAATCCTTCGTCAAACCGGATGCCATCGACCTCGATCGGGATTGGCACCTGCCGCTTCACCGCGAGGCCGGCCTGTGTCAGTCGATTGGCGAGCACTACTTCATAGACTGTCTCCAGAAGCCCAGGCCCGAGCAACTTATGCAGCCGAACTGAACGATTGACAATAATCCGACCAATCTCGTTCTCATTCATAGCCATCCTCATTTGAGACTCACACCAAGACACCAAGAACTGCTTCCTTTGAATTCTCGCTTGAGACTCACACAGCGATGAAAAGCTCGATCTTCTTCTTGGTGCCTTTGTGTCTTCGTGTGAGACCAATATTATGGTAGCGCGGCATGTTCGGCCATTGCGGCGGAGCCTCGCCGCCCCAGGACCAGAAAGCAGATGGCGCTGGCGACGGCGATGGTCGAGCAGACGGCGAAGAGCGCCGGGAAGCCGGCCACCTGCACCAGGTTGCCGCCCAGCATGCTGCCTGCCAGTTGACCGGCGCTGCCCGCGGCGTTGAAGAGACCGCTGCGGCTGCCGCGATGTTGCTGCCCGCCAAACTCGGCGGCGAAGGTCATGGACGACGCCGTGTAGCTGCCAAAGCCAAAGCCGCGCAACACCTGCACGCCCAACAATAGCGGCAGGCTTTGCGCCAGCAGCATGTAGCCGATCTGCACCAGGGCAATGCCAAAGCCGCCCGCCGCCAGCATAACCGCCCGCCCCGCGACATCGGAAAGCGCGCCGGTGATGTACATGGCCGGGAATTCGATCATGGCCGCCAGCGACCACAGGCTGCTGATGGCCGTCTTGCTGTAGCCGAAGGTCGCCATGTAGTTAGGCCACATGGAAGTGGAGGCCACGTGCGCCATAGTCCACAGCCCCACGCCGGCCAGGAAGAGCAGCGGCAGCCCGGCGCCGGTCTTGCGCGACCCGCCGGCCGGATCCACCGGCGCGGGCACAGCGCGCACTTCACGCACGAAGAGCGCGGCCATCATCGCGGCCAGGAAGAACGCGCCGCACACGATGTAGATGAACGACAGCCCGAAGGCATCGGCCAGCCGCCCGCCCATGAGCGCGCCCACGGCAAAGGCGCCCGAGCCCAGCCCGCGCGTCAGCCCCATGCGCCGCCCACGCTGCGCCGACGCGTCCAGCGTGTCGCCCATGAGCGCCAGCCCCAGCGTCGACACGGCGGCCATGCTCAGGCCGTCGAGCAGGCGCGCCGGCCAGGCGTGGCTCACATCGTTGGCTGCGCTCAGCCACCAGTAACCGATGGCGACACCGGCCAACCCCGCGACATAGAGCGGCTTGCGCCGGCCCAGGCGGTCGGCCAGCCAGCCCCAGCCGTAGCTGCCGACGAGCATAACGATGATGGTGCTGGTGAGGATGACGGAGATGAGCGCAAAATCGGCGCCAAGGCCCTGGAGGTAAAGCGTGAGCAGCGGGGAACTGATGCCGATGGCCACCATGGCGAGGATGTTGACAAGGGTGAGGACGCGATAGTTGTTCATACACGTAACATGGAGCCGGTGTGTTGTCACACCGGCTCCATCTCAGACTGGGTTTTCAATCTCTACTCTCCAATCTCCAGTTCCAGAGATTGGAGAGTAGAGACTGGAGATTGAGAGATTGAGAGATTACTTGGGCTGCAACTGGCCAGTCAGCATCAGCACGACGACGAACGGATCGTTGTAGGTGCCGTTCTGGAAGAGCGGGTCGCCGTCGGCCGGCCAGCCGGTGACACGGATGTCCGGGGCCGGGTTGTTGCCGTAGCGTTCCCACAGCGGGATCTGCGGCAGCAGTTCGTTGTAGGCCAACGCCAGGTCACCAACGATCTGCTTCTGCACCTCGATGTCAGCGCCCTTGGTCGAATCGGCAATCATCTGACCGAGATCGACTTCGCCGAGGACGTCGGTCTGCTGCATCATCGGGAACGACATACCCTTCTTGGACGGATCGCCGACGCCGGACAGTGCCTGGTTGTACGGAGTGCGCAGGTCAATATCGAAAGCGTACTGCGGATAGGGATTACCAGCGCCCCAGGCACGAATCGCCATCTGGAAGTTGCCATCCTGGACGTCGATATCGTGCTGCGTGTAGGTGATGCCGCGGAAAGCGGTCTTGATGCCGAAGTCCGAAAGTTGCTGCGCCAGATTCTCGGCAGCGGCAGACCAGTCGGCGAATTCGGCCGGCGCGGTCAGTTCGAATTCCATGCGCTTGCCGGTTTCGTCCATCCACACATTGTCGGAATCACGCGTCCAGCCCAGGCCGGTCAGAATTTCTTCCGCCTTGGCCCGGTCGAACTCGTACTTGTTCAACTTGCCGGCAACATCCTCGCTCAACCAGTTTGCCGCCAGATTGTCGGAGAAGCCGGCCATGTTGACGACAGCCTTGCCGGAATCGCCCAATGACACAACGCCATTCTCGTTGCGATCAACGGCGTAGGCAATCGCCTGGCGCACTTCCTTCTTGTCGAAGGGAGCGACAGTCTGGTTCAGCCACAACGCCGGGCCGTTGTAATTCGGCGCACGGAGAATGCGGTAGCCAAGATCGATGTACTCTTTCTCAGTCGCCGGCGGGAAACCATGCGTGGCATAGTCGACATCGCCGGAGAGGACGAGCGGGGTCACGACCGGCGTCTCACCGTTGTAGTTGACCAGCTTGTCGAACTTGACCTTGTCGGCCATGAAGGAGGTCGGCACCTTGTTGATGATCATCTGCGACTCGGTAACGCTGGCGGCATCGATCTTGTACGGGCCAAGCACGACCATGTCGTCGGGGCGGAATTCGTTGAACTGGGCAAGCAAGTCCTTCCACTCCTGATCATCGATGGTCTTGCCGGCGGCGACCAGATCATTGACCTTCTGCGCCCACTCACCGTAGACAGACGAGGCATGCATGTAGCTCTCACGTAGCAAGCGGCGTGGCGCCACCGTGGAAGGCTCGCGCAGGATGAAGTCCACCGTCGTGTCATCCACCGCCTTGACCTCGGCCAGGTGATCCTTCCAGGCTGCCGTATTCAGAAGATGGTAGATAGCAAAGGTATCGACCACATCCTGGGACGTATAAGCGCTACCGTCGCTCCACACCGCGCCGGCGGGAAGTTTGACACGCAGCGTCACGTCGTCGACCCATTCCCACGACTCGCCCGCAATCGGCATCCAACTTGCATCGGCCCACATGTAGTAGAACAGCGGCGGTTCCATCAATGCCAGATACGGGCTGCCATTGAAGATGCCATTGGCCACGAACGTATTCCAGTGGCCCGTGGGGGCAACCGAGTACGGCCAGGCAATGTGGAACTCACCACCGCCGGCCGCCGGCGCGGCTGCTTCTTCGCCACCGGGCGCGGCGGCTGGAGCTGCGGCCGGTGCGGCACAGGCCGAGACCAGCAGGGCCAGTACCAGGAACAGCGCAAAAAGGTTTCTGCGTCTCATCAAAACTCTCCTTGGGTTTGAAACTTGAACAACAGCTACGACTGTCTTCGGGTTCGCATTTGGTTGAATCAGCGTCGATTCATCTCCTTTCCGGCATCAGCGCCGGCTCAGGCGTAGGGCAATGCCGATCGCCACGACAAAGATCAGGCCGGCGAGCACGGTGAATCCCGTGATGACGGATTCAGCCGTGCCCGGCTGCACCACGAATAGAAGGGGGATGCCGGTAACGAGCATCAGGCTGCCGATGAGCAACCCGGCGCGGGCAATATCGCCGCTCACCGGTTACACCAGCAGGCTGATACGCTCACCCATGCGCACCGGGCAGGCCACGCGCCCGCCTTCGGGCAGCGCTTCCAGCGGCGGTACCGCCACATCGCACTGCCCCGCCACAAAGTAAGGGCAGCGCGGGTGGAACGTACAGCCTCTCGGCAGCGCCAGCAGGCTGGGAATCTCGGCGTCGCGCAGCTCGATCTCCCGCTTGTGGTGCGCCAGTTCCGGGTCCGCTTCGGGCACCGCCGAGAGCAGCGCCTGGGTGTACGGATGGCGCGGGTCGGTGATCAGCCGCTGCGTCGGGCCATCCTCCACGATGCGGCCCAGGTACATGACCGTGATGCGCCCCTGCCAGGCAAAGTACTTGGCCAGCGCCAGGTCATGCGTGATAAACAGAAACGTTACGTCAAATTCCTTCTTGAGCCGCGCCAGCATGGTCAGGATGCTCACGCGGATAGAGACGTCGACCATGGAGACCGCTTCGTCGGCGACAATGAATTTGGGGTCGACCGTCAACGCACGGGCCACGGCGACACGCTGGCGCTGCCCGCCGCTCAACTGGTGCGGGTATTTGTCGATGACATCGCGCGCCGGCGTCAGGTCGACGACCTCGAGCAATTCCAACGCGCGTGCCTCGGCCGCGCTCTTGCCCTTCACCTTGTTGTGACGCAGCAGCGGCGCCGTGATGATCTGGCGGATCGTCTGCGTCGGGTTGAGCGACGAGTAGGGATCCTGGTGAATGATCTGCACGGTCTGGCGATAGCGGCGGAAGGCGGCGCTGTCGAGTTGCTTGATGTTCTTGCCCTCGAAGATCACTTCGCCGGAGGTCGCTTCGAGCAGGCCGGCCACCATGCGCCCGGTCGTGCTCTTGCCGCAGCCGCTTTCGCCGACCAGGCAGACGGTCTCGCCCGGCTCGATGGCGAACGAGACGGAGTCGACGGCGGTGACCATTTCCGCACCCTTGCCGAACTGCTTGGTCAGATTGCGCACTTCGATGATCGGCGCCATCAGGCAATCTCCTCGCTGACGACAGCCGTGTCCAGCACGTTGAGCGCCCCGCGGTGCAGCGGATTGCGTTTCAGCTCATCCTCGACCTGTACCCAGTTCCAACACGCCGCCGTGTGGTTCGGCCCAACCTCCACCAACTCCGGCTCTTCCTGCTTGCAACGCTCGCTGGCAAAGGCGCAGCGCGGGTGAAACTTACAACCCGGCGGCAGTTCCACCAGGTCGGGCGGCGAGCCGGGGATGGAGAAAAGCTGCTCGAAGCCGCCGGAGACGGTAGGCACGGCGCGGATCAGCCCTAACGTGTAGGGGTGGCGCGGCCGGTAGAAGATGTCCTCCGACGTGCCCAGCTCGACGATGCGGCCGGCGTACATGGTCGCCACGCGGTCGGCCAGTTCGGCGGCAATCGCCAGGTCGTGGGAGATGAAGATCATGGTGAAGTGCTGATCTTCCTTCAACTCGCGCAGCAGCTTGATAATCGTGCGCTGCGTGATGATATCGAGCGCGGTGGTCGGTTCGTCGAGAATCAGCACCTGCGGGTTGAGCAGCAACGAAAGGGCCAGCAGCACGCGCTGGCGCATACCGCCGCTCAACTCGTGCGGGTAGGCGTCGATGACGCGCTTGGGGTCGAGTTGCACGAACTCGAGCAATTCGACCAGGCGCTTGCGCACAGCATCTTTGTCGCTCCAGCCATGAGCCTTGGCCGTATCCAGCGCCTGTGCCCAGACCTTGAGCACCGGGTTGAAGGCATTGAGCGCGGCCTGGAAGACCATGGCACAGTCGCTCCAGCGGAACTCGCGCATCTCGTTGGGCTTGAGCTTGAGCACATCGATTTCGCGGCCGTCGCGGCGATAGGTGATGACACCGGGCACGACCTCGGCCGTCTCCGGCAGCAGGCGCACGATAGCCAGCCCCAGCGTCGACTTGCCGGAGCCGCTCTCGCCGATGAGCGCCAGGCTCTCACCGGCGTGCAGGTCGACGGTGACGCCGCGCACGGCACGCACTTTGCCGCGACGGGTCGCGTAGGAGACGTGCACGTTTTCCAGCGTCAGCGGCGCCGGGTGCTCACGCTTGTCGTCTGTCTGCCAGTCCAGGTTGCTCGAAGCCATGAAACTCAATCCTTGCGGTGACGGGCTATACCATGGTGCGCAGGCGCGGGTTGAAGGCGAGTTCCAGCGAGCGCGTCATCGTGATCACCGAAAGCTGGAAAAGGGCGATGGCCAAAATCGGCATCATGATACGCCACATGGCATCACGGAAGAAGATGGCGCCTTGCGTCCAGGCAAAGCTGATCATGACGCCCCAGTTGCTGCCCGAAACCGGCACCAGGCCGAGCAACACCAACCCGACCTGCGTGTAGACGGCAGCGGTCAGCGCCAGGGTAAAGCTGATAACGATGTAGGTCATCATGTTGGGCACGAGCTCGCGGAAGACGATATGGCTGGTGCCAAGATCGAGGGCGCGGGCGGCCTCCACGAAGTCGCGTTCTTTTAGTGAAAGCGCCTGTGAGCGCACGGCGCGCAGCAACGCCGGCCAACTGAGCGCCCCAAGGAAAAGCCCCAGGAACGTCAGGTTATTCAAGGTGATGAATGCTGCCAGGACGGCCAACAGCGGAAACTGGGGGATGGTGAGAAAGACATCAGTCACCCCCATGATGGCAGTATCGATCTTACCGCCGGCAAAGGCGCTCAACGTCCCAAAGCCCACGGCGATGAACGTGGAGAGAAAGGCCGCAACCGCTGCCACATAGATCACATCCTTGCCGCCGTGCACGATCTGCGAAAAGATGTCGCGCCCCTGGTGGTCGGTCCCCATCCAATATTCGGCCGACGGCGGCTGGTAAATATTGTCGAGTTTGGTCTTTGTATCGAGTGGAATAAAGAAAGGCCCTATCAGGCAGATGATTAGAATCGCACAGGTCGACAAGAAGCCAATGAAACCGGCCTTGTTGTAGGTCATCAGTTTTAGCGTCGTGCCCAACCA
>ERZ795053.7342-NODE-7342-length-10648-cov-4.315963_pt1 | contig 10648 bp, 7 predicted proteins | sample MGYA00375137_ERZ795053 | MGnify/ENA primary metagenome ERZ795053 (study PRJEB30182, sample SAMN05720284) | activated sludge metagenome | isolation source: Anaerobic digester | place: Hong Kong | collected 2014-12-17 ... | reverse complement strand
CGTTGGCTTTGCGGCCCTGATGGCGGGCATCGTGATGAAGCGCGGCGCCGGAATGGCGATCGGAACCTTCTGGATTGCGGCGGTCGGCGCGATCTCGGCCGTGCTGGCCGTGCTTCTTGCTCCAAACGTCGTGTTTGGCCTGTTGGGGAAGGATCCGTCGCTGACGGGGCGGACGGACATCTGGGAGGCGCTGATGAGATCGGTCTCCCAGCACCCGTTCCTCGGCTATGGATATGGCGCCTTTTGGGGCGAGCATTCTGCGCCTGCTCACTGGGTCCGGCTCGCCGTGCACTGGGAGGCGCCGACTGCGCACAATGGCTGGCTGGAAGTCCTGCTGGCGATCGGCTTTGTGGGGCTTGGACTTTTCCTTCTCAATTTCTTCGTCGTGGTGGTGCGCAGCGTAATTTCATCTGCCTACGGATGGGGCGGGATTTTCGCCGTTGGCTTTCTCGTGCAGTTCCTGCTGTTCAGCCTGACGGAAAGCGTCGTCCTGCAACAGAATGCGATCGTGTGGCTGAGCTATATCGTTGTGGCCGGACGCCTGGCCATGGATGCGTATGTGCGAAGCACGGCACATGTCCGGCCTGCCGGGCCCTCCCTAGGGAGACGTCCCCCCAAGCCGCGACGCACCATAGAAGCGTAGCTCGTGCCACCAGAGCAGCTTGCCTGCGCCACGTGCAGCCCGGTCCAGGTACAGGGCCCGGCGTTCTGACCGCAACACCCAGAGCAGGCTGTAGACGATTGCATTGACCACCATCTTGTAGAGGCCGACGCCCATCCAGAACACGATACGAAGATAGTCCGGCGGCACCTGCTTTCGGGCGAGCGTGATTGGTCCCTGTCCGTAGGAGAGCGCCCGTTTCAGCGTATAGGAGAGCTGCGCGCGTTCAACCGGCACATGTTCGTATGCCAGGGCTTCGGCGGCCCAGGCAAAGGTGCCGCCCGTCTGGCGCACACTGCGGAACAGCATGTCGTCCTCTCCGCCGATTTCATTCATGGCGGCGTCGAACAGTGGTCGCGTAGCCGGCAACAGATCCAGGTCAAGCAGTGAATTTCCGCAACCATAAGCGTGAGTCATGTAACCGGTTGGAATGGGTTCGTGTCGCTCGAAGAAGCGCGAGAAGTACGTGCGGTGATGCCGCGTCTGTTCGGGCAGGAGCGTGTCGATAGGCCCGAATGTAACCGAAGCCGGAAATTGACGATGCGCCTCCAGCAGGCTGCTGAGCCAGTGCGGCGTGGCGCTCTGGTCGTCGTCGAGGAAGGCGATCAGACGGGCATTCGTTGACGCGAGCGCCAGGTTCCTCGCATTGGCGACGCCGGGATTAGGTTCGTGAACATATGAGAGCGCGACATGGGGCGGCGCTTTGTGCGCAAGGTCCTCAGCGCAGGCTTTCGCGCCACCTTCCGGGTCATTGTCCACGATCACCAGTTCGAAGTCGCCGCAGGATTGCTGCGCAAATACGCTGCGAACAGCGAGCGCAAGGCCTTCATTTCGCCGGAAGGTCGGGATGACGACCGCCACTGTCGCGGTCATGCTGGCGCTCCCCGCACCGCGCGCAGCGCTTCCGACATGGTCAGGAGCGATGCGCCAGCGTCGACAGCCTCGGCGACCAGATTGGCGAGCGTGGCTTCAGATACTCCAAATCCGGACGATTGCTCACCAACGTCGTGCGTGAAGAGCACGATCCAGCCCGGTGACTGATTCAGGGAGCGGATCGCAGCCAGCGCCCGGTCGGTCCGCGCGGTGGAGCCATCGAGTTCATAGGCCCGTAGCTGCATCAGGTCCGATTTGGTGGTGTTGGTGCCCGGAAGGATGCCGCGAACGCTGTCAAACCGGCCAATCAGGTGGCGCTTCAACGCAACCGTCGTCTCGCCATAGGGGTACGCAAACTGGGTGATCGGAACCGGCGCGCCCATCCGTTCAAGCCGCTCCAGATTCTCCTCGATGTCTGCGACAGCATCTGCTAGCGGCGTCAGCGCGCAGTCGATATGCGACTGCGTATGCGCACCGATTTCGTGTCCGGCCGCCACCAGACGGCGGATGTCGGATTCGTCGAACAGTTCTCCGGTTTCGTTCCGCGTGCCCGACATGCCGGTGCAGGCATAATATGTGCCGTGACCGCCAGCCTGTTCGAGAATCCGGGCGCCGGCGATCGCCGCAGACTTCGGAAAATCGTCGAACGTGAAGCAGACGATCGGCCTGTCCGGCGCAATGGTGAGCGGCAATGCGGTACGCCATTGCGTCAGGCGCCGTGTAACCTTGGCGACCGGTCCTCGATCGGGCGAATAGGAAGACGGGGAAAGGCTGACCATCGAGTCCTACAAATGGTTCGCGTACATGCGGGCCCGATAGAGTTTCAGTGCGAACAGGCGCACTGGCAAGGGCAGGTTGCGGTGCAGCGCCACCATGCGGCTTGCGCCGGCAACGAATGGCCAGTTCCGCATCATGCCCGACATGAATGTCAGCTTCATCCGGCGCGTCGCGGTCGGATGGTTGTGAACAAGCCGGGCGTAGTTGGGACCAGAGCTGCCGAACTTCCGGATCAGCACATCGTCAGGCTCAAGCCCCAGATGGGTCGCCGTGTTTTCGACATGCAGGATCGGGAAGACATGGGCCACGCGGAGGCCCCAGTCTACATCTTCCCAGCCCCAGCCGCTGAACTGTTCATCGAACTCGACCGTCCGCAAAACCTGCTTGTGCACGACGATGTTCGACGAGAATACGAACCGGCCCGGATCAAGGGCCCGCCGGTTTGCCGGTATGCAGTCGGATCGCTTCGCCTGGGCAGCATGCAGTTTCTGGTTCGCGCCAGGCTTGACCTGCTTGAGTGAGAAACCTCCTGCAATGACCGCCGGCGTTTTCTGTTGCTCAGTAAGCCCGATGTATTTGCTGAGGAAATCGACGCTGTCAGGCAGCATGTCGGCATCGATGAAAAGGACCCACTCCGAAGTCGCTGCGCAGACAAGCCGGTTCCGAGCCGCGCTGCGGCCCGAATTCTGCCGGGCATTGATATAGCGGGCGGGCCCCGGGAACTTCAGAATGGCGCCCTCAATGCGCGCGGCCATGTCCGCATCATCGGAGCCATCATCATAAATAAGCAGTTCGGACGCGTTCGCGCCGGTTTGCAGCGTCAGGGCGGTGATCAGTGACGTTGGGTCGTCGTGATAGGCCGGGATGCAGATGGAGAGTTTCACGGCAGCCGAAACGCCGTTCGTCTTCTCAATCAGAGCGACCGCAGGCAATTGGCTTTCGGATGATGGCGTCAGACTGGTCATGGCCGCAACTTACCGGGAACGCGTCCTGTCGCCGAAGAGGCAGGGTGCTGTCTTCAGCATAATATAGATATCGAACCAGAAGGACGAGCGATTTACGTATTCGAGGTCCAGGCGGATACGCTCGCGCACTTCTTCCCGCGTGTGAACAGGGCCACGAGACCCGTTGACCTGAGCCCAGCCGGTTATACCGGGTTTCACGCGATGACGGTGTGCATAGTCGCCCACGATATCGTGGACCTGGATTGTCTCGGTCGTCATGCCGACGGCGTGCGGGCGCGGCCCAACGAGTGACATTTCGCCGGTCAGGACATTCAGAAGCTGGGGCAGCTCGTCGAGAGAGGTGCGACGAATAATTCGCCCGACGCGCGTGACCCGCGGGTCGTCCGCCGTAGCCTGCTCTGCCATCCGTTCCTCTGCGGCCGCATCGGTCTTCATCGACCGGAATTTCCAGACACGAATGAGCTGGTTGTTGAAGCCGTGCCGCTTCTGCCGGAAGAACACCGGGCCCGGGCTGTCGAGTTTCACAGCAATCGCAACAGCAAGCAGGATCGGAGAGAACACGATCGCAAGCAGCAGGGCGAACACGATATCGCTTGCGCGCTTGGTCAGGGCCCTGCGAACATCGCGAGGCGCGCCCGAGACGTATGCCGCAGGTGAATGCGCAATCTGGGACAAGCTCGCCGTTTCCGGATCGAAACCGTCGAGGTCGAGAAGCAGGACGATCCGATGTGGCAGAATCCTGAGTTTGTCGATCAGGGTCCGCACCCGGCTGCGGGCGTCAGACGTCACGGTCACGACGATCCGGTCTATGTCGGGCAGGCGATCCCAGGTCAGCAGGTCGTCGAGCCGGCCGAGGACCTTGACCCCGGCGATGTCTTCCGGCGCGCGGCTCAGGCGGTCGTCAAAAACGCCGACAATGTTGAGCTCGTGGCTTTCGCTGTTGCGCAGGATCAGGCGGCGGGCATTTTCCGTCGCTCCGACAATGACGATGTTTTCGCTGAGGCGGCCGGAGCGTGCCAGGAGGCGGGTGACAGTCATGACGGCCGCGAGGACCGTGATAATTCCGACGGCCGCCGCCGCCGCTCCGAATGCGACATCCCGAATGTCGTGGGACTGCCGATCGTTCAACAGGTAAACAGCGCCTGTCAGGAGAGCGTTCGGGACAAGCGCCCCCAGAACGGCAGATCGCAGCTGTTCTGCGACTGGCCGGTTCAGGGAAACCTGGAACGCCCCGAACAGGTGGAGGCCGATCAGGCTGGCAACTGGTATCAGGATGTAGGGCAGAGCATACGCGACTTGCGCATTGAGCAGGGTCTCACCTGACATGCGCAACGCAGCGTACGCCGAGAGCGTCGCCACCGCGGCTGCCAGGAGGCGAGCGCCTTCCCGAATTGCGAGGGGAAGCATCCTCGCCGGCAGCTGCGTCGCATCGTTCTCGAAGTCATTCGCCTTGCGCACAGTACCGGAAGGCAGGAGTGCCGGCTGCGCGCCAGACGGCGGCGCGAACTGCGCTTCAGCGTCCCTGGTTGGTGCCCCGGCTAGCATAATCTTCCTTCCTGTCGGCATCCGTTCCAGGACGGTTGCTTCGACGTCTGGGGGAAGGCTAGTCGATCAGCGTCAAGATCGGGTTTTAGCGATACCGGCAATTTTGCTGAAGTTCGAGACAATCTGCCGGTTTGCGCTACAGAACGAGACTTGCGGTCAGGGGAGGCATTCACTACACCGCTAATCCGCGCTGGAGAGGTGGCCGAGTGGCTGAAGGCGCGCCCCTGCTAAGGGCGTATACGTTAACGCGTATCGAGGGTTCGAATCCCTTCCTCTCCGCCATGATTCCCGACGTCTCCCAGCCCATCGCCCCGTGAAACCGGGACGTAATTGTGTAACCGGTTTCACAAAATTGGGGGCGACAAAGCCCGTTCGGCGCTGTTTGGTTCTCTGTGTGATATTCTCGCCACGCGATGCAAATCGCCGAAAATATTTCCGGCGCAAGGCCAAGGGCCGAGCAGCGTTGAATTCAGGCAGAACATTAATTCATTGAAAACATAGAAGAATGAATGCTTTTGCGAACTGATCGATCAGCGAATGGGGATGCAAAAGAGCGCAAATTGCGTAGGTTTACGCAGCATTGCGGCTAAAAATATAGATAACGCTAACATTTCTTTTCGCGAGGGGGCTTGATAGCGCAAACATTCGGTGATGCACTATGAAACGCAGGGCGCGTGGTGGCCACGCTCGTCTGCCGCAAAACAAACATTTGACCTATACGTCCGGACAAGGGCGAGGGTCGTAGGGAGGAATTTAGATGAACAGTCAAACGGGCGGTATTGCGAGCTGTGTTGGCCGCAAGTCCATGCTGGCGGCTCTGTTCTGCGGGGCTTCCGCGATTTCCCTGGTCACTGCCATGCCGGCGGCTGCACAGGAGTCGGACGGAGAACTCACGCAGGATGTCGTGGTCGTTCAGGGTGTGAGGGCATCTCTCGAACGCGCCATGGATATGAAGCGCGATGCGAGCGGCGTTGTGGACGCCATTTCGGCCGAGGACATCGGCAAGTTCCCGGACACCAACCTCGCTGAATCGCTGCAGCGGATTACGGGCGTGTCGATTGACCGGGTCAACGGTGAGGGGTCCAAGATCACCGTTCGCGGCTTCGGTCCGGGCTTCAACCTGATCACGCTCAACGGGCGTACACTGCCAACTGCAGAAGTCAGCGCTATCGGGGAGCGCGGCAACTACGGCGCGGGTGGCGACCGCTCGTTCGACTTCTCGAACCTCGCCTCGGAAGGTGTCTCGGCCCTCGAGGTCTACAAAACCGGACAGGCAATCCTGCCGTCAGGCGGTATCGGCGCGACTGTGAACATCAAGACGCGCCGTCCGCTGGATGATCCGGGTACGACCGCAAGCATCCAGGCCAAGCTGATCAACGACACGAGTGTCGAGAGCGGCGATGACTTCACGCCGGAGATCTCGGGTCTCGCCAGCTGGACGGACGATACCGAGCGCTTCGGTGTCGGCCTGTTCGGCTCCTACTCGAAACGCGACTCCGGCGCGCCGACGCAGCAGATCAATGACTGGATCGTGCGGCGGTCAACCGATGGCACGATCGACGGCAGCTACACGCGCGGCAATGGCTCGACCATCGTCACTAATCCACCGGCCGCCGGCGAGCTCTATGCTGTGCCGCAGGACAGCCGCTATGACTTCTCGGATATTTCCCGGGAGCGCATCAACGGCCAACTGGTCCTGCAATACAAACCGATGGACAACCTGAAGCTGACGGGTGACTACACCTACGCTCAGAACAAGTCGGAAGAGCTGCGCTACGAGCAGACCAACTGGTTTGCGACGCCGCTCGATGAAATCCGGTTCGATGGCAACCCGACGGTCGACAGTGTCGCCTACATGATGGAAATCAACGGCGGCACGAAAGACATCGGCTTCGAGCAGACGAACCGCGCCACGAAAGACGAACTCAAGTCGCTCGGCTTCAACGCCGAATGGGAGTTCAGTGATCGCGGCACGATGATCTTCGATGCGCACAGCTCGAAGGCGGAATCCGGCGGCGATAACCCGCTCGGTCACACGGCAACGTTCGTGACCTTCGGCGCTCCGGTCATCTATCAGCACTCTGTCGACTTCAGCAGCGGTTACCCGATCCAATCCTACACCATCGACGACACGGTCCGCGGTAACGGCAACGGCGTCCTCGACGTCGGCGACCTTGGCACGCAGGTGCAGCGGAGCAATGCGTCGAACATGGATCACCAGGTCGACGAACTGGATCTCCGGTTCGTGTGGGACTTCGACAACAGCAAGCTCACCTTCGGCGGAAACTACCGTGACACCGAAATGAACCGCTGGACCCGGACGACACAGCAAGACCTCGGCAGCTGGGGCATCGCTAATCCGGGCGACGTGGAACAGTACGCCCCCGGAATGGTCCAGCAATACTGCCTCGCCTGTACGTTTGACGACGTGCCGGTCGGGCAGGCGAACATCGCCTTCCGTTCGGATGCCGCTGCGCTGTTCCCGACCCTGGCTCAGGCCTATGCGGGCAACGCGGTCAACGTCTCTGAGACCGCAGACACCGTGCAGGAAGAAATCTCGGCGCTCTATGCTGCATTCGAGATGAAGAGCGAGCTGCTCGGCCGTCCGGCCCGTGTCAACGCCGGTATCCGGTACGAAGACACCACTGTGAAGTCGATCACGCAACAGTCGGTGCCGTCTGGCATCCTGTGGACCGCAGACAACGACTTCCTCGTCCAGCAGTCCGGCGCGAAGGAAGACGTAACGGGTGACGGCTCGTACGACTACCTGCTGCCCAACATCGACTTCCAGGTCGACGTGACGGACAATGTGGTCGCCCGCGCGTCCTACAGCAAGACGATCGGCCGGGCCGGCTATGGCAGCCTGTTTGCCTCGACAACGGCAAATGCTCCGAACCGTCCGACGGTTCTGGGTGGCCAGGTCACCGGCAGTTCGCAGAACCCGGGCCTTCTTCCGCTCGAGTCCGACAACTTCGACGTTTCGCTCGAATGGTACTACGGAGACACGAGCTATGTGTCCGTCGGCTACTTCGACAAGCGTGTGAAGAACTTCATCGGTACGGGTGTTGTTGACCGGAACCTGTTCGGCCTGCGAGATCCGACGTCCGGTGCAGCCGGCACGCGTTCGGGCGATGCACTCGATATCATCGATGCGCTTGGTGTCGACCGGTCCGAAGCGAACCTGTTCACGCTGGTTGCCCTGATCGACGCCAACAATGGCAACGTCTCTGCGGCGCAAGCCGAGTTTCAGTCGCACCTCGTGGGCAACGCCCTGCCGCAGGCCTATGTGGACCAGATCCTGGGCCTGTATGACGTGACTGCGAATTCCAATGATCCGCTGCTGACCTTCGCTGTCTCGCAGCCGATCAACAACCGCGAAGGCAACATCGACGGCCTTGAGTTCGCATGGCAGCACTTCTTCGGTGACACGGGCTTTGGCTTCCAGGCCAACTACACGCTCGTGAACGGCGATGTGGAGCTCGACCCAGCGTCGGATCCGTCCGAGAACCAGTTCGCTCTCGTCGGTCTTTCCGACACGGCGAACCTCACGGCGATCTACGAGAAGTACGGCTGGTCGGCGCGTCTGTCCTACAACTGGCGGGATACGTTCCTGTCGGCGACGAACCAGACGGGTGACCGCAGCGGTATCTATGTCGAAGACTACGGCCAGTATGATCTGAGCGTCAGCTATGACCTCACGGACCGGCTGTCGCTGTCGTTCGAAGGCATCAACCTGACCGGCGAAGATCAGCGGATGTACCACCGCGTTCCGGCTGAGGTGTACTACGTCTACGAACTGTCGCCGCGCTATGTCTTCGGTGCGCGCTACCGGTTCTGATATTCGGTCGGAGCCACCTTCCAACGAATGGAAAAGGCCGCTGCTTGCAGCGGCCTTTTTTCCCTTGCTTGAGAGCGCATCCGATTTGCTTCATCCTAGATGACTCAAAGACGCTGCGAACAGGCAGACGACAGAAAACCTCCCGAAAGGCCGGACATGGCTAGGAATGTACTGCTCAACAACATCGACCATCCTGACCTGAAAGTCGTGCCGGGGCAGGGCGAGGAATTCGGCGACAGCGTCAACCAGACCGTCGTGTTCCCGACCGAGTTCGAGGAGGTGCAGCGGGAATATCCAATCCTGTTCCGTAGGGACGCCAACGGCAAATTCCAGGCGGTCGCACTGCTGGGCCTCGACAAGAATGAAAACCTGTTCCTGTCACCGGATGGCTGGCGTGCCCGGCATGTTCCCGTCATTCACCAGCGGGGACCGTTCATGATCGGCTTCCAGGAACGCAAGACCGATGGAAATGTCCGGCGTGAACCCGTCATCTATGTTGACCTGGAAGATCCGCGCGTCGGCACGGCGAAGGGCCAGCCACTGTTCCTGCCTCACGGCGGCAATGCGCCATATCTTCAGCATGTCAGCCAGGTGCTTCGTGCCATTGACGTGGGACTCGGCCTTGTCGATCCGATGTTCGAGGCTTTCGAAGAGGCGGAGTTGATTGAACCGGCGTCCATGGACGTAGCGCTCGATCAGCATACCGTCTACCAGGTGCCGGACATCTATTCCATCAATGCGGAGCGACTTGCGACACTTGATGGGCCGGCGCTCGAGAAGCTCAACCGGTCGGGCTTCCTTCGCCACGCCTACCTGGTGCTGGCGTCACTCCCGAACGTCAACCGGATCATTGAAATGAAGGCAAGTCGGCGGGAACTGGCCCGGCAGGCATAATCACGGCGGACCGGACGGACGATGGTTGAGATCGCGCGCAAGACGGACGTACTGAACGGCATCGAGCCGGGCTCGATCCCCTATGCGGACCTGATGCAGGCAGAAAAGCCCGTTGTCCTGCGCGGGATTGCACAAGATTGGCCCCTTGTCAGGAAAGGCAAAGAATCCCCGCAAGCCGCGATGGATTACCTCCTGACGTTCTATCAGGGCCGGCCGGTTGTCGGCTATTCGTGCGCGGCGGACATCGCCGGCAGGTATTTCTACAATGACGAACTGACGGGGCTGAACTTTGAGCGCGGTCGGGTTCAGCTCACGGAATATTTTGATCGCATCCGCGATCACCTCGGCCAGCCGGACGCGCCGTCCTTCTACATCGGGTCGACCGATCTCGACATATACCTTCCGGGCTTCCGCGCGGAAAATGACCTTGTGCTCAACGACCCGATGTTTGCGACCAATCCGCCTGTGGTCAGTATCTGGCTCGGAAACCGCACGACGGCTTCAGCGCACTACGACATGTCGAACAACATTGCCTGCTGCCTTGTAGGAAGCCGGCGCTTCACGCTGTTTCCGCCGGAGCAGGTCGAAAACCTGTATCCGGGCCCGCTGGAACCGACACCGGGTGGCCAGGTTGTCAGTATGGTTGATTTCCGCGCCCCGGACCTCGAGCGCTATCCCCGGTTCGAGGCGGCACTGGAAAGTGCGGAAGTCGCGGATCTTGAACCTGGCGATATCCTGTTCTACCCGGCGATGTGGTGGCACCATGTCGAGGCGCTCTGCGACTTCAACGCGATGGTGAATTACTGGTGGAATACGTCGCCAGCGTATATCGACACGCCGCAGAACACGATGTTGCACGCGCTTCTGTCATTGCGCGACCGGCCCGAGCACGAAAAGCGCGCCTGGAAGGCGCTGTTCGACTACTATGTGTTCGGCCCGGCTGAACGCGCCGGTGCACATCTTCCGGAACATGCGCGGGGTGACCTAGCCCCTATGGACGAAGTCAGCGCACGGAAGTTGCGCGCCAAGCTGTTGAACCGAATGAACCGCTGACGGATCGGGAGGGCGAGTTGGAGTCTCAGAAAGTCAGGAAAG
>ERZ795053.7341-NODE-7341-length-10649-cov-4.150651_pt1 | contig 10649 bp, 8 predicted proteins | sample MGYA00375137_ERZ795053 | MGnify/ENA primary metagenome ERZ795053 (study PRJEB30182, sample SAMN05720284) | activated sludge metagenome | isolation source: Anaerobic digester | place: Hong Kong | collected 2014-12-17 ... | reverse complement strand
CGATAGCGCCCGCCACCTTCCTCTGCGTCACTCCAGTTCCACAGCGACCGCAGCCGATCGTTGCGAAATTCAAATGCTTGAACGTGCATCGTGTCATACGTGCCGCGTTCAATTAACAGACTGGGAGTCTTACCGTCGAGATACGCAACGCACATCTGATTGCGCGAAGCACGGTTGTATTCAGGGAAGTGCTCACGCGGGATCCAATCAACGCGGGCTCGTTCCTTGCCCGTCATGCCGTCAAGCACCAACAAATGCTCGGGTCCGGTGAAAACGCGGCCTTCCGCATCTCGCCGATCACCTTGCCCGGCTTTCAGGCAAACCTCTGCTTTGCCGTCGCCATCCAAGTCATGAACGATCATCGGGGAATACCAGATACCGTGTTCAATGGCCCAACCGAGATCATGTCGCCACAGGAAACTGCCATCGGCAAGATAAGCTTCGATCTTGAACGTGGCGGGGCTGGGCTTCCAATACTTCTCGTACGGGTCGACATTTCCGCCGGGCTGTTTGATGACAAAGTCGAAGCTGCCGTCGCCGTCTAAATCGGCCAGCCCACACTTGGAAAACGTATGCTCGCCATCAAGCTTGATTGTCAGGTGGTGTTGAGGATCGTTCGCAACTTCCGCAGCAACCGATTCGGATCGGGCCAGTTCTCGACCGTCCACCACGGCAGCGATCGCATATCGATTCACGCGTCCCGCCACCGGACGTTCATCGACGAAGTCAGTTGTTGTCGTCAACGGCGATTCGTTCAGTTTGATCTGCGAAGTATTCTCCGTGTGGCGATAGACATTGAAGGCGACATCCTTCGGATCTTCGGCTAACAATCGCCAGCCGAGGTAGATGCTTCCTTCGCCCGCAGGCATAGCGAGCAGGCCTCGATTGAGTCGTTCGGTTACGCGAGTCTTCGCGTATCCAACCACTTTGGGCTTGCGATTCGGGTCCGGTAGTGGCGTGAACTCGAGGTAGTCGTAGTAACAGGAACCGGGATTCGTTGCCGATGCATACCGGTCGTCGACCCACAGTTCGAAGCCACGTTCCCCAACTTCGACAAGCCCCAGGTTACCACGCGAGCTTTCGAGTTTCTGCCAAGTGCGTCCGTCGAACGAGACACCGATGGGACGCGCAACGCCACCGAGTTCCGCATAGTACTTACCGGGAGCGAGATCACGGATGACCGTGTGCAGAGGTGGTGCGCCGTCGGTCGGTGAGTTGCGGTCTTTCTCGACTCGTGGCGACTGGAGCACGACGCCTCCTGACCACTTCTTGTCCGCATCCTTGTCGGTTGACCAAAGATTCCACTTGCTGTCAGAAAATCGGTTCGTTTGCCAAGCATCACTCGGTTGTGTCACGTCTTCGGCTTCAAAGCGAACAGGATGTTGCTGCTGGGCGGAAAGATCCGCGAGCGAGAAACTCAGTAACAGCGCGCAGCACACAAATGATTTCATAGCGAACCGCCTGAATTGCGATTGATTGCAGTGTTGTGTCATCGAATCATCACTCTGGCTTATACGGGAGTCACGACATCAGCTAGAAGGCACTCGACGACGTCTTTGGCGGAGTAGCTGTCGGCATCGGATGTGGACAGGAAATTGACGATGCTACGCACGTCGTCACCACTTGTCACCAGAGGCTGTTCGAAAACCTCGTTATCTCGAACTTGCCCCAGTCCTACATTCGTGAGCAAACCGTTACAAACACACTTTCGTCCGTGAGTATCCGCCTCGTCGCCTCCCTTCCGAACGTAGGCATCAATCCCTTCTGCCGGGCAGCGCCATCCGAGCGATCCGTCCGGTTGCTTGTACGCCTGGCGCAGGAATCCGAGATCACACATCCTGGTTCTTTCATTACAGACCGCTTCGTCTGACATCGAACCGGCAAGTTGCAGGACCTTGAACGGAAAGCCAGCGGGTGACGCACGAGGGTCGGTCCGGACGTCCACCGTGCCAGCTCGGACCATGGCGAGCACTTCTCGTTTAATATCTTCTCGGAAGCCCGATTCCTCACAGAACGCAAAAGCGGTTCCTACTTGCACGCCCGCGGCTCCCAGCGCCAGCGCTTCGTTAACTCGTTTGGGAGTCCCGCAGGATCCGGCCAACCAGAATGGCAGCCCAATCGATCGTATCGCGTTCAAATCCGGAACGTCTCGCTCGCCGTAGATTGGCTCGCCGCGTTCGTCGAGTTGCATCGTACCTCTTGGTGGCGCGTTATGGCCGCCGGCGGTCGGTCCCTCGACGACAAACCCGTCCACCTTGCCGCTCGATTTACGTGCGAGCATGGTGGCGAGCGCCGGCGATGCAATAATCGCCAGGAACTTCGGTCGCTTGAGCCAAGGGACTTCGCCGGCGGTAAACTCTTCGGGGCTAAAACGAGTCACGAAATTGTCGTCGCCCTCCGCACCAGACACGTGCAAGGACAACTCGACCGGCTCTCCCCGACTCAACTGATCCAGGATGCCTGGAATCGCCCGCGGAATGCCAGCGCCCATCAAAACATAGTCGACATCGGCCAGCATCGCACCAAACAAAGACGCCAGAGTGGGAGCTTGGATCTTCTCCAGATAGTTGATGCCTACCAGCCCGTCGTGCCCTTCTTTCGCGAGATAGACCTCCACAAAATTCGCGACGACGAGTAGTTCTAGCTGACGCTGCGTCGGAGACACACTCGGCATCGCGCACGAGATGAATGGCTGACCCGGTGCCTTGCCCCCCGGAATGAAATAGCGCTCAAGTATCGGCTCGATCATCGCGGGGAAAGGAAACTCGGCCATTGCCCGTCGCAAGTCGCCGCCCAGATCCCCAAGTTGCAATCGACGACATAGAACCAAATCCAAGGCCGTACCGGAAACAACTCCCATTTGGCCCGTCTTGGCGACCGCCCGTGCCAGCGGCCAAGCAGAAACGGCAGCTCCCATTCCACCTTGTATGATGACAGGGTCGGGCTTCGCGATCATGATCCAGCTCCTTGTATTACGTAGCAATTCACCTTGTGGCTTAACCATCGGCCAGCAGTTGATTCGACGCAACTCTCATCAAGAAGTTTACCAATCTGCCCCGCCGTGAAAGCGACGCATCGGTAACAGTTCTGTCAAAGAAATGTAATCGTCGGGGCCGGTCAACGCAGATTCATCGTTCGATGACCGTCGCTGGAATCGTGCGGAAATAACACACCTTTAAGAATAATTGATGTAGAGAACCGCAATTCGGAGAGCGATAGCGACTGCAGGACGGCGACGGTCGCCGTTGCTGCGCGCGACTGCACCGCTTATGCACACTCGAACGGTGACCTCTCTGAAGTTCAAGTGACCGATCGCGTCGATCAGCGTACGTGTCCGAGGCAGATAAGCCGGGCGAGCGTTGTGGACTATTCTGGCATCCACATGGATACAACAATTCCAGACATCTGCACTCCCCAGACACTGAGTTGACGAATAATATCGTCGATGCTCGCTTCCGGCTATTGGGTCAACGCTCGCCGAATCAACTCGGGTGCGTTCACGTTATTGCGAGCAAATAGCCAAGGAGCCGGCGCGACCTGCTGGATCGAGGACGGGCGTAGAATGTCCATTTGCTACGTCTCTCCGATGCTGGTTTCGCAATTGATATAGCACTTTAGTAATATGACCACGTCTCCATTGGCTGCGAAACGCATCTTCAATGCTCGAGTTGCAGCACTCGCGAGCGTTCCGGTTGATACACGACCTCTTCAACTCGCAAACGTCGTTTGCCACTGGGCACACGCCAACGGATCACGTCGCCGAGGCGGTAGCCGAGAATTGCGGTCCCGATGGGTGCGAGGATCGACAGTTTATTTTCTGCGATGTTGGCTTGGTTGGGGTAGACCAGCGTGTAGGTTTCCACTTCATCGGTGTCCAAGTCGCGCAAGCGGACTGTCGAGTCCATCGTGATCACGTCACTGGGTACCTCTTCGGAGTCGACGATCTTGGCCCGTTGGAGTTCCGTACGCAGATCCGTCAGGTACGACTTGGGCAGGATCGCTTCCGTGAATTCGCTCGCGAGCAGATGCTCCAGGCGTCGTCGATCGCTATTGGTGATAATGATTGTTCGTCGGGACATTGCTCAACTCCTAGATTCGTGAATGAACTTGTCACAACGACAAGCGATGCAAGAGACGCTATGCGAGTAACAACGCAAGTCGTGTGCCGGATTCAATTGCAGTCTCAATGGAAGTGTCGGAACTGCGATAGACACGTTTCAACCCTGCCTCTTTGAAAACGCTACAGGTTAGAAAAAGAGATCAGGTCCACTTGGATCACTGTCGAGTCCGCCGCGCAAGTAGGCCCACGCGCCCAGGAGCCAAAGAAATGTCCCCACGCAGACCACTCCCAATGTTGCACCTGTGAAGCGATCTAATGCTTCGAACTGCGTCGTTGCTGGTTGTTGACTGGCGTCCGCCTCAAGACTCAGGGCGCAGTACGCGACCATTCCTATCGTTGCGACGAGACATCCGCTGATGACAAGTCGCTTTCCTCGACGCATGATTCGCTCGGCCTGAGCATAGATCTCCAATTTCGATAGAGCGGGGTCTGTTTTTGAAGTGAGAGCGATCATGGCTATCTCGGAAGGTGAGTTTCGGTTCGGCATGAGCCGGAAGTATCGACGGAAGTCGAGCGATGGCTGTCAACCGAGGAGGACAGTGTTAATGACTGGCGACGACGGTGATATAGTACTGTCGGAGTTGTCTCGTCAGTTGCACAATTCGAGAACCGCGCGACTGGCGAGCGTTTGCGAACGCCATGTCGCGATACCGCATGATCTGCAGATTCCATGTGCAAGACGAGCATATGGCCATTCACGCGAACGGCAAGCGTTGTGGGTGTGACGTCGGGAAACTCAGAACTAAGCATGTCGATCGCGGCAAGGGCTAATTGGACGGCATGGTAAGTCGACGAGCGAGCTTCAATGACGACGCCTTCGTCAACAGCCTCGATTGATAGGCCCGACAAACGCCCGCTGGTTCGTTGCTCGATTGCAAACTGAAACAAATTGAGGAGTTCATTTTGGGCATTCCATTCCTCGACAGACATAAAGAGCATCCTTGTTCGATAGAGACCTCGGTGGGAGTCAAGAGACACTCGGCTCCCGACTTGGTTGGTGAGCGGGGTATGCAAGTCCGATGCCTGCCGACCAGTTTCTGCAAATAGCATCGTCAGACTTGAGATCCGCTGCTGCGCGCGGCAACACTCCGTGACTTGTTCCGCGGGCGCCAAAGCCTGTGTCGCAATGACTGTGTGACACTTTCGATGGACAGTGTCGCCGCCTGTTGTCAGTTCATCAGATGAGGGCCGATAGATTCGTCGAGAAATTGATAGGCCTCGTGCTTTACGCTCGTGGCGCGAGGTTTGCTTTGAAAGCATCGAATCGTCGATGTCGCTGGTGACGTCGTCACAGAATGCACTCGGGCAAGTACTTACGGAGACTCAAATGAGACTAACGATTGTAGCTTTGATGCTAGTCGCAACGACTAGCTCGGGGGCCCCGCTTCCTGATGAAGATGTTCAGTTCCAAAACGACACCTTTCAACACTATTGGGGCCAGGACTTTGTTTGGAAGTTCGATACGCTGCCGACCAAGGGAGCCGTCCCGTCGGAACGAGTTCCTTATTCCGGATACATCTATCCCGATACGGCTGGTGGGACTCAAGCTGCTCTACGAAAGTACGATGCTGCCTTTCACGGTCGTCGATCACTTGCCGCTGCCTACGAACGATGGGATACAACCGCGTTTCAAGAACCGGTTAGAAGACGTGGTGGCCTGTTTGGATTAGTCCAAGTTACTCGCATGGGCACGCCGCACTGGCATGGACACTGCAACGGCTGGACATCTGCTGCGATCCGTCATGCGGAACCACAGCACAGCGTGACACGAAATGGCGTCACCTTCTCGCCTGCAGAGATCAAGGGACTGCTGGCGGAGATCTATATCTACAACGATCACCTGGATCTTTCAGGCTCCGGCGACTTGATTAGTGCTGGGCTATTTCACGCGGTGTTGACGAACTGGCTGGGCCGCGGCAGTCATCCCTTGGGGATGGAGTCGCACCCGGGCGAAGAGAAATGGAACTATCCCGTTTACTCGTTCGCCAGTTCTTCTGCGATGCATTCCGACCACCAAGTCGAAGTGAAACTGAATCTCGCGTCAGCAAAAGATAGCCAGGGCGAGTTCGATGAGAGCCCACGGATTCAGAAGGTCACCTACTTTCACTACATGTTGGATTTGAACGACGACGGCGAGATCGTTGGCGGTTACTTCCTTCGCGACAGCAGCCGGATCGATATGTTGTGGTTGCCACTGCGACCGAAGCTCTCCGGGGAGGAAGGACATGAGCGCGGCAATCCACACGTCAATGTCAACGAAGTGCTGGCCATATGGCGGGAGTCGGTATCGGAAGAGACTCGTGCTGCATGGCCTGTCGCCGACCCGGCCCCCGAAGACCGGATAACGCTCGACGCTGATCGCTGGCAACCTCTTCAGATTCCAGGCACCACCGCAGCGTCAGCCAACGTGGCGGAAGAAGACGAATCCGTCGAGACAGGCGGTTGATTCTTAGCGATTGGAGCGGTCTTTGCGTATGTGTCGCGTTGTTTCGTCAAACTCCCTGGGAATTCGACGGCCACAGCCGCTACACGTCCGTGCGACTCGCACTAGGCCGAACAAGGCTCTGCGCAGTTCCGGAGGTATCGTTCAGCGTGGACCGTGTCGGAACTGCGTGGACCTGTTCCGCCTACCTATTTCTTGGCCGGCCCTCCGTCTGCAAGCGAACTTCCCAATCCGATGCGCTTCAGGCGGACGGGCCATCAAGAGGCAGGGCGATTCGTTTGTTGAAGTTGCACAAGATGTACGACGGGCCTCCGAGCCCGTCGAATAACGACTTAGATTCATCGACGGGCTCGGAGGCCCGTCGTACAAACCTCTCAGTTTGAAAAACTGAAAGGCCCTACATCAAGAGGCGTCAGGTTTGACTTACGGGCGATAATCGGCGGCCGCGAGACCATGCTTATGCAGCAACTTGTGCATTCCTTGCCGCGACATGCCGGCCTGCCTTGCTGCTTGCGAAACGTTGCCCTGATGTTGCTTCAGTAAGGATGTTAGGTAACTACGCTCGGCGTGATCCAGCGTTTCGCCGCGAGACGCACTGAAAGCGAGTCCGCCAGCTTGCTGCGTGTCGAGAGCCGATGGCTGCAGGGACGGCGGAAGATCACTCACTTCGATCATTTCCGTCCTCGCCAAGGCGATCGCGCGTTCGACCACGTTACGTAGCTCGCGGATGTTGCCTGGCCAACGGTACTGTCGAAAACAGGCAGCGACTTCGTCAGAGAAGCCCTGGACAACGGAATTGGCGGGCCGCAATGTATGGAGGAAATGTTTGGCGAGCAGAATGACATCATCGCCTCGTTGCCTTAACGCGGGCAGTTCGATGTGGATCACACCGAGGCGATAAAACAAGTCGCGGCGGAACCGGCCTGAGTTGACTTCCATTTCCAAATCGCGATTCGTCGCGCAAACGAATCGCGTATCGACTTGCACGGGCGTATTCATACCGACGGGCGTGAACGTTTGCTCTTGAACAACGCGCAGCAACTTGGCTTGGAGCGGTGCTGGCAACTCGCCAATTTCGTCGAAGAATGCTGTGCCGTGATTGCATCGATTGAGAAGACCTTCCTGATCCTTCACCGCTCCGGTGAACGAACCCTTCACGTGCCCGAACAAGACGGATTCGAACAGCGTTTCTGGGACGGCCGTACAGTCGATGATTTGAAAGTTGTGTTTCGCGCGCGTGCTGTTTTGATGGATGGTCCGCGCGACGACTTCTTTGCCTGTGCCGCTTTCGCCAGTGATCAGGATGTTGATATCCGTTTCGGCCACGCGATCAATGATGTCGAACAGTTCGAGCATCCGAGGACTGTCGCCGATGATGTCTGGGAACTTCGCCGCCAGCACACGTCTTTCGTCGTCGCTGCGATCGACAACGGGCGTCCGATCAGTCGGCTGGGCCAACGCGCGGCGGACGCTCGACAAAAGGTCATCGTACTTGACCGGCTTCAGTAGATAATCGGTGATGCCCAGTCGCAGGCTCTCTATCGCCGTGGGAATCGATGGCACGCCGGTGATGACAATCAGCGGGATATGCGGCCACTCGTTTCGCCCTTGATGCAACAACTCGAGCTTCAAGTTGCCCGGCATATTCAGATCAGACAACACTAAGTCAAATGACTCACGCGAAAGCGCTTCGAGCGCTGCGTGAGCGTCCGACACGCACTCGCACTCGTAGCCCGCTTTGCGCAGCAGTTCACCGGTCGTCCTCAAGTAGAGAGGCTCGTCGTCGGCGATTAAGATGCGGGCAGTCTGTTGGTCAGTCATGGGAGTCTTCAACAGCGGGTTCGGTACATGCCGGAAAAATGGCCGTGAATCGGCTGCCGTTTCCAACGCTTGAATCAACTTCGATCGCGCCGCCCATCGCTTCAATCAAACTTCGCGACACCGACAATCCCAAGCCCATGCCGCTCGTCGGTTCACCGCCTTTGGTCGTAAAGAACGGGTCGAAGATGTGCGGCAATACTTCATCCGCAATGCCGGTGCCACGATCGGAAACGGCGACTTGAACGTCGCTTCCGGTATGTTTAATGCGAACGGTCACGGTCTCGCCGGCTGGCGAGGCTTGGATCGCGTTGCGGATCAAGTTGTACAAAATCTGCTTCACCTCGCCTTCCGGCAAATGAACGGGTAACGAATTGCCCACAGAATCCGTTTTTAGCTGGATCTGCTGGTTGCGAGCAACGCCGTCAAGCAAAGTCGCGATTTCCGTGACCGTTCGCTCGAGTTTGAATTCGTGGGCCGCCTGCGGACTACGTCGATAGAGTTGATGCATCTGGTGGACGATCGAACTAATGCGTTCGATCTCTCGGTCGATCAATTCCAGCAACTCGTAGTGCTCATCCTCTGGCGTGAGATCGGCTTTAATCAACTCAAACGCATTGCGGATGCCGGCCAATGGGTTATTCACTTCATGTGCGACCCCTGCCGCGAGCTGTCCCAAGGCGGCCAGTTTTTCCATGTGGCGGCGATGGCGTTCTAACTGCTGGATGCGTGCGGTTCGCTCTTGCACGAGTTGTTCCAGATGCTCGGCGTGAAGTCGAATCTGGTCCCGCAAATGGCGTCGTTCGGTGATGTCGCGAATACTTGTGCGAAAGCCGAGATGTTTGCCCGCGTCGTTGTACATCGGCTGCCAAGAAACTGCCATCCAGCGTTTCTCACCGTTGCGGTGAATCGATTGAAACTCGACGTCGTTCGACGAACCACCACGCTTGGCATCTTCAAGCATCTCGGCAATCCGGTCGTGGTGGTCGGCAGCAGTCATTGGGAGCGGATAGTCAACCATCAACAGACACTCTGCAGGACTGTATCCGGTGACTCGCTCGACTGCCGAATTCACCCAGATCAGACGACCGTCCGGCGCGTGCCAACTCTCCCAGTCATAGGTGTAAGTGGCTACGGCACGAAAGCAACCGTCGCTCAGATCACCTTCGTGAAAGGCGTCGTGGCATGTAATCTCACGGGCATTTGTGCTTTTAGGCGACGACAAGGTCTGCTGTCCAATCATTACATCGCGAAGTTGCCAACTCGTTCCGGCTGAAACAAGATCGCGGCAATTCGCCAAGGTCCGGGGTCGCTTTGACTTTCGCATTCTATCAGGTCGCTCACTTCGCAACCGATAAGGCGCGTGCCCAATGGCTCCAACACCGAGACTCCTTCGTCGATGATATCGACGTCCTCTGGATAAACAACCGTGCAGATGAATTCCGCGCCTGAGTTGGTATTGACCAGCAGAACGGTCGAATTCATCGTCACTACGTCATCCGGGACCGACTCCGACTCGACCGCCTCGGCTTCTTCGAGCAGACATTCCAGTTTATCCAGCGTGTGTCGCAGTGCCACGCTTCGTGCATCGTCCGACGATACCAACTGGCCCAGGCGGCAGCGATCGGTGTATGTGAAAATGTTTTGTGCGTTCATGAGATCGTCTCCTTGCTTGTAGGCGCTGCCATCTCCGACAGTTGCCGAAATGAGCTTGGCGGAAGCAGTGTATGCGAACTCTGTGCCACGTCTCGGTTACTTCGAAGTGGCTTTGCCAAACTTGGTCGATGGGCTGCAGTTCCCGCGGTATGAGCTTTGCGTTTACACTGCTGGCGCAAATAAATAAGACACCGGACTTTAACGAGCGAATTATCCACCTTAAAAAAGTGCCAGAGACGTACGTCAACTGCCTTTCGCACCTGACGTTGCGAGTGTCAACGACGGGCGACACTGTCACCTGTAGGCGACATGCCAAGTCGAATCGATTTCTGAGACAGAAAGGATACGTTTGTGTCCACAGAAGAACCGGTTCCCGGCAAAGAGAGCCAAAAGCGAATACCTGTATCCACCTCGCTCCAGCAATTGGCTGACATGACCCAGCAGCCGGCACCTGAGCAACCGCCAATCGACCGTCGAGTCGTGCGGTTGTCGCTCTTGTCGATTGCAATCGGTGTGGCCGCGTCGTTCATTGCCGTCGCGCTGATGAAACTGATTGCCTTGATTACGAATTTGGCGTTCTACGGCAACTTATCAATCGCTGCCGCCAGTCCG
>ERZ795053.7340-NODE-7340-length-10650-cov-6.435772_pt1 | contig 10650 bp, 6 predicted proteins | sample MGYA00375137_ERZ795053 | MGnify/ENA primary metagenome ERZ795053 (study PRJEB30182, sample SAMN05720284) | activated sludge metagenome | isolation source: Anaerobic digester | place: Hong Kong | collected 2014-12-17 ... | reverse complement strand
GGCTCGTGTACTTCAAATTCTGTGAGCTTAGATTCGGACTTATTTGTGCCGGGTCAGACCTACTGGATGTTTTTAGATGGATGTAGCGGTAGTGTCTGTTCTTATGAAGTGACCATAGAAGGAAATTTCATAGAACCGGATCTAACCCCTGATGATATGTGTATCAATTCAGATGTTGGTCAGACATGCGATGATTTGGTGATTTGTCCTGGTAAGAATGTGCAATTAGAAGTTACTGGAGCCCCTGAAAACGTGATATATACATGGTCTGTAACCGACGCAAATGGTTCTACATCTTATGAAACGGATGAGAATCTACTCGATTTATCATTTCCTGATATAGGAGTCTATACAGCTTGTATTGATAATATAAGCAATGGTTGTCCCGGTCAAACGTATTATGGAACTATCTGTAGACAAATCACAGTAGAACCTTATCCTGACGAGTTGTTTATGGATCAATATGTATGTACGGCTGATTTTCCTTATTCCGGTCCTCAGACCGAGGATCCAAATATGGATGGTGACCTTGGATGGCATGGCCCTGCCATATCCACCTTAGACCCAGATGGCTTTATGACGATGTACACAGCCACGTCGGCAAATGGATGTAGTTATGAGCAAACGGTGACAGTCTATGAATTAGAAAATGTAAGAGGAGATGTATTCATTAGTGCATGTGGCCCTGTTAACTATGAATTTGATATTAATGGGACGATTTATCCTGTACAAATAAATTCTTCATTCAATAATTTACCATACAGTTTTCCCGGAGAAGCCGTCAATGGTTGTGATAGTTTGATTAATCTTACAGCAACCGTAATTGATGCAACCGCCTATTTGGATTTTGGGGTTTGTATTGATGGTGAAGTACCAATAACAATTAAGAGTTTAAGTACGGCACCTGCAATCGGTACAGAAGGCATGGAAATGGAAATTGTATGGAAGTTCAATGGTGAAGTCATAGAAGGGGAGGATGACTTTTTTGTCGGGGTATCTGAGGATGGAACATATACTGCATGTATTTTGATAGATTACCTCGGAACACACTGTGAATTCACTTTAGATCCAATAGATGTAAATGTCAGTGATTTTCTCCCTGATATACCTCAACCTGATGACTGGGCGACTTCAATATGTGCAGGTGGAGGCAATGTTTCACTTGTGATTGCCAATACGGAAGACAATGTTTGGTATGATTGGCAAGTATTTGGTGGAACAGTAACAAGTGGTGCGGATTCAGATAGCGTGGTGGTTAGCTGGAATCCGAATATAAGCAATCCTGAAATCTGTGTGAAGGCGAATAATATTTGTGGGAGTAGTCCCGACTCTTGTACAACTTTTAATATCATTTCTCCACCTACCAGTGATTTTATGGCAACGGATTCTACTTGTATAGACAGCGTGTTCATAGTTCAATATTTGGGAATGGATCAACCGGGCAATGTTTATAACTGGAATTTTGGAAATGGAGATCCCGTGCCTCCTGTGAATGGACCAGGGCCGATTCAGATTTACTATAGTGAAGCAGGTGATGCAGTCGTTTCGCTTTCAGTGCAAAATGGGCAGTGTCTGTCGGATACGACGACCATGACTGGAACCATTGTTGACGAGTTGATAATTCCTACGATTGATTGTTCATCTAATTCATCCTCTATAACTTTCACTTGGCCAGATGTCACAGGTGCTGGCGATTATATCGCAAGTTCATTAGAAGGAATGGGTGGAACTCAAACTGGGAATACGTACGAAATTTTGGGTCTGAATGCAGGAGATTCGGTCACGATCCAGTTGGAAATTGTAGATCCAGGATTCTGTAGCAATGTTTTCACAACCTTGACATGTTATGCTCAAGATTGTGAAAATCGTACACTGACTATGAGTTCACCAATCGATAGTATTTGCTTAGATGGCAATGAAGCGCCGTTTATGATTTCTACTTCTGTGAGTCCTGATCCTGGTAATGGTACATTATCGTACTCCGGTGGCACTTGGGTGACTTCCAATGGATTATTTGATCCAAGTATTTCGGGACCGGGAGTATTTACAGTATCGGTAACATTTACGGAACCCAATAATTGTAAGTTTACCAAAACGAAAAAAATATATGTATTTAACCTTCCAGCCAATGACATTGACGTAAGCAAAGACACAATCTGTATTAATGATAATACCAATGTCACTTATTCAGGAGGTGCGACAGGGGTGAGCTATGACTGGGATTTGGGCGATGCCACGGCCAATTCCGGTTCTGGCGGAAGCTATAACCTCTCTTGGGCCACAACAGGAGATAAAACGGTATCCTTAATTGTCGAAAAAAATAATTGTAATAGTGAAGAAATCACAAAGAATGTATTGGTAGAGCCACTTATTGTAGCACCGACGATTTCGTGTGATCATGGTTTGACTTGGGTTTCATTTGATTGGGGCAATGTCATGAATTCTGATGGCTATATGGTAGATGTTTTAGTAGATGGTGTGCCTTATTTTAATGGTGTTATAACAGATAATAATTACGATTTGAGCGGATTGACGACTGGTGCAAGTGTGGATATATCGCTGGAAGTCATATCTGATAATGCTTGTCCAAATGTGACAGTTGTAGAAAATTGTAAAGCAAGTGCCTGTAATGACATTACATTAGCTTTAGATCAAATAGGTCCATTCTGTTTAGACGCAGCAACCACAGCACAGCCTTTGACCTTTGACATATCCGGTGGCAATGGAGATCAGGATGGAGTTGCAGTATGGTCAGGCGACGGCGTAAGTAATGGTGTATTTGATCCAAATACTGCAGGTGCTGGATTGCATACTTTGTATTTAGATTATACAGAGGACTTGATTTGTAATCAAATGGACTCTATGGTGGTAGAAGTCGTACAAACACCTACTGCAGAATTTGCTATAGATCAAACGATTTGTATTCTTGATAATGCCACTGTGACAACGATGAGTACAGCCGGAACGACGAATTATCAATGGCCGGCAGAGGCTAATGCTAACGATAATGGTGACGGAACATATACCTTAGACTTTACACAAGCAGGGACTTATTCGATTAGTGCTACAGCAACACTTGCTCAGTGTGAAAGTTCGGAAGTGACCCATAATATTACAGTAGAACAAGAACTCGACACCGTGACCATAACATGTGGACAAGGTGACGTTGATTTTGTGGTATTTAATTGGAATACGATAAATTGTGCGACCGATTTTGAAATTTTTATAAATGGCATTTCAATTGGTACGCAATCTACAACAACATATTTGGTGGATAATTTGCATCAAGATTCAGTTGTGAATATAGAAGTGTTACCATTGAGTGATTGTGCATGTCCGGGAGTCGCGACCAATAAAAATTGTACGGCGCAGAATTGTCCGATAGTTGGTATCACGCTTATGCCTGAGAATAACAACATTTGCCTTGACGGTACGGAAAGTACATTTATGATAGAGCCACAATTTACGAATAGCGATGGTAGTGGACAGTATGTATGGTCAGGTACTGGCGTAGATGCAAATGGTATGTTTAATCCAACTTTGGCAGGACCAGGGTCACATGTTATTTCTTTGGAATACATGGAAGGAACTTGTCCTTACAATAGTGAAGTGACTATTAATTTATTTGAAATACCAGTGGTAAGTACGGATTTTGTAAATCCTAATTGTTATTTGGATAATACGACGGATGTAATGGTGCTATCCTCCGGTGGAGATGGTAATTATACCTACACAGTAGATGGAGTATCAAGTACCATTAACGGAAGTGTTGAGTTTGCAGTAGGAACCCATACTATTGATATCATAGATGGAAATGGATGTTCGAATAGTACAAGTTTCACTATAACGAAGCCATCGGAACCTGTGAATAGCATCTCAGGACCGACTAGTTTATTGACTTCTGATGAAGGAACATATACTTTAAATCAAAATGCACTTGCTGGAATAACCGTTGATAGTATAGTATGGCAAATAGATGGCGTAACAGTATGTAATTCTTCTAGTTGTACAGAAATAACGCAAAATTTTGAAATAGGAGATCACGTGATTAATACGATCATTTATTTCAACAGCGGTTGTTATACCTCTGCCAGTTTAAATGTCTTTGTTGATGAAATAAACATCAATGTGGTGACTTTCCCTAACATTATTTCACCAAACAATGATACTGAAAATAATGAATGGTATATCTCAGCCAATGAACCTATAGTAATCAACTCGGTTAAAATATTTGATCGATGGGGTTCACTGATGTTTACTTCTGATGGTCCATTGATTCAGCTGCCCGGTGAAAGGGTAGTGACATGGGACGGTACCTACGGCGGAAAAGTACTCATGCCGGGTGTATATGTTTATATGGTGAGCTATGGATTTATTGGTGACGAACAAGAAACAGTGAGACATGGCGATGTGACCATCATTAAATAAATAGAGAAAATATAATAAGGAAATAGACCATGTTTGGGATAATGATGACAAACAAGCGGGATATTTAATCTGGAGGTTTCATTTTTTGACTAACAATCAATTATAAACCGATGAAAAAAGCCCGAATGTACATTCGGGCTTTTTTCATTTACAGCCTAATTTTATATATTAAACCAAATTTTGTATCTGATTTTTGCATATAAAAATGACGAGTAATTTAAAAATTGAGATTGTATCTTTTAGGGATTTATCGATTCTACGAGCTTCACAATGCCATAGATAACGTATTGAATGCCTATTGACATGACCAAAAAGCCCATTATTCTACTTATTGCATTTAATCCACCGACACCGAGCACCTTGAATAGTACCGGAGCACCCCTTAAAATGACATAAATAAGAGTTCCACTTATGATGATAGCCAGAACTACCATGATTTTTTCTGGTACACTTGGAAACTCCTCATAATACCCAATCAAAAGAGAAATACTGCCTGGTCCTGAAAGCATGGGCATAGCCATTGGGGCAAATGAAATATCTTCTTTATGCAAGGCTTCTTCTTTGACCTTATTACTGATGGCTCTACTTTGTGCAAATTTGCCTTGTAATAACGCATATCCACTGCTCAATATCACCAGCCCTCCTGCAATCCTCATGGCACTGATAGAAATGCCAAAGAATTGTATTATAGCAGAACCTAAAAAGAAAAATGCCGTCAATATTAAGATGAAATAAATGCTGGTATGAAGCGCTGATTTCTTTCTTTCTAAGGAAGTGTAATTAGGTGTTAATCCTAGATAGACCGGTACAGCACCAAGAGGGTTGACCACCGATATCAAAGATGCAAAAACACTGAGCATTAATGTTAACATTACAAAATAAAATTTTTTAAAATGCAAAATTAGAATATGAAAACAGTATTATTTATAAATATGTTTTTAAAAATAAGTTAAATATTTGGTTGACTTAGAAAATGAATCAACCTTAGGTTAGAAATCTACAAAGCTAGAACAACAGAAAAAACAAAAAACTATTTAGATAGGGTAGAGTATTAATTTACTGAATGATTGTTGCGAATTATATCAAGAACTAGTTTTAATTGTTGCTGACGGCTTAGATTGCTATTGTCAACTAAGATGGCATCATCTGTTTTTATAAGTGGATGCAAGGTTCTCGTAGAATCAATTTGGTCTCGGTGCTTTAAGTTTGCCAATACTTCTTGGTAATTTGTGGTAATACCTTTTGACTCTAATTCCAACAATCTCCTTTGGGCTCGGATTTCAGGAGTGGCTGTAATGAAAAATTTGAATTCTGCAGTTGGAAATACATTGCTTCCAATATCTCTACCATCCATAATAATACTTCCCTTATTCGCCATTTCTCTCTGTAGGGCAACCAATCGATGTCTCACAGGCGCTAGCACAGCCACTTCACTGACATTTGAGGCGACTTTTGGGCTTCTGATTTCTTGCTCTACATCATGGCCATTCAAATAGGTGTGCAAACTTCCATCTACTGCATGAAATTCGATGGCAATTTTGCTCAAGGCAATTTTTACCATGTCCAGATTTTGAATGGAGACGTCATGATTAATAAAATATAGAGTCACCGCTCGGTACATGGCTCCAGAATCAACATAAGTGATGCCTAGCTCTCGAGCAATGTCTTTTGCGAGAGTTGATTTCCCACAGGAAGAGTATCCATCTATTGCAATTACCATGTCAAATATTGGTATTATAAAAAAGGTGTTGAATTTACAACACCTTCATATTTTTTTAATATTCTTCTTCGTTGAAGAGGAAGTCATCTTTCCTGGGATAATCCGGCCAAATATCCTCCATGGTATCATACAATTCTCCTTCATCTTCCAGTTCTTGTAAATTTTCAATAACCTCGAGCGGAGCACCTGACCTGATAGCAAAATCTATCAATTCATCTCTTGTTGCTGGCCATGGAGCATCTTCAAGGTGATGTGCTAATTCTAACGTCCAATACATATAGTGTGATTCAAATTTTGTAATTAAATATTATTAATTCGTTTTATACCTTCGGCAATATTTCATTAATCATTAGTCACAAAGAAAAGTTCACTTATTCCTAATAATTTATCAATATTTTATAAAATTAACATCGCATCGCCATAGCTAAAGAATCTGTATTTTTCTTTGATCGCTTCTTGGTACGCATCCATTATTAACTCATGACCTCCAAAGGCAGAAATCATGATGATAAGACTCGTCTTTGGCAAGTGAAAATTAGTAATCATCGAATTGGCAATACTAAAATCATAAGGTGGATAGATAAACAAGTTTGTCCAACCTTCTGAGGCTTTTAGCATTTTGCCGGCAGAAACTGAAGATTCAATTGTACGCATTGAAGTCGTGCCAACTGCACATATCCTTCTGTTTTCGGCTTTAGCTTCGTTTACTTTTCGTGCAGCTTCTTCGGTAATAGAGAAGTATTCAGCATCCATTTTGTGCTTTGATAAATCTTCAACATCGATGCTTCTAAATGTACCCAACCCAACGTGAAGAGTCACTTCAGAAAATTCGATTCCCTTGATTTCCATTCTTTTTAATAGCTCGCGGCTAAAATGCAAACCTGCAGTAGGTGCCGCCACAGCTCCCGTTTCTTTGGCATAGACCGTTTGATATCTTTCTTCATCTATGGCCTCAGGTTTCCTATTAATATATTTAGGCAATGGAGTATTGCCCAGTAATCGTAAGGTTTTTCTAAATTCGTCATCATCTCCATCAAAGAAAAATCTGATGGTTCTACCTCTACTTGTCGTATTGTCCACGACTTCTGCAACCAGAACTTCGTGTCCATTCGCATCGTTGAAATGAAGCTTATTTCCAACTCTTATTTTTCTCGCCGGATCAACTAATACATCCCAAAGTCTAGCACTAGAATTGAGCTCTCTTAAAAGAAAAACTTCTATTACGGCGCCATTTTTTTCCTTGGTTCCATATAATCGAGCGGGAAATACCTTCGTGTTATTAAATATGAATGTATCCTTATCATCAAAATAATCGATTATGTCTTTGAATAGCTTATGCTCGATCTTTCCGGTTTTTCTATCTACAACCATTAATCTTGATTCGTCCCTTTCTTTAGAAGGATACTGTGCAATAAGCTTTTCAGGGAGGTCAAATTTAAATTGTGATAGTTTCGTTCTCATTTAACTAAAATTTTTTTCAGGCTGCAAAATTATAAATTATCTCTAATTTTTATGATTTATATTATCGGACGATGATTTTTTGAACATCAGCCCTTTTTTAACTGTCCTTTTTAAGCATTTTAATTGGATTCTGAGGTCAAATTATACCATAAAAAGAAGATATCAGACTACTAAGAAAAAAAATGATAAAATGTTTTATACAAGCTACTGTTTTTTTATCTATTTTTGCACAATAGTTTGGCACAACACAGTATTAGCGTTGTTTTGATTTAAGTTTTAATGTTTCTGTTTTTTGCTATTCTAGACTGTGATGTAATTAATTAAATTTTTTTTATGAATATTTTTGTTGCTAAACTATCTTACGACACTAGTGAAGATACCCTTAGATCTCTTTTTGAACAATTTGGTTCTGTAGAATCAGCTAAAATTATTTGGGATCGTGAACAAAACCGATCCAAAGGATTTGGTTTCGTTGAAATGCCTATCTCTAATGAAGCTGTCCAAGCGATTGAAGCTTTGGACAATTATGAATTAGATGGTAGAAACATTGTTGTTAAAAAAGCCACACCTTCAGGTGGTGGTAGACCGGAAAGAAAAGATTTTAATAGAAATAACTCTTTTAAATCTAAAAGACACTAAAAAAAAGAGGCCGCAATTTGCGGCCTCTTTTTTTTATTTGTTTGGAATTCTAAGCATCTGTCCAGGATAGATTAAATCTGGACTTTTCAACATTGGTTGATTGGCTTCGAATATTTCATTGTATCGCATGGCATCACCATAGACTTCCTTAGCTATTTTTGATAGGCTATCTCCTGATTTTACTTCATAGAAAGTCGATTGCGGCGGTGTCACAACAGATAATCTGTCATCTACGGTTGCTATACCTTCCATGTTTCCAAGTATTAAAATCACTTTTTCCTTGTCTTCGACAGAGTTGGTCTGCCCATATACCGTAATTTTATCATCATCTAAATCTACACTGAAATTCTCCACAGGAATTCCAGAACCATTGATAACAGATTCTAATAAATTGATTTTGTTAGCTTTTGCAGCTTCTGCACTGGCGGCAGCTTCTGCATTTTTTTCAGCAGAACTTTTTAGTAAGTCTGACCCTGCTTTTTTAAGAAATGAAAATAATCCCATCTTTCGTAATTGTTTAATAATTTAATAAAAGAATATTTGTCCTTATGACGAAAACTTAAACGTTGGTCATCTTTTAAAGGTTCATGCAATTCCATTTTTTTGAATAATTAATTTGGCAGAATTGAAGCTTTTATTTTATCCCAAAGAATTTAAAAATATAGAAATTATTTAAATATTATGTAAATCAAAGAAAATCAAGGATATAATGGTGGCTTTTTGGATGAATTGAGCTGTGATTGGCACCATTTTAGGGTCATATTAAAAAAATAAGATATTTAAACCGCTGGAAGAAAGGAATAATGTATTGAGAATATAATTAAAGACGTATATTTGCGGAGTTTTTAAAAATTGTAAAAAAAAGTGAAGTAAACATCATGCAAGGAAAAGGATTGATAAAACTATTTTTAATTCTATTGACATTAGTATGTTTGATTCAGTTGGCATATTATATTCCAACGAATAAAGTTGAAAAAAATGCGATCAGCTTTGCAGAATCAAAAACTGTGGGTTTGACTGGAGATGAAGCTTTAGTTAGACAGAACCTTTATGAAAAGGAGTACAAAGACTCAATGGCGAATGAAGTCGTCTTTAAAATTCCGGGTATCGTTGAGTACACCTATAATGATTTGAAATCTCAGCAGCTAGCGCTAGGATTGGATCTTAAAGGTGGTATGAGTGCTGTATTGGAAGTAGACCTCAAGGAATTGTTGATTACTTTGGCAGGTAGAAGTCAGAACGATCCTACTTTTAAGGAAGCTTTAGAAAAAGCAACGGAAGCACAATTGAATAGTCAGTCTGATTTCGTTACTCTATTTGGAAATGAATTTCAAAAAATCGCAAATGGCAAATCTTTGGCTTCAATATTTAGTAAGTCCGATTTGTTAAAGGATGTGAACCTATCTACACCAGACGAAGATGTACTAAGACAATTGAGAGAGGAAGCTAACCAAACCGTTGGTACTACTTTCCGAATGTTGAAGGAAAGAATTGATAGACTAGGCGTAGCACAACCTAATATCCAACTGGATGAGGCCAGAGATTTAATCTTAGTGGAACTTCCAGGCATTGAAAATAAGGAAAGAGCAAAACAATTCTTGGTTTCTACGGCTAAACTGGAATTCTGGCCAGCTGTGAGATTGTCAGACGATAATTTGTACCAAACTTTATTAAGTGCAGATAAGAGATTGGAAGAGATGTATGGAACAGTGGAGAAAGATAGCATGGATAGTATGATGGATACTCTTGGATTAAATGAGAATAAAGGACCACTTTTATCTCTTTTAAATCTTCCAAGCCAGGCTCTTCCTGCACCAAGAACTGTCATGGGATTGGCTGATAAGGTATATCGAGATAGTATTTCGAATATGCTAAACAATCCTAGTATACGTTCTATGTTTCCTAGGAATATTAAATTCTTATGGTCTTATAAGCCCTATACAAAAACGAATAAAGAGAAAACTAACTTATATGAGTTGTATGCTGTGAAATTACAGCCAGGCAGTGATAAAGCACCGATAGAAGGTGACGTAGTAACAGATGCCAGTGAGGGGAATGACCCTGTAACTGGGAAATCTGAAGTGCGATTGGTGATGAATAATAAGGGTGCCAATCTATGGGCAAGAATGACAGATGAGGCCTACAAAGGTGATAGTCAAGGCCAGCAAAGAGAAATAGCCATTTCACTTGATAATCAAGTTGTTACAGCTCCTAGTGTTAACAATGGGGCAATTACCGGTGGTATATCTTCGATTTCTGGTGATTTTACGGTTCAGGAAGCGGTTGATTTAGCTAATATCTTAGAGGTTGGTAAATTACCGGCTACGACTAGAATCATTCAGTCAAGTGAAGTGGGTCCATCACTAGGAAAGGAAAATATCAGAAAATCCTACAATTCCTTA
>ERZ795053.7339-NODE-7339-length-10650-cov-6.741104_pt1 | contig 10650 bp, 7 predicted proteins | sample MGYA00375137_ERZ795053 | MGnify/ENA primary metagenome ERZ795053 (study PRJEB30182, sample SAMN05720284) | activated sludge metagenome | isolation source: Anaerobic digester | place: Hong Kong | collected 2014-12-17 ... | reverse complement strand
CCACTATATTCTCACCGTCTATGGCATTGGCTATCAATTTACCGAACGGGTTGAACGATGAGTGCAGAGCCGCAACCCGCGCCTTCTTCGCCTGAGCCCGCCCCAACGCCTGAGGACAAGCCATCGACCGAGCACCACACCCACGACCAACCGCCGTGGTCGTCCGCCCCTTGGGCACACCAATCGGGTGCACCTTGGCAAAATCGCCGTGCGGCCTGGCAACGTAGCGAGTGGCACAAACGGCGCCGCTTCTTTTTTGTGCGATTTCTCGGTTTTATCGTTTTGGTCATGCTCCTGGTGGCCGGCGGCATGGCGATCTTTGCCTATCACATCACAACCTACCTCGGCGGTACGGACCACGTCGCCGGGGTCGTTTGGCTGAGCGGCTGTGGACTGGCACTGGCCTTTCCGCTCCTGGCCGTGGCAATCGTCTCGCGGGTCGTTCGCAGCTACGCACTACCGTTGGCCGATGTGATGACCGCGGCCGATCAGGTCGCCAATGGGGATCTGGCGGTGCGGCTGGAGGAACGGGGCAGTCGCGAATTTCAGCAGTTGGCCAACTCGTTTAACCGCATGACGGCGGAGTTGGAGCGCACCGATCAACAGCGACGTAACCTCACCGCCGATATTGCCCACGAATTGCGTACGCCCCTCCACATTATCCAGGGCAACCTCGAAGGCATCCTCGATGGCATCTATGAACCGGACGCAGCGCATATCACCAACACGTTGGAAGAAACACGTCTACTGGCCCGCCTCATCGAAGATTTACGCCTGCTGACGCTGGCCGAAAGTGGCGAGTTGCCGCTGCACATTGACAATGTCGATGTGCAGGAACTCGTAACCGATGTGGCAACCAGTCTCAGTGGGCAGGCAGAAGCAAGCGGAGTTACGCTGACGGTTGACGTTGCCACGACAGCGCCATTGACCATGCAGGGCGATGCACTTCGCCTTGATCAGGTGCTGAGCAACCTCGTGACCAATGCGCTGCGGCACACCCCCGCCGGCGGTCAGGTGATGCTCAGTGCCGGTCAACAGGAAGCGCAGGTTCTTATCACCGTACGCGACACTGGTTCCGGTATCGCGGCGGCGGATCTGCCCTTTGTCTTTGACCGCTTTTGGAAGGGAGACCGGGCACGGACCCACAGCAGCGGCAGCGGCAGCGGTCTGGGCCTGGCCATTGCACGCCAACTCGTCGAAGCCCACGGCGGCACGATTGCGGTCACCAGTGAAATCGGCAAGGGCACCACCTTTACCGCGCGGTTCCCCACCAACCCTGAGTCCACCACCCGCTGATCCCATTGCCGTTGAGTTAGGCGAGGACAATGGTCAGTGATCAGTCGTCAGTTGTCAGTTGTCAGTCCCGCCAGGGCGCACGGCACCCTTCCAACGGGAAGTAACAAAGCTTTACTTGACTCTGGCCAGACACTTTGTTTCGTGCGGCATGGGCAGCCCTGTCTTCCTGGAAGGGGTCAGGATCACGCCGGTAACCCAGCAACCCGTGACCCCTTCCAGGAAGACCCGTGTTCCTTATGATCCAGGGCAAAGCGGCTTGTTACTTGATAGTCGTCAATGGATTTTTAGACTTAACACTGGTTACAGGTCACTGTCCTCTGTCTCCTAGTTCCTCCCCACCCCAAGCGAGAAAAGAGCCGCCCCTATGTTACAATACCCTTATCTTGACGAATTGCATTGGATGGGGGTATCGTGAAATATTTGGCCCTACTTGTCTTTACAACGGGCGCCGTCACCTTGGGGGTGGAACTGAGTGCCTCGCGGCTGCTGGAACCGGTCTTTGGCAACAACCAAATCGTTTGGGCCGCGCTCATTGGCTTGATCTTGCTCTATCTGGCGCTTGGTGCCTGGCTGGGGGGCAAACTAGCGGACCGCTACCCGCACCGGGCACGACTGGAACAGGTGGTAGTCTGCGCTGCGCTGGGGGTAGCTTTGGTACCACTGGTTGGCAGCTCGGTGCTACGCTGGGCGGCAACCGGGATCGATAGCTTTGATGCTGGTCTTCTTGCCGGCTCGCTGCTGGCCATCCTTCTCCTCTTTAGTGTCCCCATCATTTTGCTGGGCACCGTCAGCCCGTGGGCAGTGCGTCTGGCCGTCACCGATGTGACACAGGCCGGACACATGGCGGGGCGTCTCTATGCCATTGCCACAGCAGGCAGCCTCGTCGGGACCTTTTTGCCGGTGCTCTGGCTAATCCCGGTTTACGGCACCCGTTGGACCTTTTTCCTCCTGGCGTTGGCCCCCTTATGTGTCATCACAGCCGGGACGTGGCGGACATCACAGCGCTGGTTCCCGATGCTGGCGCTGCTCTTGGTCCTCCTTTTGGCCGTAACCTCGGGAAGAGAGGCAGCGATTCGGGCGACTTGGGATGACGGTTCGGCGGGGACGTTGATCTACGAAGATGAGAGCCTCTACAACTATATTGCTGTGCGCCAGTGGGGCAGCGAACGCCATCTCAAGCTCAACGATGGCATCGGCATCCACAGTGTCTACCACCCCGACAGTGTGCTGAGCCTCGGCATTTGGGACTACTTTCTCTTGGCACCGTTATTTCAAGATTGCGAATTGCGCGTTGCGAATTGCACTGCACAGCAGCCGGAGAATCTGTTAATTATCGGGCTGGCCGCGGGTACGGTGAGTGAGTTGTATACCGATATTTACGGACCGTTGCCAATTACCGGCGTGGAACTGGATCCACAGATTATCGCAGTCGGGCAGCAGTATTTCGGTATGACGCAGCCGAACCTGACCGCGATCGCTGCCGACGGACGCCGTTGGCTGGCCGAGCAGCCGGCCGCTGCCCAATGGGATGTCATCGCCATCGACGCCTATCGCCCGCCCTACATTCCCTTCCATCTGACGACTGTTGAATTTTTCAGCTTAGTGCGCGATCATTTAGACGATAATGGCGTGGTGGCGATCAACGTGGGACGCACGGCAACAAACTATGCGCTGGTTGAGGCGCTGGCAGCGACCCTCTACCAGCTCTTCCCCACAGTCTATGCGATTGATGAACCTGGCCCCCCTGATAACCTGAGCAACTCGCTGCTCATTGCCACACGGGCACCCATCGAGTTGTCCACCGTTCGTGCCAACTTTGCCAGGCCGCAACCCACGGCACCGGAGGCATTTCAAGACTTTATCGCCACGGCTGCGTCACAGACGCGCGCTGTGCTCCCAGCCAATGACACAGCCGTGTTCACCGACGACCACGCACCGGTTGAGTGGGTGGTCCATCGCATCATTTTGGATTTCATGAAGGGGGGGTAAAGGCATCAATATGTTACAGGCGATCCGCCAACGGGTACGCATCCATGATCGCTACCAATTGGAGATCAAAATTGAATATCCGGTATTGCCCAGCAAGCGGACGCGTTATCATCTCAACACCTATCTCTTTATCCCCCACAATCTGGCGATCAACGAATTGAGCTACCCGACCAGCGAGTTCTACCGCCGCTTGCAGAATTATATTCGCTTCAAAACGCCGGTCCTTTCGGCCGCAGAGCTGCTGCACAACCCAGTGGCTCCTTTGCAACTTATTGATCGGATCTGGCAAAAGCCCATTGCAAGCGATGATCCCGAGACGGTCACGCTGCTGGTAGAGCAGTTTAAGCTCCTACGTGCCATTCTCCGGCGCACATTGGATCGCCGATTGCAGAAAGGCTGGCGTCAAGCCACGGCAGCCGGTCAGCCAAAAGGGGATGGCGACAGAGCAACGGTGACAGTCGACCACCTGGAAGCTATGTTCACCGAGCATATCGCCGTGATCGAGCAGATCGTCGCCCGTTTTCGTCGTCACAAATCCAAGGTTGATGGCGAGACTGTTTCTGAACGGCTGCAACGCAGCTACCGGTTGACAGACGAGGCGATCAGCGTTGTGATCGAAGGCAACCTACTCCACGCCATGCGTCTGGTCGCGGAATCAACAGTACCGGAGGTAAATGAACGGCTCGCGCCACTGCTTGCAACGGCCATTCAAAATGAACTGACCCACCGCCAACAGCAGGGATATCGGTCGTTGTTGCTGCAGCGTGAAAAACAGAAGAAAGCGTCGCCAGGGATCATAGGCCCTTGGCAGCACCAGTCCGTCGACGAGGCAAACGAACGCTATTTGTACCATTTGTCGCTGCTCAAGAAATATACCTCAAGCGTGCTCTATCTATCGTCTCTGCCCCAGGCTGAAGGCGAAACAGTCGAACACCTGCTCTTTGCGCTCGCGGCTGGGATCTCCATGATCTTTGCAACCCTCTTGGCTTTCTATGCCCAATCGGTCTATGGCAACTTCACCACATCACTTTTCATTGCACTGGTTGTCGGCTATATGTTTAAAGACCGGATCAAAGAGATCGGCCGTAGCCGCTCAAAAAGCTTGCTGCGGCGCTACTTCTACGATCGGCGCGTCTACATCTCTACACTTGATCGCCAACAACGTCTGGGCCGAGTGCGGGAAAAGATGACCTTTCTGCGAGAACAAGAGCTTCCGGCACAAGTGAAAGCAGCCTACACAATGGGGCAGATCTCACCCATTGAAATTGACGGTTACAGCGAGCATATTATCCGCTACTCCCGCAATGTCCGGCTGATCGCCGACGCCTTTCGCAAAGTACGCCACGAAGGAGTGCCATTGACTGGCCTCAGCGATATCTTGCGTCTTGATATCCGACCGTTTCTACACAAGATGGACAATCCCAGTGAACGGCGCTATTATCTTGATGGCGATACATTGCGCATGGTCAAACTGAATCGGGTCTACTACATTAATGTCATCTCGACCTACCAGAAGGCTGGGCAGGAAGAGCTTTTTATTTCACAAAATGTGCGTGTGACGCTAAACCGCAAAGGGCTGGTGCGCGTCGAAAAGTTGTAGACTGGCGACCACCAACTGTTTTACCAATGCTGGAGTATCAATGAACCGCGAGAGAATCTTGCCCAACCTGCGAGAAGAGACGATTTACCTGCAGCAGTTTATGTTTCAAGAGGGCAGCACATTGCCGGAGTTGCGTGTGCACGTGACGACGATCGGGCAACCACGGGAGGACGCGCGTGGCATTGTCCGCAATGCCGTGCTCATCCTCCACGGAACCACCGGCAGTGGTAGTGGCTTTTTGCGCGAGCAGTTTGCCGGGGCGCTCTTTGGGCCCGGACAACTGCTCGATGCCAACCATCACTACATTATCTTACCGGACGGCATCGGTCACGGCCAGTCGAGCAAGCCGAGCGACGACCTACGCGCCCACTTCCCCGAGTATACGTACGACGACATGGTGCTGGCTCATTATCGGCTCTTGACCGAAGGGCTGGGGGTGAATCATCTGCGGCTGGTGATGGGCACATCGATGGGGGGCATGCAGAGCTGGATCTGGGGCTATCGCTATCCCGACTTCATGGATGCACTGCTGCCATTGGCGTCACTGCCGGTGGAAATTGGCGGTCGCAACCGCATGATCCGCAAGATGATCATGGATGCCATTCGGGACGATCCGGCATGGCAAGGGGGCAATTACGTGGAGCAGCCACCGGGATTGACGGCGGCGATTCATGGCCTGATCTGGATGACGAGCGTACCTTTGCTCTGGCAACAGGATGCGCCAACCCGAGCACAGGCCGACACCAAATTGGCGCAATTGATCGCCCAGTATCGCACGCAACTCGATGCCAACGACATGTGGTACGCCTTTCATGCATCACGCGCGTACAATCCCTATCCCTATCTAGCCAAGATCAAAGCACCACTGCTTGCCATCAATTCAGCGGACGATCAGGTAAATCCGCCGGAATTGGGGCTGATGGAGGAGGCAATGACGCATCTGCCCACTGGTCGTTATGTGCTCATCCCCACAAGCAATGCAACGCGCGGCCACGGCTCACATTCCTGGCCCCATCTGTGGCAAGAACATCTGGCCGCGTTGCTGGCAGAGAGCGAGCGCAGGACAACGCAGTAGGAGCAAAGCGCACCTGTTCATTGTGCTCCCGCGCGTCCCCCCATTCTTGTTACTTTTCCAACGCCTCCAGGCCTTCACCACGAGGTGCGATCTCTTCAACCGCGACTTCCTCTGCGATGAGCAACGAAGCGGCAACCGCCACGGCGAGAATCGCCGCGACGATCCCCAGAGAGAGACCGGTGGGAATGTGCACGAACCCTTCGATCACCATCTTCACACCAACAAAGGTCAGCACAACCGCCAGCCCCAGTTTGAGATAGCGAAATTTATCGATTACACCAGCCAACAAGAAATAGAGAGAGCGCAGCCCCAAGATGGCAAAGATATTAGAGGTATAAACGAGAAAGGCGTCTGTGGTAATGGCGAAGATGGCGGGGATGGAGTCCAAGGCAAAGACAAGATCGGTGGTTTCTACAATAATGAGCACAATCAGCAGGGGTGTGGCCATCAATTTCCCGGCATGGCGGACAAAGAAATCACCGCCCGAATAGTTCTCCGTCACCGGTATAAAGCGCCGAAAGAGGCGTGCTGCTGCATTCTCTTCAATGTCCACAGCTTCATCTTTATGAAACGCCATGTTAATGCCGGTGTAGATCAGGAAGGCACCAAAGATGTAGATGATCCAGTGGAAGCGTTCGATCAAGGCGGCACCGAGGAAGATCAGGATGGCGCGCATAATCAAGGCACCGATGATACCCCAGAAGAGCACGCGGTGTTGATAAATCGCCGGGACCGCAAAATAGCTGAAGATCAGCACAAAGACAAAGATGTTGTCAACGCTGAGGGACTTTTCAATTAAGTAGCCGGTGAGAAAGGCCAGCGCGGCCTCGCTGTTGGTATAGGCACTTTCCGGCACAACGACATGCCAATACATGTAAATTCCCGCATTGAAGATGAGCGATAGCGAAATCCACAAGACACTCCACAACGCCGCTTCGCGCACCGATACAATATGGGCGTGTCGATGAAAGACCCCCAAATCGAGCGCCAACATCACCAAAACAAAGAGGTTGAAGCCCACCCACAACCACAAATAGTCACCTGTCATGCCACTTCCTTTCTGTCAGTCACGTCAGTCTCCGATTTGTTAAGAGGATGCAAGGTCTATTAACTTTCCGCGATGGGCACGCCGTGTTCATGTTTGGGGAAGAGGAGCGAAGCAATGACTGAACTGGTGAGCACAAGCCCAATGAAGAGTAGGGACCATTGAATGGGGAAATGGATCGGATGGCTCATCGTGTAAGCAGAGATGCTCTCGATGAGCATTTTGATCCCGACAAAACCCAAAACAATGGAGAGGCCGACCTGTAAATAGTGAAATTTATCAATGACACCGGCCAGGAGGAAATAGAGCGAACGCAAACCAAGAATGGCAAAAATATTTGAGGTGAAGACAATAAACGAATCTGTGGTAATCCCAAAAATAGCAGGGATCGAATCGACCGCAAAGACAACATCAGTCGACTCAACAACCAGGAGCACAATGAGTAGTGGAGTGGCCATCTGACGTCCTGCCTCAAATACGGTAAAATGTTGGTCGCGGTAGCCATCGGTAATTGGCATGAAGCGCCGAAGTAGATTCACAAGCGGATTCGATTCCACATCAACCGAGGTGTCGTCCCCCTGTGCCATGCGAATTGCCGTGTAGACGAGAAATGCACCAAAGAGGGTAATCAAAAATTCGAAACGGGTCAGGAGCGCAGCGCCCAGCAAAATCATGGAGCCGCGCAGAACGACCGCTGTCAAGATGCCCCAAAAGAGCACGCGATGTTGATAGACCACGGGCACCGAAAAGTAGGAGAAAATCAGCACAAAGACGAAAATATTGTCGACACTAAGGGAGTATTCGAGGAGATATCCGGCAAAAAAGGCAAGGGCTTGATCGGTACCCTTGAATAAATAGATCGCAAAATTAAAGAGCAGGGCCAGCGAAATCCAAACGATGCTCCACACGGTCGCTTCACGAACAGTGACACGGTGTGAATTGCGGTTAAAAACCCCTAGATCCAGCGCCAGGATCGTTACCACGATGAGCGCAAAACCAATCAAAAACCGAATATCAGATTCCATAGATGTTCCTCGAGTCCTTCTCTAGAGACAATGCGCTGTCACGGAGGCTGTTTGTACAACAAAAAAAGGCGAGCCACCACGAATGAGAAACTAACGCATCTATGCACGGTAGTTTCTCATTCGTGGTAGTCTCGCCAACGTTGTATACGTATGATCAACCGAGAGCGTTTGCTCTGTCCTGACGATTGATCAATCCAAGCTCGGCGGCCCCGCAAGGGCGACTACGTCTTGGACGGCTACTCCCTAACCAGTTCGCAAGGTTAACACAGGTATTTGGCTTTTGTCAAAGAATGCAAACGGCAACCATCCATGCGCTAACGCTGTGCCGAGGCGTCCGCATCGCGTTGGGGGAGGGGCGTCGGCATGATATTCGGTGTCGGTTGTGGGCGGCGCACCCACTCTTCGTAGAGCACCTCCAGGGCAGGGGTGTTTAGTGCACGGATTTCTTTCAGCCAATCATCGGTCGTCACAATGCCATACCGGTGATCGGCAAAGTAGGTGCGCAAAAAGCGCTTGAAGCGTCGATCACCGAGGGTTTGGCGGATGGAATCGTAGAAGAGCGCGCCTTTGGCGTAGATCACAGTCTCATAAAGCGAACTGCTCTCAAAGTCCATCACAGCCTGATTGATCAACGTGGCATCCCCTTCCGTCCGCATGCCCCGGACAGGATTATCCCAACGGCTGAGTTTCAGTTGTCCAGCGTCATCATCGCCACGCAACTCTTCCAAATAGAGCAACATGGAATACTCGGCCAACGCCTCATCAAGCCACGGTTCGTTCACCGGATCATTGTGGACAATCTGATACCACCACTGGTGCGCAACCTCATGGGCCAACAACGGCTCCAGTTGATCTTGATAGCGGTTGTAGACCTCCACCCCCAACAGGCTAACCTGCGGGTATTCCATGCCACGGAAATAGAGCGGCGCCGGTGCAACCCGCATGTCCCGATATGGATAAGGACCAAATTCGTCACTGAAAATGCGCAGGGAAGCAACGGCATAGCGCAGAGCGGCCCATCCCATCCCCTCTTGCCCCGGCAGCCAGTAGCTGGTAACCCGTGTCCCATAAGCTTCGGTGGACGCATACTGAAAGAGAGGACTGGTGTGAAAGAGAAACTCACGCGAAGGCCCCGTGACCCAAACATGGCGCGCCCGCCCACCATCGATGAGCGTCGACGTTATTAGCGTACCACTGGTGACCGGCACCTGATTGGCCGGCAAGGTCGCCGTGACGACAAAGAGCGAGGCCACATTAAAGGCCGAATCCCCGCGCACGGTGCCCTCATCCATCCACCAGCCGCCCCCGAGCAATCCATTCGATGGTTGGTAGACCGCTAAGGAGGGATAAAAGAGGGGTAGGCTGATCATCTCCTGGCTCTTGCCAAAGAGTGCATAAACGGTCGGCGCATCTTGCCACACAGGATAGTCCAACGTCCAAGCGATATCCATGGTCATCGTTTCGCCGGCGCGCAAGAAGTCGGGCAGCCGCAGAGAGACCGCGGTGTTGTTCGCCTGGTAGTCGGCAAGCAGGGCTTGTGGCGGTGAAAATTTCGCGCCGCCGGCCACAGCACTGTTCACCGTCAGATTGCCACCGTAGTCGCGCAACTCGGGATAAAGACGGAAGACCAACTGCTGCCACGGCTCATCGCTTGTATTGGTCAAGAAGACACGCATGGAGCCGGTCAACCGATTTTGCTCGGGGAACAGTTCAATATTCATCTCATAGCGCGGCAGGGTGTCGAGCGCAGCAATATCCTGCTGAAAGGCAGGTCGCATGGCGGGGCGAAAACGGGCCAACGGATCGGTCGGCTGACCACCACAGCCATTGAGCAGCAGTGTCAGAACAAGGAGCAACCACAGCGGTAGGACAAAGGCGGAGAAACGCCAGAGAAAGTGGGGAGACTGGGTGATAAATAAAAGCAAATGTTGCCGTTTCATGGGTGTGGTAGCAGTTGTGATTCGACGGGGTATAGGACTAGCGCTCCCCCAAACAGATCGGATTTTCGCAAACGCTCATATGGGCAAAGAGGTGAAATTGGCGCGATTCTCTCTGAGATTTTTTGTAATTTCACCCGGAGACCGATATGAGCCTTCACAAAAATGGTAGCTGAAGGTAGGGCAAAACGCAAACCGTCATGGACCTGTGTTGTTGGCATAAACAAAAGCCTCCTTCTTGGCAACCCAAACCGCCAAGAAAGAGGCTTTCCAAAGTCGGGGAGAGAGGATTTGAACCTCCGACCTCTTCGACCCGAACGAAGCACGCTACCAAACTGCGCTACTCCCCGATTTCTTGCAGCTCAAATATTTTATGCCATCCGGGTGACGACAAATATCTGAACTAACCATTAGTATAATCAAAAGCTGTGGTTCTGCCAAATTCGATCAGGCAGTAGTGTTGAAAACCCGTGGGAGAATTAAGCTATAGGGCGGCTTCAAAAGTGCTCCCTTGAAATGACGCTGAATTCGTCTGCTGTTGCTACATGTTTGGCTCAATCACACCCGTAGCGTCCAAGTCCGCCTTGGATACCCCTCACAAGGCACGCATGGCGCTGCCCCCCACCTTCTTCGCAACTTTTTTGGCCCAACTCTGCCGGACGTAGTGCTTGGCTAAACGGCGA
>ERZ795053.7338-NODE-7338-length-10653-cov-4.478015_pt1 | contig 10653 bp, 8 predicted proteins | sample MGYA00375137_ERZ795053 | MGnify/ENA primary metagenome ERZ795053 (study PRJEB30182, sample SAMN05720284) | activated sludge metagenome | isolation source: Anaerobic digester | place: Hong Kong | collected 2014-12-17 ... | reverse complement strand
CCCGTTGTACAGCATCCTTTCGACATTGGGTTTAAACTTTATTACAATGGCAAAACCGGGGCAACCTTACAAACACTGCTCAGGCAATTGGCGACCTATAAACCCGGCCCGTTGGGTCAGCCTATGTTTTACATCTTCCTGCTTTTGTTGTATGGCGGGTTAATAGCGATCTTATGGGTTGTGATCTTGAAAGTGCAAAAAAATTAAGTCCCCCGCAGCATTAGCACCGTACCAATTGTCTTCAGTAAAATGATCACATCCAGATGAATCGATTGGTGCTTGATGTAGTACAGATCGTAACGCAACTTCTCCAGAGCATCAACAGCCGAACGGCCGTAATCGTAATTGACCTGCGCCCAGCCGGTGAGGCCGGGTTTAACGCTTAAGCGGGTTCGGTAAAAGGGAATTTCTTGCTCGAGTTCCTGCACAAATTCGGGGCGTTCGGGGCGAGGGCCGATGAGGCTCATTTCACCGCGCAGGACGTTGAACAGTTGAGGCACTTCATCCAGGCGAGTCTGGCGCAGAAATCGACCGACTTTGGTGACGCGCGGATCGTCAAAATCGGCCCATTTGGCGACGCCATCTTTTTCGGCATCGACGACCATCGAGCGTAACTTGATCAGTTCAAAGACATACCCACCTCGACCGACACGCTTTTGGCGATAAAAGATTGGGCCGGAGGAATCGATTTTAATCAACAACGCCAGCACCGGAAATAATGGTGCAAAGAGAAGCAACCCCACTGCTGAGATAACGATATCCATCATCCGTTTGGTAACTCGATAAGCCAATGTTTGATTACGGTTGCTTAGCGGCAGAACCACAAACCAGTTGTCGCCGATGTGCTCGACAGGCACGCGGTCGGTCAGCCATTCGTACAGTTCAGCCATGGTCGAGATACGCACATTGCGCTCGTAGCAGTTTATCAGGCTAGACAACGCATGCCCCGGCACATCGCGGGTGATAGCTAATACGACATCCGTCACGCCGTGGGCTTGCACTAGCCCCGGCAGCGCATCGACCGAACCCAGCACCAGTGCACCCTCAACCTTTGTATGTTGTTTTGTGGGATCGTCATCAACAAAGCCGACCAATTGGAACTGCGAGGGAGCATGGTCATTGAGGATTTTGGCAATGGTCTTACCGGCCCACCCAGCCCCTACAATGATGGCTTTTTGTTGAAAAACCGTCATCTTAAAAGCCCAACTGTAGAGCAATCGCCAACCAACCAGCAAAAAAGGTGAGATAAGCGCGAAGAAACCAATAAAGTGACGCGGTAGTGACCACGGCGGCAATAAAGCATAGATAAGAAGGTAGATTGCAAAAATTTGTAAGACCGTTTTGGAAATGGCCACAAAACTGGCCACCGGATCAGAAGCTACTTTGGGGTGATAAGCGTTGTTGACGGTGGCCAACACAATATAAATCGCGGTGATGCCGACAAACCAAATGCTGTAAGAGAGAACCAAATCCAGCGAAAAGAGCCAATTTGAGCGCTGTGCTCCAAACCAGAGGCCGATGAGCAAAGCCAACAAAACCAAGACGCCATCGACTGTCAACAAAATACTTTTGTGTTCAGCCGGTTGCATGGCAAAGATGCGGGGCTGGGAATGGGGTAGATTTACATTTTTGAGGGATTCTTCATCAATCATTACGAACTCAATATTCGTAAAGCATCAAAGGCTACGCTATTGACGGGTAGTATAGTGCTAAATTTCTTTGGCTACAAACCTACCTAGCTACAATCGATTGGATACCGTAATATTGAGCAACGCAGTTGTTCACCCAATGGTTTGGATCCGGCCCTATATCTTCCAGGCTGGCGCTGTAGGGTAATATTGGAACTTCTAAATCCATCGTCCCAGTTGCCTTAGCCGCTTGAATTAATTCGTGTCGAGTATCCCAGAATTCGGCTAGGCTCCGCGCCGGTGGGGCCAATGCGAGGGTGTTGCTAGTTGCAGATATGGGGCCAAGGATGATCAACACCACCATTGTAACCGCACTGACTCCCACAAAATAGCGACTGTTTAGATGGGCTTTGACGAAGACACTTTGCGTCAAAAGAAAGCCAATCAGATACCCCCAAACAGCGATGAAACAGGTCAATATAAACTGAGGAATGATGATGGCTCGTGTAGGCAAGCTAACCGACATTCCCCAAGCAGCAGGGAGAAAACTGGCCAGAGTCAAAAAAAAGGCCATTAGAGGTAACAAGGCTAAAGACAGGCGAATGATGTTCTGGGAGCGAGGCGGTAGATTTGATGTTAGTTGCACCCTTAATCCCCAAAATATCGAGAACACCAAGGTAATCATAAGCGGGAGGGAAAGTACAATCTGTTGAAGATAAACAATTGTAAATCTTACAGCCAACGGAACGGCTAAAATCAGGCTTGGCTCTGAAAAGTAGGCTTGCCGAAACTGGTTTCCCGGCGCAATAAACATGACTATCATACCGACTACCGATCCCAGCAAACCGACAACAATAGTTGGTAATAGGTTTTTCTTTAGCGTCGTCGCCCCCATAGCGAAGCAACCAATGAAGACATAACATAGGAGCAAAGTTTGAACCACGGCAAACGTTTCTGAAAACCCGGCGGCCACAAAAGTGAGCAAAAAACTCAACGACATCCAGGGCCAAGTTGTGGCTGATTGAAAACGCCTGGATTGATAAAGAAGCAGACCGAAATAACCGGTCAAGACAATAAGGGGCGCAATGTAGGTTAGCATGCCGGTACGCCAATAGAGTGATTGGACAATATCAGGTGTTCCATCAAGCGCCGCATAAATAATCAGTCCAGACCAAGCGACGGCTCTAATTATGGGTGACGACCATTTTCGTAAACGGCCGGCTTGATAGATGAACCAACCAACTGTAAGCCACCAAACAAGGAGCGTACCCAATGGCAAGAAAGGAACAAGCTCAACACCGCCAAATTCAGCCACATCTACCGCGAAGTAAAATGAGTAGCGTCCAGACCAATGCGTATACCAATATTTCTGAGCGCCGATTAAGCCGTTAGACAGAAAAATGCCGGCCGTGCAGTAATCGTCCGCCAGATATCTAGAATAAGAGCCGACAAATGCAACCGCCACAAAATAAACCAGACAGGCCAAAATCAATATGGCGCTAAACCAATCTTCGTATCTCTGTATCATTAATTCCGCAAATTTGGCAGACGCACGGCCATCACGCCATACCAAAAACCAAGTCCCCAAGCACAGTGAATTATCATAAAAATAACAGGCACAATGAGAAAATAACGCCAACCCGCTTGATGCGCTGCCGCTATACTGGCAGCCAGGTTGATCAACAAATATAGACTTAGGATAATGCCCAATAACCAGAGCGCCGGTCTCCAAAAAATCCCCAAAAGCAGATTTCCAACCAGCGAGGACACGAACAGAGGCGGCGCGGTTTGCCGCCAGCGCAACGACGCCGGATGTTTTTGCAGCATCCGCACCTTCCAGTGGCCATATTGAAAATATTGACGCCAAAGCGCTCCCAAAGATTGGCGCGGCACATAAGAGGAGTTGAGGGTCGGGCTGAGTAAAATTTTCCCACCGGCTTGGCGTAGGCGATAGTTAAACTCATAATCTTCGTTTATTTTGAGCTGCTCATCAAATAAACCGATCCGATCAAAAATCGTGCGGCGAAACGCGCCCATGTAGACCGTATCAACATACTGCTCACGCTCGGAGTAGTGAAATTTTGATCCGCCGATACCAAAGGGAGAACTTGTAGCCAAGGCAATGGCTTTTCCACAGTAGGTTGTCCCTACCGGACGCATCAAACCACCCACGTTATCCGCTTTGCCTTGCCTCAAATATTCAACGCAGCAGCGTACGTAATTTGGCGCAATCAGCGTATGCCCATCAACTCGGATCACTATCTCTCCTCTAGCTGCCATAATACCTATATTCAAGGCTGCCGCCTGGATGCGTTTTGGATTATGAAGCAGTCGGAGATTAGGGTGATTTAACCTTAACCCTTGAACAAGAGGGAGGGTGTTATCTGTCGATCCCCCATCGACAACAATTATTTCTAAAGACTCAGCCGGGTAATCCTGGGTTAGCACTGCGCCAAGACTCTGCCTAATGAAGTTAGCTTCATTGAGAATTGGCATAATAACGGTCACTTGGGGAAAATCGTTACGGCTCGGGTCAATCATGGTTCTGCGTCTGGCTTAGTAACGACCGATAAAGTTCCAGCAGTCGCTCGGCTTCGGTGGCCCAGTTGTAGCGATTAAAAACAGCCAACTGTCCATTCTGGCCCAATTGACGGGCTTCTTGTGGATGATGTAGTAAATAGATCACCGCTTCGGCAAAGGCTTGAGGGTTGCCTGGTTCAACCAATAAGCCACAGTTCATCTCGGTCATATACTGCCGAATCGGCGGCAAATCACTGGCGACAACGGGCAGACCACAGGCCGCATATTCAAACAGTTTCGTGGGGATAATAATAGCATGGTCAGGTACATCCTGAAAAGGGATAATGCCGACTGAAGCGTGGCGCAGGCGACTGACAATCTGATCGTATGGTACGCGACCCTCAAACTTAATCATGGGTTCCAGTTGTTTTTGGGCCACCATGTGCTTGACTTGATCTTCCAATTGTTGATTTGGAATTGGTCCCAAAACCGAAATTACCGTAGGTGTTGGCTTTAACGCCTCGGCAATTTTAACCAAATCGAACATGCCGCGAGCCTCGGACAGAGAGCCGGCATAAATCACCTCCTGCTTTCGGGTTGGCGGTTCCAATTGTGACTCGAACGCGGTTAGATCCGGGTAGTTGCGGATCAGTGTTGCCTTTGGGAAGCGCTGGCATTGTCGTTCATTGGCCACAATGACCACTAAGTTAGCCGCAATCGTTTTTTCAATCACGCCAAACAGTGTGGATACTATCGATCTGCTCCAAAGCGGTAACCATTCGCGCTGAAGGATAGCCTCAATATAGGGGTCATGATTGTCGTAGATGACCGGTTTTCCGGTGGATAGTTTCAGAAACAGACCGGCTATTAATAAATCCGGATCGTGGAAATGATAAATATCCGCTTTAGCTTTGAGAGCGAGCTTGATAAATGTCAGCCAGTTTAGCACTCGACCTAATCGCCAGCGTGGGCGCTTGATACCGATAAAATTGATGCCCTGGACCGTTTGGTGGGTCTGCGCCTGGGCCGCAATAATCGTCACTTTGTAGCCGGCTTCAACTAACGTTTTGGCCTCACGATGATAAATTCGGGTATCGAACGGGTGGTGAACCGAGGTTAAAATCAGGACGTCAACAGGACAATTCATGAGCGGGACAACAACATCTTGTAAATTGATAAGAGCGTCTGGACATTCGACTGCCAAGTGAACTCCGTCAGAACTCTGGTTTGTCCGTGTTGGCCCATCTCGCGGCAGCGATCCGGGTTTTGAGCTAAATCGCAAATAGCTTCAGTCAGGGCCGGTATATCCCCAGGCTGGACCAGATAACCCGTTACGTTGCCAACAACCTGCTCGGGAATACCGGCTACATCGGTACTGACGACGGCTTTGCCGCAAGCCATCGCTTCCAAGATTACATTGGGCAAGCCCTCTAAATAGCTGGGTAAGACAAAAAATTCGCAGGCTTGCATATAGCTGGCCACTTCTTCGTGCGGCAAGCGGCCGGCGATCTTGAGTCGGTCTTGAAGATTACCGATCAATGCCGGGGCAAGTTGTTCGACCTCCGCCCAGGTGGGTCCAATGATGACCAAGTTGTGGTCAATTTGCTTCATTACCCGTTCAAAAGCAATCAACAAATCCAATAAACCTTTGCGTTTAATGTCTCGGCCTACAAATAAAATGTAGGGGGTCAACTCATTCAAACAGGTGGGTTGGTTGACGGAGGATGCCGGTTTGTTCTGAAATAAGTCGCTGTTAACGCCATAACGGACCACCCGGATGGGGCGACGTGTTGCCGCCAATTGCTGCTCTACTTCAAGCTGCATAGCTTGACTGACAGCGATCATTTGATCGGTGTAACGCAAAACAAAATTAGAAGCGTGTCGATTGAGTGAATTCTCATACGGAAAGTGAAGGGCATCGCTGCCATGCATGGTGCAAACCGTAGGCAAGCCAAGTTCGCGTCCCAAGAAGATAGCAGCCAGACCATCGGGTAGCAGCATATGGCTGTGAATAAGGTCATAGGGTTGAGTGTGGTGCAAAGCCAGGATCTGGGCCAAAACACGGTGATAATAAGACAAGCCGGCAAAGGCTCTAAACCAGGCTCCTGGTAGGCGCAGGTAACGAGGATAATAACTGTCGAAATCGCCCCAATGGTGGCGAGCCGGAGTTTGATAATAATTGCGCCATTTTGGCCGAAAGTTAAAAATTCGGGGCGACCAGGGAATCGGGGCCAGTACAGTCACTTGGTGGCCAAGCTGACGCAAGTATTGGATTTGTTGATGAATAAATATGCCAAAACTGGGATCGTGTGGCGTGGGATAAAGATGCGATAGAATGAGAATGTTCACTTAAGGGTTCCAAAAACTTGACCACCACGCTCCGCCGTGTGGCCATCCCACAGCGGTAGCGGCTTTCTTGATAACAGCCCATCGGTGGCTAAATGATGACGCGCCGTCGCTGCCATCTCCGTGTAATTATGAGCAACCGGTTGATTAGTGTTAAGATTCAACAGGGTACGCCATTTTATCTAAAATTTGGGCCAGTTGGCCGGTTAAGTTCTTGAACTCAAACTGCTGAATTAGGCTTAAATTCGGTTCCGGTTGAACACCCTGATCGATCAGCGCCATCAAATTGGATAACTGGCAATAGATGTCTTGCGGTGAGGCTGGATCAGCGATCTTACTGACATTTATTTGCTCCAGAAATCCGTTAACCATCGGATTCGCTGATACGGCTAGAATCCACTTTTCGAGCTTAAGATACTCGAACAGTTTTTTAGGCAAAATCAATTGCCCTCCAGGAATTAAAAGAAGAATATCTGACTCTTGTAGTAATTGTAAACATTGCTGATACGGTACCATATCTTTCAATTTTACTACCGAATTTAGACCCAGTTCGTCTACAACAGGCTGCCAGGGAAGAACATTTTTGCCAACAAAGATGACCCTCAAGCGGTTTAGGTCGCGATCATCGAAATGTTTTAGCGCTTTTAAAAAAGGAATTGGACTGCGCTCACCATAAAAGGTGCCATTTTGAATGATTTGAATTTTGCTATCTTTACGTTCCGTCTGTGGTTTCAAATCCACGAAATCATCGTCGTCATAACCGTTGTAAACGACCTTAAATTTATCGACAGGCAGTTTGGGATATCTTGTAATCAAATCTTGATTCATAAGCTCGGTGGTACTAAGTACAACATTAGCCGACTCGACCACTTTTCGTTCTAAAATGGCGTGAATTTTTCGGTGCAGCTTTGTTGGATAGTAAATGTAGGGGCTTGTTACCCAAGGGTCTCTAAAATCTGCTAGCCACGGACGATTGAGGCGACGCGCCAATGACAATCCAATTAAATGTGTGCTAAAATAAGGGGCTGTTGTAATTACAATATCTATAGAATGAGACTTCGCCAGAGTTAACCCTTTCTTTACGGCGGATGATATCCAGGTTATTTTCTCATCAGGTAACAACACCCAATCGAGGAACGCTTGTCGGCGGCTATCTATTTCTATTATGGGCAAAGCTTCTGATCTGACCTTAAAATGCGCCTTTGGTTTAGGGATTAGTTGTCGTCCCAATTTAAATATTTTTTCCAGGTCAGGAAATTGCACATAAAATATATTTGATGAATCTCCTTCAAGATAGGCCTCGTGTTCATGTTGCTCAGGCGTTACAACCAACAATTGCCAACCAAATGAAGGAAGATACTTGACAAACTTACCAGGGCGTACAGCACCCACATTATTCGAGGGAAAATAATACGGTGCAAAAAGTAGAGCTGTTCTCATAACATTCCAATTCTGAGATCTTTACGTTGTAGTTGTATCTAACTAACTATCGCGAGTGTAATTTTTCTAATGCGTTTATCAGCTCAGTTTCTCGGCGTTCAAGCGGATAATTCTCAACAATCCACCGTCGAACCTCTTGCTGTTTTGTAGACATCAGCGCAGAATGAATAGCTTCAGCAGTGGACTTAGGATCGTTAATTGTAGCAAAATGTCCAAAGTCACCTACCACTTCTGGTATTGAACCAGCGTTAGTAACGACGGGTATACATCCACAGGCCATAGCTTCAGCAATAGCTAACCCAAAACCCTCATACCAAGATATTTGAACATAAATTTTAGCTTTCTGATACCAACTAACCAGTTCGGCTAACGGGACTCGTTCGTTAGTAAGATATAAATTGTCTCCGCCTAAACTCTTAAGATAGCACCCTACTTCAGCATCTTCAATTTGGCCGATAATGACAAAATCAACTTCCGGCATCAGTTTTGAACATTTTGCAAAGACATCCAACCCCTTATTTTTGATTCTATGACTAATTGTACCCACAGTTACAGCTAAATTCTGTTTAACGCTATGGGAAGGCTGGAAAGTCTGAGTATTTACCCCAGGATAGAGAACTTGTATATGGTTAAGTGGGATTAATCGTAATATTTCGCTTTTTGAAAATTCGGAAAAGGGGAGAACCAAATCGGCCCATTTTAAGGCAAAACGTGTCCAGGATCTAGCCCTTGGTTCACGCATCAACCCAAAATCTATTTCGGGAATATTGGCTATATCATAACCACCCGTGACCAATACAGATTTTATGCCAATTAATTTGCTCAAAAAAACAATCGGAGCAGTGTCCCAAGGTATAATAAACCAAAAATAAATAATATCAGGTCGCCTATAAATTAATTGTTTGATGACGTCCAAGATAAGATAGCGAAACCTGGGGTAATCAGTTCGATAGAAGATGTCAAGCTCAAAATATTTTTCTAGAATTTTGATATCGGCTTCTATAAAAGAAAGGCCGGGGCGATCCAGGATAGCAAGAATTCTTAATTTCAAAAAAACACCGGGCAATTATCATTTTTGAATGAAACCATTATATTATCTTTCAGAGTTATATTTGCAAATTACTGGAAAGGATACATTAGCAAGCCATTTTCAAAAATATCAGCATTGCTGGTATAGTTTATTATGACTAGTATAAGCACCGTTTTAGCATTGGAAATCAAATTCTTAGGGAGTAACAATTGTGCAGTTAAACCATGAACCCCCAAATAAACCGAACACAATCTTTTCAAAGCCACAAACCTGGCTAGTTATTGGCCTTATATTGATTACGGCTATACTAATTGTTTTTTTTCTCAACAGAAGTGACCCCGTCTCAGAAACAGAGGTCACAGAGGATCCTGCTAAAGGGTTAGAAACTGTTTCGACCAGTTCAGATGTAGAAGGCTCAAGTCCAATTCTACCTGATAGCCCTATTCAACCTCCCGATCCTTATGTAGAAGCCTATCAACAGGCCACAGTTCTATTTGAGGCAGGACAGTATGAAGACGCGATTGTAAGCTATTCGGAAGCCATTTCCTTGGATCCTGAGTCGGCTTCGGCGTTTAACGATAGAGGAAATGCCTACACCCAATTAGGTGATTTAGATTCGGCCTTGGCCGATTACGAACGTGCCGCCGAGTTAAATCCTGGATTACCTGAACCGATTTTCAATCAAGGCTGGATTAAGAAGACTCAAGGAGAGTATGAAGAAGCATTGAATTTCTTCAGAACGGCGGGCGAAATGAGTCCCCTGATCGGCTATGACGTATCCACAAATCGATGCTTGATTTATTACGAATTGGGTGAATTTGAGCAAGCAATTAATGAATGCTCGGCAGCAATCGCGATTGAACCTGCTCGTTACTGGGCTTACGCCAGTCGAGCCATCGTATATTTGGGCCAAGAAAATTACCAAGATGCTATCTCAGATTATCAGCAGAGTCTTTTACTAAAAGCTGATGATAGTGATGCTCTCTGGGGGTTAGGTTGGGCTAACTACAAGTTGAATAATTATGACACAGCAATCGAGGTCACTCAACAGGCCATTGATTTAAACCCTACAGAACCTCGTTTACGTTTCAACCTGGGCCTATTTTATGTCGCTGCCGATAGCTCAGATAAGGCGTTGGGGGCTTATCAGGAGGGGATATCAATATCTGAAGAGTTAGATGATGAGACAAGAACAGACTTGTTTACAACAGCTATTGAAGATTTACAAGACTTAGCCGAAAATAAACCAGAGGCAACGGAGGAGATTGAGCAGATGATAACTCTCCTCCAAAATTGACTTTCGATATTGGTATTGAGTTAATCACTAACCAGCAAGTCTAATCAATAATAAAAAAGGTCACTCCTGTTTGGGAGTGACCTTTTTTAGCTATTTTAACCATAAGCCTTTGTGGGGCACAATTAGTCCCCTGAGATGCTTACTGGTCCTCGGTCCCTGAAGAGGATCCGGCGTCTAGCCCGCCAGATTCGTCGCCTTGCCCACCAGATTCAACTGTCGGTGTGGCTGTTGGCTCTTCAGTCGGTGTGGCGGCTGTTGGCTCCTCAGTCGGTGTGGCTGTTGGCTCCTCAGTCGGTGTGGCTGTTGGCTCTTCAGTCGGTGTGGCTGTTGGCTCCTCAGGCGTAATTGTTTCTGTAGGCGTAATTGTTTCTGTAGGCGTAATTGTTTCTGTA
>ERZ795053.7337-NODE-7337-length-10653-cov-6.387809_pt1 | contig 10653 bp, 10 predicted proteins | sample MGYA00375137_ERZ795053 | MGnify/ENA primary metagenome ERZ795053 (study PRJEB30182, sample SAMN05720284) | activated sludge metagenome | isolation source: Anaerobic digester | place: Hong Kong | collected 2014-12-17 ... | reverse complement strand
GATAAGGAGGAAAAATATGGCAGATATCACTGTGGAGATCGTGAAAGAGATAGGCGTCCTGTCGGAATCCAACAAGGGCTGGACCAAGGAGCTGAATCTGGTGAGCTGGAACGGCCGAGAGCCCAAATACGACCTGAGGGAGTGGGATCCGGATCATGAGAAGATGAGCAAGGGCATTACCCTCACCAAAGAGGAGGCCGTGAAGCTTCGTGATTATCTCAACGGTCTGGATCTATAACATCGATCATGAAACATGATTTTTAAGCCCCGGATTGTATTTTAGTCAGGATTATTGTGCATTCCGCTGCCTTTTAGCCGGGGTTTTTAAAAAGGGTTTTCTCCTTCTGATACGGGTTCTTGTCCGAATCGTGTTCGAATTTTTATCTTCTTTCTTTATCCATGTTAGACTATAATTTTATAGAGTGTCGAATAACAGGAGGATATGATGTCGCAATCCATCGTCTTCGCCACGTTGGGCCTTACCCTCTTTCTATTCATATGGGGGAAAATCCGTCATGACCTTGTAGCCCTCATCGCCCTGTTCGTCCTGACCTTGGCCGGCCTGATAGAGCCCGGAGAAGCATTTTCGGGATTCGGCCATCCTGCGGTAATCACTGTGGCGGCGGTTTTGATCATCGGAAAAGCCCTGGAACAATCGGGACTGGTGGACCTTTTAGGAAATATAGTGATGAACCTCGGCAAGAGTTTTTTTCTCCAGATAATTGTGCTCTGTTTTCTTGTGGGAATCCTGTCTGCTTTTATGAATAATGTGGCCTCTCTGGCGATTATGATGCCTATTGCGATTTTGCTGGCAAAAAAGGCGGGGAAATCTCCTTCCTATATTCTTATGCCCATCTCTTTCGCCTCTCTTCTGGGCGGGATGACGACTTTGATCGGGACCCCGCCGAATATCATTGTATCAGCCTTTAGAGCAGAGGAGTTGGGACGCCCTTTCGGGATGTTCGATTTTTCACCTGTCGGGGGTGTTATTGCTTTAGCGGGAATTCTTTTTGTCGCCCTCATCGGTTGGCGGTTTCTCCCCAAACGGTCTTCTTCACAATCTTCGGAGAATCTTTTCCGCGTGGACAATTACATCACGGAAGTCAAGGTCTTTTCCCGGTCGAAGCTCAAGGGAGTTTCCGTTAAAGAGATGTCCGCGCTGACCGATGCCAAGGTTCATCTGATCAATATTATCCGAAAGGATAAGATTTTACACTCCCCGGGGAAGACAGAGACCTTCAAAAGCGGAGATATTGTGACCTTGCGAGTGGATGCCCGTGACCTGGCTCTCTTTATCGATGATACCGGTGTGAGGCCTGAAGGCTATCGAAAAGTCAGAAAGGATGCAAAAAAAGCAGATCATCTGGCGACCATGGAAGTCGTCGTGATGCCGGGATCTTCCCTTATCGGGCATTCCGCTTCCGCCCTTAAGCTTCGTTCCCGTTATGGTTTCAGCCTTTTAGCTCTGGCCCGTCCCGGAGAACAGGTTAAAACACGGCTGATGACAACGCGTTTCAAAAAGGGAGATGTCCTTCTGCTTCAGGGCCGTGAGGAGAGTCTGATGAATGCCATCAAGACTATCTCATGTCTTCCTTTGGCCCAACGGGGTCTGCGGATAGGTTATGAGAAAAAGATCCCTTTGGCATTGGGGATTTTCGGGCTTTCAGTATTGGCTGTGGTTACGGGTCTGCTCCCCGTGCAGATGGCCTTTCCCATGGCAGCTGTTTTCATGATCTTAGCCAAAGTCCTGCCCGTTGAAGAGATGTATTCCGGCGTTGACTGGCCGATTATTATCCTGCTGGGTGCTATGATCCCTGTGGGAGCCGCTTTGGAGACCAGCGGAGGATCAGAAACGATTGCTTCTTCCCTCCTCCATCTGCAAGGCTCCTTGCCTTCCTGGGCCTTATTGGGGATTCTTCTTGTGGTGACCATGTTCCTCTCCGATATTATCAATAACGCAGCGACTGTCGTCTTAATGGCTCCCATCGCGGTCAGCGTAGCCCGGGGGCTGGGTTTTTCTCCTGACTCCTTCCTCATGGCTGTGGCCATCGGCGGGTCCAGTGCCTTCCTTTCTCCTATAGGGCATCAGTCCAACACACTTGTCATGGGCCCGGGAGGTTACCGTTTTACCGATTACGCCCGGATGGGGTTTCCCCTGGAGATTATTATTGTGATAATCAGCCTTATTCTTCTTCCTGTGATCTGGCCCTTTTAACAACAACCTAAGGGTTTAAGAGCTTTTCTAAGAGACGAAATCGATGATGTCCGGTATCACATAGTAGGTATCGGCCTTCTCTTCCAGGCCCAGTTTCCTGAAGAGAGTTTTCTCTTTTTCGAAATAGGCCCCTTCGTTAAAGAGGAAGAGTCCGCGGTTGGCAGGATCCTTTTCCAGAGGCAGAAGGGATGTATTGAAATCGCAGCAGGGGTCGTTGTCCCACTGTTTCCCGTCAAAGAAGGGAAGTCCCTGGAGGCGGCAGATATAAGTGCGGTAGGGGTAGATCATGCAGGAGCCCTGTTCCAGGCTGAGGAAGGGGCATGGAATATTTTTGAACTTATTATAAAAGATATCTTCCCGGTGGTCGTCCAGCTGGTTAAAACTCTCAATACCGAAAAACTGTTTCATCTTCTGTTTGATGGACCGGGAGCGTTCCAGGACTCCTTCCTGTGTCTCAGGGGGAAGTCTTTTCCATCCTTCCAGGAGAAGCATAAGGTCCAGGTAGGTGATATAAAAGAGGCCGTTGCAGCAATGGGAGCATCCCTTGGAGCAATGGATGAGGCCTTTCAGGTGCCCTGCTGCTTTCTCCTTCCAGGCGAAGGTCTCCTCCAGGAGGTTTTTGTAGAGTTCTATTCCGTTAATGTCCATATTACCAGGCGGCCACAGTCCCGTCGGCCCGATGGTCTGTGGCTCCGCACAGGCTCCCTTCTTCTGTCTTCAGGATCATCTCACCCCGCCCGAAAAAGCCGTCGGGGTCCTTGACCATATCATGTCCTCTCTTTTTCAGTTTTTCAAGGGTGGCAGCGTCGAAGGCTGCTTCGCATGTGATTCTTCTCCCGTGATGCCATTGCCAACGGGGTTTGTCCAGAGCTTCCTGGGGGTTGTGTTGCCCGTCGATGAGGGCAGAAGCCACCTGGAGATGGCCCTGGGGCTGCATAAATCCTCCCATGACCCCGAAAGGGCCCAGAGGGGTATCGTCCGTTTCTGTGAGAAATGCCGGGATGATGGTATGATAGGGCCTTTTCCCGGGCTCAAGGGTGTTGGGGTGTCCCTCTTCAAGAGTAAAGCCATGACCCCGGTTCTGCAGGGAGATGCCTGTCCCCGGGATAACGATACCTGAGCCGAACCCCATATAATTGCTTTGAATATAGGAGACCATATTACCCTCTCCGTCGGCTGCAGCCAGATAGACAGTGCCGCTCCCCCGAGGCTTTCCGGGGAAGGGGTTCAGGGCTTTGTCTTCGATCAGGCGGGCTCGTTCAGCTGCATAATCTTCGGAAAGGAGGCTTTCAGGTGAAAAGGGCATAGAAGAAGGATCAGCCAGATAGGCCATGCAGTCGCTGAAGGCCAGTTTCATCGCTTCGATGGAATAGTGGATATATTCAGCCGAGTCATAAGAAGTCTCAGGGAGTTCCTTTAATATATTGAGAGCCATGAGTGCGGCCATTCCCTGGCCGTTGGGGGGGAGTTCCCAGATCTTTTTCCCCTTATACTCCACAGAAAGGGGGTCCACCCATTGCGGAGTGAAGTCAGCCAGATCCGAAAGGCGCAAAAACCCTCCTGTTTTTATGGCGTAATCCTCAATGGCTTCGCCGAGGGGCCCTTCATAAAAAGCCCTGGCATCGGTCTCTCCGATAAGCGTCAGTGTTTCAGCCATATCGGGCGACGACCAGATCTCGCCCGGATAAGGGCCTCTTCCCTTGGGGGCAAAATGGGAAAACCAGGGAGAGAACTCTTCTCCCTTCAGAATCTCTCTGTAGCGTTTTACTGCTCTTTCCCAGAAACGGGATGTGACAGGAGAGACGGGATATCCTTCCCGGGCTATTTCCACAGCCGGGGCCAGAGCCTGAGAGAGGGGGAGGCGTCCGAACCGGTTCACCAGGGCTGCCCAGGATCCCGGGATTCCGGGGACGGTCACAGGCAGCCATCCGTGGGCGGGCATCTTGTCCAGGCCTTTCTCTTTTAAAAGGTAAGGAGTCAGAAGGGCCGGGGAGCAGCCGCTTCCGTTGAGGCCGTAAAGTTTTCCGTTAAAGCTGAACAGGGCAAAGGCATCGCCCCCGATGCCGTTGGAAGTGGGTTCTGTCACCGTGAGGGCTGCTGCTGCGGCTACCGCGGCGTCGATGGCGTTTCCTCCTTCCCGGAGGATCCGGAGCCCCGCCTGGGCTGCAAGGGGCGTCGAAGTGGCGACCATTCCCTGCGTTCCATAAACGAGGGTCCTTTGGGACGGATAACGGTAGTGAAGAGCATCGAATCGCATAGGGCCTCCTTCTCAGCTTTTTTATTTAGGATAGCGAAAAAGTTCCCCGCGTCAAGGCTTCTCCATTTGTTTTCTTGACAATGGAAGGCCCCACGAGTATTATCCAATATAAAGGGAAATGAGGGGGGCAGCTATGAAAATTGCCGTTTTTCAGCTGAATACCGCCTATAATCAGCTGAAAAGAAACAGGGAGCGTATCGAAGCTGCCATGGCATCCCGGAAAGCCTCTCTTTATATCGCTCCGGAACTTTTTAATACCGGATACGAATTGGATTCAGTCAGGGAAAGAGCCCGGAATCGAGACGAGATGGTCAGCTGGGCTTCATCGCTGGCACGCAAATACAGCTGCACTTTTATTCCGGGCTCCTTTGCGGAACCGAAGGGGGAGAAGGTTGTCAATACCCTCAGTGTCTTCGGCCCTGATGGTGAGATAGCTGCGGCTTATTCCAAGATCCATCTGTTTTCCCTGACCGGGGAAGAAAAGATCTTTGAAGCCGGTAGTACCCCTGCCCTGGTGGAGATCCGGGGGATGAAGTTCGGGCTTGCCGTCTGTTATGACCTGCGCTTTCCCGAGCTCTTTCGGTTTTATCGGAGCCGGGGGGCTGACGGAGTCATCGTCGTAGCGAATTGGCCCAAAGCCAGGATCGGGCACTGGAAAGCCCTGGGCAAGGCCAGAAGCATTGAAAATGCCTTTTTTACCATCGGCGTCAACCGGAAAGGTGTCGATGCCGGGATAGATTTTAACGGGAACTCCTTTTGTTTTTCCCCTGCGGGTGAAGATCTTCTGAAAGGAGCGCAGAAAAGTCTGGCGACAGCCGTTGTCGATGCCGCTCTTGTGAAAGAATCCCGGCGCTTTTTGGATTCATTCATGGACAGACGGCTGAACTTTGATGAGGAGGGACTATGAAAAAATGCTCGTATTGCGGAAGCAGCAATTTTGATAATGCCGCCTATTGTGAAAACTGCGGGATGCCTTTAAAGGAAGGACTTCGGATCAGCTGCCCCCGATGCGGTAAGAATGTCCGTGAAAATGAAAAGTTCTGCCGTTATTGCGGCGCTTCTCTTATGGAGTCGATTCCCTGTCCCCGTTGCGGCCATCAGGTCCTTTCCACCGATGTCTATTGCAGCGAATGCGGTTATGCTGTCACGGATACAGACCGGAAAGCCGCAGCGCGCCTTGCGGCTGAAAACCGGAAAAGAGAAAAAAAAGAGCCCGTAAAGGGCCATGTGCCGCTATACAAAAGCCCCGTATCAGATAAATCCGAGCGTGATGAACTGGAAGATGTGGCCGAGCAGATACTCGGCGCTTCCCCTGAAACCCCTGAACAGATTTCTCCGAAACCCTCCTCTTTTGATTTTCCCGATGAGAAAGAAGAACTCCATGCCCCTGTTCCCGATCTCATGGAGACGCCTTCTGAGCCTGAAGAGCTTCTGGCCCCTCCGTCTGCCGAGCCCCTGATGGCCGAAGAGGAGATGTCTTTGGAAGAAGAGGAGATCCTGGACGAAGAGGAGATCGGCGGAGACCTTGATGAAAATCTCCTTGAGTCGGGCGAATTACCCCTGGAGGAAGAGAGCGTTGAACCTTTGCATCCTGCTCAGGAGACAGAAGGAACCCGGCCCGGCCCGGCTGTGATCGCGGATGATGTGGATCAGATGATCAATGATGCTCTCATGACAGGAGGCCAGCTTTTAGGCGATAAACAGTACCAGGATGCCGTCAAGACCTTTTCCAAAGCCATCGGAGCAGCCATTAAAAACGGCATGGAACAGCAGGAGGACCGGCGCCTGATCACCCTCTATCTCCGGCGCGGAGAAGCCTTCCGGCAATTGGGGGATATTGAAAGGACAAAGGACAACTATTCCCGGGCTCTGAAATATGCCCAATCCATATTTGCAGCCAATGACGTGGAGCGGATCCGAGATCTCATGACCCGCCTCCCGTAGGAAACGGCGGTACTATGGATGAACGGGATTTCAGGCCCCTTTACGAGATCTTACGCCCCAAAAAAGTGGAAGATATCGTGGGCCAGCCCCATCTTGTGGGAGAGAACGGGATCATTTCCATCTATCTGAAGCAGAACAAACTCTTTTCCATGCTCTTTTACGGCCCTCCCGGAACAGGGAAGACTACATTGGCCCGCTTGATCTCAGATTTTTTTCATGCCAGATTCCTCTACTTCAATGCCGTGGAAGCATCCACCGTGGAGATCAAGAAGACCATCCGCGATGAGTGTACTGAAGGGCTCAATATCCTTTTTATCGATGAGATCCACCGTTTTAACAAAAACCAGCAGACGATCTTCCTGCCCCATATGGAATCGGGGCGAATCATCCTGATCGCCACGACAACGGAAAACCCCGGATATACCATCATCTCCCCTTTACGGTCAAGGATGCGGGTCGTGCCTTTTAAAAAACTGGGAGATGACGCTCTTATTGAGATCATTGACAAAGGGCTGTCCCATTTTCAGGACACTCTTGAAGAAGATATAAAACAACTCATCGTCGATTACGCCGACGGGGACGGCCGTTTTGCCCTCTTTCTTCTGGAAGAGGTCATGAGCCTCATGGCCCATAAAAAGCTTTCCCTGGAAGAACTCCAGGAGACGTTGAATAAAAAGATGCTCCTTTCCGATAAGAAGGGAGATTTTTATTATAACTATCTGTCAGCTCTTCACAAATCATTGCGGGGGTCTGATGCCGATGCGGCTGTTTACTGGATATGCGCCATGCTGGAGAGCGGGATAGACCCCCTGGCTATTCTCAGGCGTATGACGGCCATGGCTTCTGAAGATATCGGTTTTGCAGACCCCAATGCGCTGAGAATCGTTAATGACGCGACCCGGGCTTATGAATTCCTCGGGCTTCCGGAAGGACGGATGGCCATCATCCAGGCTGCCGTCTACCTGGCTTTGGCACCCAAGAGTAATTCTGTTTTGAAGGCCCTGGAAAAGGGGCTCGCCCTTGTCCGGGAACACGGTGTCCTCAATATCCCCGATTCCATTGCTTCCAATACACGGATATACCGGTATCCCCATGCTTTCGATGACCCGCTCATCAGCCAGGATTATCTGCCTGCAGAGCTTCAAAAAGAAGATGTAGTCACGTTTGTCGACAGAGGCAAGGAGAGCAACTTTAAAAACCGCTGGGAGACTGTCAGGCCCCGGATCAGAAAAAAAAATAGATAAGAGGGATAGGGAGGTGGATATGAAACGTATTGCTGTGCTCACAGGCGGGGGAGATGCCCCCGGCATGAATGCTGCTGTCCGTTCTGTTGTCCGTACCGGAATATACATGGGCCTTGAGGTCATGGGCATTGAAAAAGCCTATCTCGGGATGATGGAGGATCTGATCATCCCCCTCTCCCTCAAAGATGTCGGCGGGATCATGCAAAAAGGAGGCACCATGCTCCAGACGACACGATGCGAAGAGTTTATCACTGACGAGGGGCAGGAGCAGGCTGTTCAGAACCTCAAAAAACACGGGATAGAAGGACTTGTGGTCATCGGCGGAGACGGGTCGCTCACCGGGGCCCGTGACCTGCACAACCGCGGGATCAAAGTCATCGGAATCCCGGGAACCATTGACAATGACCTCTGGGGAACGGATATGTGCATCGGCGTAGATACAGCTCTCAATACGATTATCTATTGTGTGGACAATATCAAAGATACAGCCTCTTCCCATGAGCGGGCCTTCATCATCGAAGTCATGGGCCGGAAAAGCGGTTATCTGGCTCTGATGGCGGCTATTGCCACAGGGGCTGAAGAGGTCTATATTCCGGAAAAAGAGATGGATATCCAGGCTACAGCCAACAAGATCCAGGAGGGGCATAAACGGGGAAAGACTCATGGTATCATCATATTGGCCGAAGGGGCAGGTAATGCTTATACCATCGGGCGGCAGCTTAAGAATATCCTGGGGTATGAGGTCAGGATCTCCATCCTGGGCCATATACAGAGGGGAGGGACCCCGTCTGCTTTTGACCGTCAGCTGGGCAGCATGATGGGGGCTGAAGCTGTCAAGGCTCTGATGGATGGGAAAAGCGGCTTTATGGTGGCTCTTTCGGGTGCCCACTATTCCCTCGTCCCCCTGGAGGAGGCCATCAGTAAAAAAAAGACCATCAATCAAAAACAATATGAAATGGCTCAAGTCTTATCGCTTTAACCTGTAAGGAGAGTAAAGATGCGCAAGTTTTTTATTGCAGGAAATTGGAAGATGAACAAGACCTATGACGAAGCAGTTCAGCTTGCTGCAGCCGTGCAGCAGAGAGCTGTCAATGAGAAAAAGATCAATATCGGCGTCTTTGTCCCGGCACCATACCTCAGAGACCTGGCCATGGCTTCTCCCGACCTCATCGTCGGGGCTCAGAACCTTTATTGGGAAAATGCCGGGGCTTTTACCGGAGAGGTCTCTCCACCTATGCTTCGCTCTCTGGGCGTCAGCTGGACCTTGATCGGACATTCGGAAAGACGGGCCCTGTTCGGAGAGACGGATGAAGAGGTGAACAAAAAGGCCATCGCAGCTCTGAAGCACTGTATCTCTCCCATTGTCTGCGTGGGTGAGACCCTCGGAGAGAGAGAAAAAAAGACGACTTTGGATATCATCGGGAAACAGGTCAAGGAGGCTTTCTACAACATCCCGGCAGACGTCGCTGCTACTGTGACTTTAGCCTATGAGCCGGTCTGGGCTATCGGGACCGGGAAGACTGCGACGCCTGAAGATGCCGAAGAGGTTCATTCCTATATCCGGATGATCCTGGCGTCTCTCTATTCCACGGAGGTCAGCCGGACGATCCGGATCCTCTACGGGGGAAGCGTGAAGCCCTCTAATGCAGCCTCTCTTTTAAAGATGAAAAATATCGACGGAGCCCTTATCGGGGGCGCCTCTCTGAACAAAGACGATTTCATCTCCATCTGCGATACAGCCCTGACCATTGAAAAGGGAGAGTAGCCATGAGCCGGATTTCCACGGGTAACGGGGATCACGGACGGACACATCTCTGGTCCGGTGAAGAGGTGCCTAAAGACGATCCCCGGGTGGAGGCTTACGGGACCCTGGACGAGCTCCAGGCCTTTATGGGAGCGGCCCGGCATGCTGCGGGAAGCCCTGAAGTCAAAACTCTTCTAGAAAACCTCCGTCATGAGGTTGACAAAGCTGCATCAGAGTTGGCTTCCGCCGATTCGCCGGTCCTCGTAACTCAAAAGGAGATCAGGGTTGTGGAAGAGGCCATTGACGATTTTGAGAAGAAGGTCCCTCTAAAAGGTTTTGTGGTAACCGGATCCACGCCGGGAGGAAGCTCTCTCGACCTGTGCCGTGTGGTGGCCCGCAGAGCAGAAAGGCGTGTTGTCCGGCTCGCTTCAAGGGATACGGTCTCGGCGCTCCTCCTGGTCTTTCTGAACAGGCTTTCGGATCTCTTGTTTCTTCTCTCCTGTTATGAAGACCACAGAGAGGGAAAGTTGACTTTTCGAAACAAAAAAGAGGAAAGGAATTTTTGATATGTTGACACCGAAACAGAGAAAATATCTGGAAAAAGAGGCTCATGAGATGACCCCTACAGCTTTTATCGGGAAGAACGGCATGACAGCCACTGTGATCCACGCTGTGATCGAGAACATCGACAAAAACGAGCTGATCAAGATCAAGATACAGAAGGATGCCCCTGTGGATAAAAGGGAAGCAGCTGCGGAGCTGGCAGAAGCGGCAGGGGCGGAAGTGGTCCGTCTCATCGGCGGGACGATCATTCTCTTCAAGCCGCTCCAAGAGAATTCACGCTTCCCGTTGCCCTGAGGTCTGTATGCCGGGGACTCTTTTTATCGTGGCGACACCCATCGGAAACCTGGGGGACTTTTCTCCCCGGGGAGTCGAAACTCTTCAGAGCGTCCATACCATCGCTGCAGAAGACCCGGCCCAGTCGGCGGTCCTGCTCAAGAAATACAATATCAAAGCGGCTATGATAAGATACAATGAAGGTAACAAGGAGAGCGCCGTCCCCAGGATCATGGGGCTGCTAAAGGCGGGGCACCTTGTGGCGTATATCTCCGAAGCGGGGACCCCTTGTATCAGCGATCCGGGGCTGAACCTTGTGAGGCAGGCTGCAGAGGAAGGTTACCCCGTTGTCCCTGTACCCGGCCCTACAGCGGCCATGGCTCTTCTCTCTGTCTCCGGCCTGCCCACAGAC
>ERZ795053.7336-NODE-7336-length-10654-cov-4.848288_pt1 | contig 10654 bp, 9 predicted proteins | sample MGYA00375137_ERZ795053 | MGnify/ENA primary metagenome ERZ795053 (study PRJEB30182, sample SAMN05720284) | activated sludge metagenome | isolation source: Anaerobic digester | place: Hong Kong | collected 2014-12-17 ... | reverse complement strand
AGTTAAGCCCTCCTTTGTTAAAGGGCGACGGGTTAGATGTGGCTTTCGCCTGGCTAGCCGGCCAGATGAAGCAGCGACACAACCTTGACGTTAACCTTGAAGGTGAAGATAATTGTAACATTAACAATGACGATCTGCGTATCTTGATTTTTCAAATGGTGCGCGAATTGCTGTTCAACGTGGTCAAACATGCCGGAGTTGATCAGGCCCATCTGAAATATTTTACGGAAGACGGTCAGATTAAAATTCAAGTCATTGATGACGGCTCCGGTTTTGATCCGGAAACGCTCAACAACCACAAAAAAAAGGGAGCCTTGGGTTTATACAGTATCCAAGAAAGATTAAACCTTTTTGGAGGCAACCTTGAAGTTCAATCCAATCCAGGTCAAGGGACAATAGCCACCATATCCATATCTCAACAGCCTATTCAACTCTGACCAACCAAACCAAGATGTTAAATCAACCGTCAAAATATCAAGTCTTTATTGTTGAAGACCATCTGGCGATGCGGAAGGCATATGCAGCCCTCATCGAGCGTGAGCCAAATTTAGAAATATGCGGGCTGGCCGCCACGGCCGCCGAGGCGCTGCAAAAGATTCCTGAATGCAAACCGGACATCGCCCTGATTGACGTATCGCTCGACGGCGTTAGTGGGATTGAACTCATCGAACAACTGCAAAGCTTATATCCGGAACTGCTCACGCTGATTATCTCCGGTCACGAAGAGTCGTTTTATGCCCAAAAGGCGCTTCAAGCCGGGGCGCGCGGTTATGTAATGAAACAACGCGTGCAATTGATCTCTCAAGCCATTCAAGATGTACTAAATGGTAAAATTTATTTAAGTACTCAGATGAAGAAATCTATTTTTGGATAAGCCGTTCCCTTTTAGCCCTTATGATCGATAATAATCCCCTGCTTCCGAAAAAATTACCTAAATCTAATCTTCAGGATAGTAACATCGGTCGATTGAGCGCCGACGAAAATCGGCCAGATAATAATACAGCCGACGCCGTGGTACTGACGTTAGCGGCTCATCTGGCCGAGGCCCAAGAAATTGAGCGACGCCATTTAGCCCGCGCCCTACACGATGAAGTTGGCCAGAATGTAACGGCCATTGCTTTCACGCTGGATTTCATTCAATCACAGCTCGATGAACCAGACCTACCGATCGACCTGGTGCGGACGCATTTAAAAGAAACCCTGGACCTGGCGGAGCAAACCACCGACCGCATTCGCCAAATCGTCGCCGATTTGCGCCCGCCCATGTTAGATGATTACGGCTTAATCGAGGCGCTTGATTGGTATGCCGACCATCTGGCTCAAATAACCGGCCTAGAAATTACCGTGCAGCAAACATACTTTGCCCCTCGTCTGCCGACGGCTGTAGAAAGTATGCTTTTTAGAATCGCCCAGGAAGCCTTAACCAATATCGTTAATCACGCCCAAGCTCAGTCCGCATCAATAACGGTTGAGGCTAAGGCCAGCACCATCCGACTGACTATTGCCGATAATGGTCTCGGTTTTGAGGTCGATCAACCGGCAGCGTCACCCGCTCGCTTTGGCCTGCTAACGATGGTTGAACGAGCCAAAGCCATTAACGGCCGCTGCACAATTGAAAGCCAGCGTAACCAGGGAACGCGTATTATTGTCGAAGTGCCACGATGAAAACTACTATTCTGCTGGCTGATGATCATCCTGTTGTGCGCGATGGACTGCGCTTGGCGATCGATGCCCAAATTGATCTGGAAGTGATCGGTGAAGTAGACAACGGTCTCGATGCCGTTCAACAAGCCGTCATTGACTGTCCAAACGTGGTCGTGATGGATATTACCATGCCCAAGTTAAACGGCATCGAGGCGACCCGGCAAATTCTGGAGGTCTGTCCTGAGACCAGGGTAATTGTTTTATCGATGCATGCCTCAACCAAGCATATCCTCTGGTCGCTTCAAGCCGGGGCTATGGGCTATTTATTGAAAGGCTCGGCTAGCAGTGAAGTGATCACCGCTATTCGAGCGGTGTCAGCCGGTCGCCGCTATCTCAGTCACAAGGTAGCGGAGCAAATCGGTCAAGATCAACTGCACCATCTCGAAACAAAAGAAGTGGATAATCCCCTGGCCCCGCTCAGTCCCCGCGAGCGGGAAGTGTTGCAATTGGTGGTCGAAGGTAAATCCAGCGCTGAGATTGCCAAGCTACTGTATCTGTCGGTCAAAACCGTGGAAACCTATCGTTACCGGTTGATGCAAAAGCTCAACATTAACGATCTGCCCGGCCTGGTCAAATTCGCCATTCAAAACGGCTTAACCCCTCTCGAATAACCCTCAGAATTTACGCAAAATACCAGGTGACAGTCACTTATTCTCGATAAAGCAGCCTCTGAGTCGTTCAAAAAGGTCGATTTAGCAAGCCCAAGTGACTGTCACCTTTGGAACTGCGTAAACCCTAACCCTCTTTTTGTCATAAATCCCTTACAGACAAAAACATAATTTACGATACTATAGAAGTTAGATAATGATACCAACGTAGTTCTAACCCAGAGAGAGTTTCAAAATGGATCAGCTCATTCAAACCATCACTAACTTCCAAAACAATGGTCACAGTCATTCTAATGATGACATTGCCGCCCAAATCTGCCACCAGATTTTGTCGTCTGCGGCAAAACTGAAGGCTATAAATTACCTACTGCAAGAGATGAAAGAGAAAGCGCAGCCGATTCCCGGTGAAGTTGTTCAAATTGTAGACACCTTAGCTAAAGAGTTGCAATCGCTGGGCAGCAGTGTTTACCACCTCAATACACCGGAAAACCTAAAAAATGTCGCTGCGCCCCAAAAATTTGACCTGGTCACTCTAGTGGAAGAAACAGTCTTACCCTTTCTCGTTCAGGCGCCGGATCGGACAATTTCCAGAGATTATCAAGCCGGTCTGTTATATGCCTATGGCAGCCGGGAAAAAACGCAAATTATATTAGATAATATATTGTCTAACGCGCTCAAATATTCACCGGAGGGCAGTCCGATTTATGTCAGGGTGAATATTTATGCACTCGCTTCATCTAATAAACCCGCCTACGCCGCCGTCTATATTTCTAATTCCGGTTCATTTATCCCGCCGCAAGAGCAGAAAAAAATCTTCAATAAATATTATCGCAGCAATGGGCGTCACCAATTAGGCCAAGGTTTAGGCCTTTACCTCGCTCGCCGCTTTGTCGAGATGCAGAATGGGCAAATGCACGTTGAAAGCCATCCGGTTGAGGGCACCACATTTTGGTTTACGTTGCCTTTAAACCACTGCTAATCTGATTCGCCCTTAACCACATCTAAACCGTTCAAAAGAGATCGAATAGAAATTAGATTCGGTCTTTTTTTGGTTTCCTCATATCACCCCTGACGACGTAACCTGTGGCGTCGTTTCACTTATTACACAGTTGGGATTATAATCAGTCTCAAGGAATGCCATCTGTCCGCGCTCTTAAATCCACCCAAATAACTATGTCATAATAATTGCTCACGCAGATAGTGATGAAATGGTCAATCAACGGCAAGACAATTAAGGAAGGATAGGAAGGAGCCAACGTCATGACCAGCCATTTCAAAGACCAACCGCAAATAAAAACCCCGGCCGATGTTCTGGAATATGTTTCATTGGGCGGCCCGCCGCCGGATAATAGCGCCGGTGACGATATTCCCCCGATACCGGAAATAGAGGAAACGGATCCCACTGCCGAGGTTGAGTCAACCTCTAACCCTTTTGTCGACAGTCTCAGCCACACGCCGACCTATCTCTCCAGCCCTATCCGTTTCTTAAAATCATACAAACTAAACTCCCTACGCCCCGATCTGGTGGCCGGGTTGACTGTGGGCGTCATTGCCTTACCGCAAGTAATTGCCTTCGCCCTCATCGCCGAACTGCCGCCGGAGATGGGTCTTTACGCGGCGATTGTGGCCGGCATTGTGGGCGCACTATGGGGCTCCAGCGATCAGATGAATACCGGCCCGGCCAACGCTATCTCGATTCTGGTACTCTCCTCGCTGCTGGCTATCGCCGCACCCGGTTCGCCGGAATTTATCCTGGCCGCCGGGATGCTGGCGGTTATGGCCGGTGTTTTTCAGTTAATCATGGGCTTGTCCGGGTTGGGGGTGCTGGTTAACTTTGTATCTCACTCGGTCATCATCGGCTTTGCCAGTGGAGCCGGTTTACTGATTGGCATCGGCCAGTTGAAAAACGTTTTTGGTTTGGAATTTCAAAGCCGCAACGTCATCGATACCATTAGCAACACCATTTTGTTTCTGCCGCAAAGCCATCTGGCGACCACTGCCATTAGCATTGGCACCATTATCATAATTGTGGCGCTGCGCAAATTTGCCCCCAAACTCCCCGGTCCCCTGTTAGCCATGGTTGTCGCCTCATTTTTTGTCTACTTTTTTGATTTGGGCAACGGCGGCGTCAAAGTGATCGGTGAATTGCCGAAAACATTACCCCCGCTAGCCGACCTGCCCCTGCTGGACCTTGATCTGATTTCCAGATTGTCGGCCGGGGCGCTGGCCGTTGGGGCCATCGGCTTGATCCAAACCACGGCCATTGCCCGGGCTTTTTCAACTCAAACCGGCCAGCGGTTGGATAGCAACCAGGAATTTGTGGGACAAGGACTGGCCAACGTGGCCGCCGGATTGTTTAGCGGCTACGCCGGAGCCGGCTCATTTGCCCGTTCAGCAGTGAATATGGAAGCCGGAGCTAAAACTCGCATGAGCAGCCTTTTGTCAAGCGTCTTTGTACTGGTCGCGATGCTAACATTGGGGTCATTAGGGGTTTATCTGCCGATCGCCGCCCTGGCCGGGGTGCTAATGGTCACGGCCTACGGGTTGGTTGATGTTAAAGAGATGAGGTTAATCTGGAAAGGCAATCGCAGTGATGCCATCATCATGTTGATCACATTTTTCGGCACCATCTTCTTAAAAATCGAATTTGCGGTGTTAATGGGAGTTTTGATCTCGTTTGCCTTTTACATCACCCGGACCAGCGTGCCCAAAGTCTTTCCGGTTGTACCGGATAAAACGTTCAAACACTTTGTCCGGCGGCTACCGGGCCGACCGGGTTGTCCGCAGTTAGGCATTATCAAGATTTCCGGCGATCTCTACTTTGGCGCGGTTAATCACGTTGAAGAGTTGATCATTAAACATATGACCAGCCAGCCGACCGAGCGGTTTCTACTGTTGCGTATGCACGGGGTGAACAACTGCGATATCAGCGGTATCCGCATGCTGGAAACCATCCATCATTTGTACCACGAACGGGGCGGCGACATCTTTTTTATGAAGGTGCAAGATCCGGTTTTGGCCGTCATGAAATCATCCGGCTTCACCCAAAAAATCGGCGAAAGTCATTTTTTGAGTGAGGAGGAGGCTATTGGGCACTTGTTCTACCGGGTGCTTGATCCGGCTATTTGTATTTATGAATGTCCTTTCAGAGCCTTCAAAGAGTGCCAAAATCTGCCTAAGAGCCATCACTCGTTAGAGTTGTCACCCATTCCGGCCGCCCTCCCGGACAATCTAACCAGGGTTAGCCCCGAGCAATTATGGAAAAATCTCCACACCAGCAACGGTGACCAACCGCTGGTCATCGACGTGCGGGAACCCCGCGAATATGCCAGAGGACATATTCCAGAGGCGCGCCTCATTCCTCTGGGCGATATCATGGCTGAAGATCTATCCATCCCCAAAACGCAGCCGATTGTCTTGGTTTGTCGCAGCGGCCGGCGGAGCAATCGAGCGGCATCGGCCTTAAACCAGCAAGGATTTGAAAATATATCGATTCTGAAAGGTGGCTTGCTGGCATGGGAAGCGGCCGATTTACTGGAAGCAGTGGAGCTTCGCACTAATTTAAAACCAAGGAGCGAACATAATGGATCGAACACCATCGCGTAATATTGGGCTTGATTTAGTCCGTGTCACAGAAGCTACGGCGCTTACGGCAGGGCGCTGGTTGGGGTTGGGCAATCGCGAGATGACCCATCGCGCCGCAACCGAGGCTATGAGTTTAGCGCTAGCCTCGATTAATATTGACGGCTACATTGTCATTGGCGAAGAAGGCCGGATTAAAGAACATACCCCACTCGATACCGGCCGGCGGGTCGGCACCGGCCAAGGGCCGGAAGTTGATGTGGTGGTCGATCCTATCGACGGCACTATTCCGTGGTTACCGGGCGAACGGGCGCAATTTCGGTTATCTGTGTCGCGCCGCGTCATTCGATGTGGGATTGCAAACCGGCCGCTTACATGGATAAAATCATTGTCGATGCTGACGCCGCCGACGCACTGATACCGGAATGTATGGACGCCCCGGCCGGCTGGACGCTGGCGGCCATTGCCCGCACCAAAGGGAAATCGATTCGCGATTTACAAGTTATTGTCCTGGACCGACCCCGCCACAAGGATTTGATCGAAGAGATTCGCAAATCGGGGGCGCGGGTACTGCTCCGGCCGGACGGCGACACCGCCGGCGCGCTCATTGCCGCCACCCCCGGCGCCGGCCCGGATGTTCTGATGGGCATCGGCGGCGCGTCTGAAGGCGTCACCGCCGCCTGCGGCGTAAGAGCTATTGGGGGGGCGATGCTGGCTCGACTGGCGCCTCAAAGTGATGATGAATGGACAGCCGTTAAAGAGGCCGGTATGGATACCAAACGTATCCTCACCTGCCATGAATTGGTCTCTAGTAATCAGATTTTTTTGGCGGCGACCGGCATCACCGACGGGCCGCTGTTGAATGGGGTCGAATATTGGGGCCATCGAGCCAAAACCTATTCACTGGTTCTTCGGGGCGAAACCGGCACCCGGCGTACAATCCACGCCGAGCACCGGGTGGCGTTAGAGTAAAACGACGGCCGCTAGTGACCGCCTTTAATCACCTCATGCACAAAACTCAATTTTTCAATCGCTTTTGGCGACAGCACAAAGGGATACATGTCCGGCTGGCCCATGCTTCTGTTGATGCTATTAAGGGCGTATGTTAGCGGTAACCACCGATCAACAATATTTTGAAACTCCTGGCTGTAGAGATCGGCCATCGTTAGGGATGATCTGCTGCTGCCGGCCTTCAACCGAACCGTTACGCCAAACTCTCGGGCTGTTTCGATGGCATCCGTAATATGTAGATAATGGGCCCACGTTTCAGCCCAGTCTTCCCAAGCGTGGGCGCCGGCGTAAACGCTGACAAACTGTTCCTGCCAGTTCGATGGCGGGTCCGCTTGATAATGCCGCTCCAGAGCCTGACCATAATCTTCCTGCTCATTGCCGAACAATAGGCGAAAAGGCTCCAGCCACTCACTGTTCTGGACCAACAGCATCCAATAGTAGTGGCCGATTTCGTGCCGAAAGTGCCCCAGCAAAGTCCGATAGGGTTCGTCCATCGCTACTCGGGTTTGTTCTCGCGTGACGCTGTCCGCTTCAAAGATGTTGATGGTGATCAGACCATCGGCATGACCGGTGGTTACGGGTTCAGCATCGTCGCCGGTCGGAGCCAAAAAATCAAAGGCCAAGCCCCTTTCCGGGTCTTGCTCCTTATCAACAACCGGCAGCCCCAAAGCCCACAAACTATAAATCAGCCGCCGCTTGGCCACCTCCAAATCAGCCCACAATTTCCGATTGTTACCTTCATTCAGATTGGGAATGGTTTGGTTGAGCCGGCAGGAACGACAGAACGGGTTCGGGTCATCGGCCGAAGTCAGCCAATTACATACGTTTTCCTGGACGTAATTGGCGCATAACCGAAACTGTTGGTGACTCACGGTCGAATCAAGTGGCTGCCACAGCTGATTGTCAATCGGATTTAGCGCAGTCAACACCTGCGCCTCAGGAATGTAGCCCAGTTGGTACCCGCAGTGTAAACATTGGGTATTTTCAAAGAAAAGCAATTGCCCGCAATTTTGACACTGAAAGCTTTTCATATGGGTTTAAGGGTTTTCCTTTCCGCCTTGATACGATATTCTGATAATTTTATTAAAGTCTTTAACTAACTTAACCATAATCACAGTAAGTACTTGGGTACTAGTTAACTTTATCGCCACTTATGTTACTCTAGTCTTACGGTACTATATAGCAGTTGTTGCACTTTATCAAATCAATCTATGCGCGAGTTTACCGGCTCGCGCGCTTTTATTTGAAGAGACGGAGGGATAAATGTCGGTACATACGATTATGCTCAGACCCCAAACAATGACGGGAACAAGCAAGTTGCTTAGGGGGTTAGTTTTCGTAGGGATTGTAGCGGCTAGCGGGTTAGCTGCTGCCTTTAGTGACCTGGCCGGGGCTATATTTTTTTTAAGCGCTTCATTGATATTTATATTTGCCGGTTTTAAGCCTTATCAAGGTCGCAATCTTTTGCTTTTATTGTTTGCTCATTTCGTAGTTGGTCTCATCTTTTTTGAAACAGCGATAGCCAATCCAACGATTCGTCATTTTGCCGCCGGTAATAATCCGGGCACATTAACGTTGGAGCAAGGGGTAACGCTGATTTTTACCGCAGCCATGATTGGTCTGGTGGCGGCTGTCATATTGGTGACCATTCCTTTTATGTTAGTGGTCGCAGCCGCGGCAGCCGTGATCTCGAAATGGCATGTAGGGCCTGACCAATCTTTTAGGTCTGCATTCACTCATACCCTATGTACTATTCTGGCGGTAATCCATTTTGTCGTTGTAGTTCAAGATGGGGAGATCAAAGGCCATCGGGACGGCAAAGAGCGGCTGGAAAAGTTCGGCGGGCCGGGCTGGATGACCGTTTACCCGCAGCAAGCGGTGGCGCTCCATATTCAGGGCAAGATCACCCGGGTGGTGGGCGCCGGCACGGTGATGTTGAAACGCGGCGAGAAAATCATGGCCGTGCTGCCGTTGAGTCCTAAAGGCAATGTCCAGGCCATCGAGAATGTCCTTACGCGAGACCGGATCGCTCTCAACGTGTCGGTTCTGCACGCCGCGCGGCTGGAACCGGCGGCCGATACCAAAACCCGATTACAGCAGGAATTGAGCAGCGCCGAAGCCCACCTACGCAGCTTGACGCTCGAAGGCGCGCCGGTTACAGCCATCGATGCCGTCCAACAAACCGTCGAGTCGGCCCGGCAAAAGCTACAAGCGCTGGAAACCGACAAAATCATCGGCGATGATCTGTTCCAGATTTACGAAAGCACGGCCCGTCTGGCTGCCCTGCGAGCACCAGACCCCTACAACGCCGTCAAGTTTGCCGTTATCAACAACCTCAAAGATGCCATTATGGCTGAATACTCCGAAGATCTGTTCAAAATCAAGGAAGATAACGGCGATTTAGAGACAAAAATCAACCAGCGCAAGATCAAAGAAATAGAAGATTTGGTTACGCGAAAGTCCATGGGCTTTGGCATGGGCAAAGGCTCCAAACTACTGATCGTCGATATCGCTGAAATTTCCTTTCCCCCAGAACTCAAAGAAAAAATCGAACAACAAGTTAAAACGCTCATCGAGGAACAAATTCAGGAAACCGAAGCTCGCATTGCCGAGTCCAAAGCCAAAGCCAACATCATCGCGGCCAAAGCCAAGGCGCAGGCCGCTATTATGGCCGGCAAGGGTGAAGGTGAGGCCCGGGCCGCTCTCTTCCGCGAAATTCTACGCGAACTGAAACGCGAACGACTGCCGCAAGAGCAGATCGCCAGCGCCATGCTCGGCCTGATTAGCGCCACTACCTCCGTGAAGGAGATGAAGGATCTGTTCAAATCATCGTCATTCCTGCACCGTCGCTACCCGGAACTAATGGCGGAGAATGGGAACGGACACATGGTAGAATAGACGAGCCCGGATTAACAGACAACAGAATAAAGTGAGAACGTCCCCATCAGGACAACACGGAGAACAAAATAGAGTTGGTTAGCTAGACAGTTTGATCGTTGGATCGTTGGACAGGTAGCTGGCAACCAGTCACCTGTCCAACCAACCATCCATCCAACTAACTAACTATCTAACCAACCATCCAACTTAACCCCTTTTTTAGAAGAGCAATCCAGGAGAGTGAGACTCATGTTACAAGATCACGTTGCGACTCGAGAGCGCCGTCAATTGCATCGGTTTGGCCGGTATCATCTGACCGGCGACTCGCCGGAAAAGAATTTTTTGTCGCTTGAAAATCTGTTACTTAAAAACAGGGACCAAGTCTCTGCCGATCCGGTTAAGACACGTAACTTTCGACCCCAAATTCAACTGTACTGGGCCAAAGAATCATTGCCCGATCTAACGTCGGCCGGCCGGGCGACCACGATGGACACACTGGCCGCCCAGCTCGATCTCCCACGCCAGGCCATCCGGGAAACGCGAAGCTACAAGGGCGGGGCCGCCGCCGAGTGGACTCTGACTGAAGAAGCCATCCAGCGCCTGTACGATCATTTAACCTCAACCGGCAGCGAGCCGCTCATGCCCGGTATCGAGACTATTTTGCTTGAGCGAGAACCAGGCCAGGGTGAAGCCTGGTTTGTTCAGGATCAAGCTTGGCATTGTTTAAGTCAGGCCGACGGTAGCCGAATTATCAACCTGCTAGACCAAGGTCTTGATACAGAACCGATCATCGCCGACCTACAAGACGCCAATGGTCAGGCCGAACGCCTCATGGCCCGCCAGCCTCGCAGCGGCGCGATTATTTGTGAACA
>ERZ795053.7335-NODE-7335-length-10655-cov-4.319434_pt1 | contig 10655 bp, 9 predicted proteins | sample MGYA00375137_ERZ795053 | MGnify/ENA primary metagenome ERZ795053 (study PRJEB30182, sample SAMN05720284) | activated sludge metagenome | isolation source: Anaerobic digester | place: Hong Kong | collected 2014-12-17 ... | reverse complement strand
CTGGGTGCCGTCGCCGACAGCCGCAACGCTGCATGCCACCCACTATCACCAGGTCAATGTCTTCGATATCCAGAAGAAGCTGAAACGCCGCAAGAAGGCGAAGCTGGAAGACATCCTTTCGGTTCCTGTCGCAACGCGCCCGAACTGGCCCAAGGAAGACATCAAGCGCGAACTGGACAACAACGCACAGGGCATTCTCGGCTATGTCGTTCGCTGGGTCGACCAGGGCGTTGGATGTTCGAAGGTGCCCGACATCAACGATGTGGGCCTGATGGAAGACCGCGCCACGCTGCGCATCTCCTCGCAGCACATGGCCAACTGGCTGCTGCACGGCGTCTGCAAGAAATCGGAGGTCATGAGCGCCATGAAGCGCATGGCGAAGGTCGTCGACAAGCAGAATGCGGGCGATCCCAACTATATGCCGATGGCGCCGAACTACGACGATTCCATCGCGTTCCAGGCTGCCTGCGAACTGGTGCTGGAGGGGGTTTCGCAGCCATCCGGCTATACCGAGCCGATCCTGCACCGCCGCCGCCTCGAACTGAAGGCGTCGAAGAAGTAGGCCATCTGCCCCGAAGCGTTTGAAGCGGCGCGGTCATCCCGCGCCGTTTCCCTTTTCCGGTACGCATTGGCATTCAGGTTTTCTGATTCCGTCAAAACCTGAATTGCTCTATACGGTGCCGGACAGGCAAGAATTTCCCGAAAGTTCTCATGACCGGACAGCTCGATCACATCAACATCATTTGCTACAAGTGGGGCACGGCCTATACGGGCGAAGAGGTCAACATCCTGCGCGCCATGGTGAAGCGTCACCTCTCGGTTCCGCACCGTTTCTTCTGCATCACCGATGATGCTACGGGCCTGGGCGATGACATCGAGGTGGTCGACCTGCCGAAGTTCGGCCTTCCTGGCAATGGCCCGAAACTGTGGACCTTCTCAAAGGATTTTCTCGGCCTCGGACCGGATGAATACGTGGTCAGCCTCGACGTCGACATCGTTATCGTCGACAGCCTCGATTTCATTGCCGGACAGCCGGAACTCGATTTCGTCATCGCGCCGCACCGCGTATCGAACCCGATTTCGCGCGGACATGGTGCCGTCTACCGTGTGAAGGTCGGCAGCCATTCCTTCATCTGGGAAAACCTGGTCCGGGATTTCGAGAACAAGACCGGCCCCTATTTCGGACCGAAGCAGGAAAGGTTCCGCGAGCAGTCCTGGCTCGAGCGGCAATTGCCGGGGGAAAAGATGCAGTTCTTCCCTGCCAACAAGGTACTTGTCTACCGCAAGGATTGCCATGCTCGCGCCTGGACCAGCTTCCTGGGCTCGAAGCTCGGCGCAATGGGATTCTCGACCGCACGTTTCGGCACCGCCCGCCTGCCGGGCATCGGCGAAGCCGTCGTTTCATTCTCCGGCAAGATCAATCCGCGTGACGTGAAGGACAGCCATTGCGGACACCTCAAACGCGCGCCTTTCATCGCCGAACACTGGCACAAATAGACGTAGCAAGCGCACGGTACTCCGAAGATGAGCATCCCCCCGGTATCCGTCAGCGTCGTCATGTCGGTCTACAATGGCGAGAAGTACCTGAGCGAGGCGGTCGAAAGCATCCTAGGCCAGACGTTCGGCGATTTCGAATTCATCATCGTCGATGACGGATCGATGGATGGCAGCGCGCAGATACTTGCCGAACATGCCGCGCGCGATGGACGTATTCGCGTTTTAAGCCAGGAAAATCGCGGCCTGACCAAATCCCTCAACACGGCGATTTCACATGCGCGGGCTCCCCTGATAGCACGCATGGATGCAGACGACATTGCCCTGCCCGGACGCTTCGAAAAGCAGGTGGCCGCATTTGATGCAAATCCGCGCCTGGTGGGGCTTGGAACTGCCGTGGCAACCTTCACGGACGGCACGGCCAACCGTCGAACGCGCGGCGTGACCTGCGGCGCGGAGGCGATCCGCTCCGCACTTGAGACCCGCAATGTGATGAACCATCCTTCTGCAATGTTCCGGGCAGAAGCCTTGCGGGATATCGGCGGTTACCGGGAAAAGTTCGTCACGTCCCAGGATTACGACCTGTGGCTCAGGCTTGCCGAAACCGGCGACCTGGACAATCTGAATAAGACCCTGCTGCGCTATCGTGTGCATGGCGGCCGCACGTCGGACACGAAGAACGCCCACCGGCAGACGGTCTATAGCGTGGCGGCAGCTGCCGACCACTTCCTGCGCAAGCTTGGGCGCACGCCTTCCGATGCCCCGATCGACACCGGGAACCCGCAGAGCGTAGCAGACGATCTCCTCGTCCTTCTGGCTTCCGGCCTTCCCAAAGGGGACAAGAAAAAGCTGATGCGCCATGTGCTGCGGTTTGTCCGGCGCGTGCCGGTGATTTCCGGTGAAACGAGGCGCCAGTTGCTGGCTGCTGCGCGGCCCCACATGAACCTGAAAGACCGGCTCAAGCTGAAGCTCTACCGGATCTGAAGTCAGCGCATCGCAGCCTCAGTGCCAGATGGCGCCGATTACCAGCCGCGAGGCGATCAGGAACAGCAGCAGCATGATCAGCCGGTCGAAGGTCTGGCGCGAGATCCGTTTCGCGAGCCAGTTGCCTACCGGCATGGCACCGGTGATCAGGCCAAGTGCCCCCAGACCCAGCACAAAGCGCAGCGGTGTCATGATGCCGAGCGAAAACAGCATTGGAAGCTGGACGACGCCCATCATCGTGAAGAAGAGCGTGGCTACGGCAATGAATTGCGGACGTTCAAGGCGCATCGCATTGAGGAATGACAGCGTCACCGGTGCCGAAAGGCCCGAGGCTCCGTAGAGCGTTCCGCCGATGCCGCCGATCAACGGGGCCAGCTTCTCCGCTATCGCGTATTGCAGCACCCAGGCTGGCTTTGACAGTCTGAAGAAGAGATAGACAAATACCGCAAGCGCAACGGTCAGCGTAAGCGCAGCCGCAGGCAGGTTGGCGAGTAGGTAGGTTCCAAGCGCCGTTCCGGCAGCGCCCATGCCTGCAAATCCCCATGTAAAACGTGGCGGCAGCCGCTCTGCCCTGAAATGCCAGGCCTGCCAGACATTGGCGAGAAGATTGGGGACGGCGAAGATGGCGACAGCTGTCGGCACACCGAACCAGATCGCCATGACCGGGACCGCGATGATTGGCGCGCCTGCGCCCGTTGCACCCTTGAGGATGCCGCCGAGCACAAGCCCTAGCGCGGCAAGAGCCACGCCAGTCATGTTCACCGAAGACCAGTCGATTGAAAACAGTTGCGAAAGCAAGGCATTCCCCGGAAATGCCCTTCAGGGCATTACCCCGGAGATACCGCTCAAGGCTTTTGATTGCAATCCGGATCGTCTCACATTCAGGTGGAAATGACAGCTTTCTGCAAACGACCGGATTCATCCATGTATCTCGATTTCGCCGATGCCGTCGAAATCAGAATTGCACTATTCCCCGGCAGACTCTTCGAGCGCAGATGCTGCGAAACGGCATTTCCTGGATGCGAAGGCCCTGGCCTTCTGCGCAAACCTGCGCATTCTTTCCGGGTCGGGATGGTGATCCGCCCTGGCCTCGATGAGCGACCATATGGCGTGGAGGCAGGCATGCGCGGTCAACACCATGAAATCGTCTGCGGCCTCCGCCGGGTTGCCTGCCTGTGCCATCCGGTTGCGCGCGCCCTGCCAGAGTTCGCGAATACCCGAAAGACCGTCATCTGCGGTTACCACCGAGATCTCGCGCAGCATCTCAAGGAATGCATCGGCAGGTGCACCGTTGTCCAGGCGAAGCAGGCGCGTTGCCAGTGTCAGGGCGTGAATGCCGTTCGTGCCCTCATAGATCGCCGTGATGCGGGCATCGCGGTAGGTCTGTTCGAGGCGGTATTCGCGCAGATAGCCGTAGCCGCCCAGTATCTGGATGCCCAGATCGGCGGAACGCATGCCGGCTTCCGTGCAGAAGGATTTGCAGACCGGGGTCAGGAAATCGACAAGCGCGCCATGCTCACCGGTCTCCAGCGCAACCTGGGCATAGTGGCACATGGCGCGGCCACCGATTGCCAATATGGCCTGCTCGTCAAGCATGTTGCGCACATGCGGGTGGTGGGCGATTGGCGCGGAACCTTCGACACCGGGCATGCGGCCCTGTTTACGTTCGGCAGCATAGGCTGAGGCAACATCATGGGCGCGGGCCGCATGTGCCACGCCCTGCAGCGCCACGTCGATGCGGGCATGGTTCATCATGGTGAACATGCATTTGAGGCCTTCGCCCGGCTTGCCGACAAGCTCGGCCTCCATGTTGTCGAAGGCGATCTGGCATGTGGGCGAGGCATGGAGCCCCATCTTTTCCTCGATCCGGGTGATCATGATTCCGTCGCGCGACCCGTCCGGCCTTGTCGAGCGGCAAATGAACAGCGACAGGCCGCGAATTCCCTCTTCAAGCGTGCCGGTGCGCGCCAACACGAGATGGGCAACGTCCTCGCTCATGTCCTGATCGCCGCCAGAAATGAAGATCTTCTCTCCGGTGATCAGCCATTTTCCGCTGTCCTCGACCGCGCGGGTACGCACCGTGGAGAGGTCAGAGCCGGAACCGGGTTCGGTCAGGCACATGGTGGCGAGCAGTTTTCCCTCCGCCAGCAGCGGGATATAGGCCTCCCGCTGCGCCTCGGTTCCAAAGTCGAGAAGCGTGCGAACCATGCCGGGAACAAGGCCGGTGACCATCTGCAGCGAGTGGCAGGCGCCTGTGAAAATTTCGCTTGTTGCTGCAAGGACCGGACCACCCATGCCCTGCCCGCCATAGGCCTCGGGAACCGAGAGGCCGGTCCATCCCTGCTCAGCATAGCTGCGGAACACCTCCGCGAAGCCCTTCGGCATTTTCACGCGGCCGTCTTCGAGGCGGCATCCCTCGATATCACCCGGCTCGTCGACAGGAGCGATCTCGCCTTCGGCAAACTCCGCGAAATGCTGGACGATCTGGGAAACGAGTTCGCCATCCCATTCAGGCAGGCGCGCGGCATTGGCTACGTGTTCCAGGGAAAAGAGGATATCCTCTACTGGAGCCTTGAAGGGTTTCATTGGAGTATCCCCGGAAGGTTTGAACTGGAATGGCGTTTCGGAAAAATTCTCAGTCCATCAGCCCGAGCAGGCGGGCCGCATTGTTCTTGAGAATGTCGGGGCGGATTTCATCCTTGATGTTGATGCCGTCGAAATCGGCCAACCAGCGTTCCGGCGTGATCATCGGCCAGTCGGAGCCGAACAGCACCTTCTTGCGCAGGATCGAGTTGCAGTAGCGCACCAGGATTTCAGGGAAGTATTTCGGAGACCAGCCCGACAGGTCGATATAGACGTTGGGCTTGTGCTGGGCGACGGCGAGCGCCTCTTCCTGCCAGGGGAAGGAAGGATGGGCCATGATGATCTTCATGTCCGGGAAATCCACCGCGACGTCGTCGAGATACATCGGGTTGGAATATTTCAGCCGCATGCCATTGCCACCGCGCATTCCCGAACCGACGCCGGTCTGGCCGGTGTGGAACAGTGCAATCGCGCCTGCTTCCTGGATCGCCTCGTAGAGGGGATAGGCCATCGGATCGTTGGGATAGAAACCCTGGAAGGTGGGGTGGAACTTGAAGCCCTTGATGCCGAATTCCTCGACCAGACGGCGCGCCTCGCGAACCCCAATCTTGCCCTTCCACGGATCGATGGAGGCAAACGGGATCAGCACGTCGGAGTTTTCTGCGGCCAGTTCGGCCACCTCCTCGTTCTTGTAGCGGCGATAGCCGGTCTCACGCTCGGCATCGACGGGAAAGATGACCGCCGCGATGTTCTGTTCGCGGAAATGCGCAGCCGTCTGCGGAATGGTAGGCGGATGCTCCCATGGTGCGCGGAAATACTTTGCCATGGTCGACTGCAGATCGTCATAGCCATCGTCGGCATGACAGCCGCAGGGCTCTTCCGCATGGGTATGGATGTCGATGGCGCAAACCTTGGTGATGTCGACCATTGCGGCCTCCTGTGTCTTGAATGTGCAGTATCTGCCAACCAGCGGCCGGTCACTTGATGCGGATTACGGCCGGGTCGTTGTCGTCGTAGAGCTTTTCAATCTGGGCAATACGACGCTTGACGATGGTGGAGACGTTCAGACTGCCCTTGGCGGTGATTTCGCCATCGCCAACCGAGGGTGGCTCGGCAAGTACCACGGCGCGGGTGATCCGGTTCGAGGAACCGGTTGCCCTTGCAGCCATGTCGTGCAGGCGCGCTGCAAGTTGCTGGCCCATGTCGGGGCAGATACAGCAGCCATCGACCACTTCATGCTCGACGGAAAGCCTTTCCGCATTCGGGAAAATGAACAGGCCGATCTCGTTGTGGCCCTCACCAACGATGATCAGGTCCTGAGCCAGGCCCTCAAGCGCTCCGAGCGCGGAAATGCGCAGATTTGTGGCCTGCACCCAGGTGCCCGAAACCAGCTTGAAATCCTCGGTCAGGCGGCCGTCGAAGAAGACGCCGCGCGACGGATCGGCAGGGTCGACCCAGCGAACCGCATCGCCGGTGATGAAGAAGCCTTCCTCGTCGAAGCTCGATGCGGTCTTCTCCGGGTCCTTGAAGTAGGAATCGATGACATTGGGACCGCGCACTCTGAGATCGTAGCGGTTTTGCGCGACCGGGATGAGCTTTGCCTCCAGTCCGGGAACAGGTACGCCGATCATGCCCGATATCGCGCCCTTCTCGTAGTAGAGCAGCGCAGCAGGCGCGGTTTCGGTCATTCCCCATGAGGAGATCATCAGCGGCACTTCGCCCTTTTCGGCAAGCGCCATTTCCTCGACGGCATTCCAGATTTCCATCGGCAGGGAGGCACCGGCGTAGAAGAAGACCTCCAGATCCTCGAAGTAGCGCTTTCTGAGTTCTGCGTCGTCCTTCATCGCAGCCACGGCCATGCCGTGGGCAAGCGGCACGTTGAACGACAGCGAGCCCGCCTTCATGCGCATGTTCTCGATAGAGCGCTGGAACAGTTTTCCGACCGGCTTACCGTCATCCAGATAGAGACTGCCACCGTTCGACAGCGCCATGTTGAAGTCCGAACTTCCGGCAAAAACGTGGTTCCAGGGCAGCCAGTCCAGCATTGTGTGAACCCGCTCACGCAGGATCGGCAGGCAGGCGAGATACTGCGCCTGGTTCACGCACATCATGCGTTGCGTCTGCGGTACGCCCTTCGGGTTGGAAGTCGAGCCGGAGGTGAACAGGATCTTTGCCAGCGTGTCCGGCCCGACCTTGGCATAGGCGGCCTCGAGTTCCGCTTCACTTGCTGCATTCTTTCCGTCGAGCAGATCGGAGAACGGAATGACCTCACGCGGCGCATTGTCCGGATTGGAGGCAATGACCTTGATGTTCTCGATGTAGGGCAGGCAGATCGCCGGGCCGTATTTCTGCGCATCCGCCACGTAGACAACAACCGGCTCAGCCTTGCCGATGCAGTATTCGAGCTTGGAGTTTGCTTCCGGCACCAGCGAATACTGCTCGGCGAGCGGTACCAGCGGCGCGCCGATCATCTGGGTGGCCAGTGCCAGGATACCGTGATCGACCGAGGGACCGGAAAGCGCGGCCACAGGGTGGCCCGCATCAACGCCCATCCCCAACAGGGAGGCCGCCACGTTGCGCGTCAGCTCTCTTGCCTGGGCGTAGGTAACCTCGCGCCAGCCATCGCCCTCACGCTCCGCGATGAATACGCGGTCCGGCGCTTCTTGTGCCCAGCGGTCCAGCCAGACGATGGTGTCGCTGACAACTTCGCCCAGTTCGAGCCCCGAACCGAAGATGATCGAACCATCTTCGCGGGTTTGGACCGTTACCGAGTGATCCAGATAGGTGTGCTGCATTTCTATTCCTCCCGTAACCGCGCGGCGGCGGTTTCAATCTTTCGCAATGCACCTGTAAGCACGGAGCGTTCGGCTTGCGTGACCTGGCCCAGCATTGCCTCCTCGCTCCTGGCGATGGCTTCCGTCGCCTTGCGGCAAACCTCCCGCCCGGCATCGGTCGCGGTCAGCACCTGCGCCCTGCGGTCAACCCTGCTCGCGGATCGCCGGATCAACCTGCTTTTTTCAAGTTGATCGAGAAAGCCAACCAGATTGGAGCGTTCGAGCGCGAGAAGTTCTGCAAGCTGCGAGGGCCGAAGCCCCGGATTGGCGACAATCAGCGCGAGCGCGGAATAGGTGACCAGTTTGAGGTCGAAGCGTTCGAGCGCGGAGGTCAGCTCCGAGTGAACGGCAAGCCATGCACGCTTCAAGCCGTATCCGGCGAAGCCGCGCAGTACCTTGTCGTCCGGTTCAGTCTCGACTTCCATGGTTTCCCCTCCCCGCCGGTTTTCTCAGCCCTTCTTGCCGAAGGAAGGATCGCGCTTCTCCAGAAACGCCTTCAATCCTTCCACCGCGTCCGGGCTGGTCTGGGTCAGGGCTGCGCACAGGCTTTCCGTGAACAGGCCGTCAGCCTTGGCCATGTCCTCGATCCTGCTGATGCCCTGGATCATGATGTAGTTGGAGAGCGGCGCGTTGGAGGCGATCTTGCGTGCAAGGTCCATCGCCATGGGAAGCGCTTCGCCCTCGCCCACCGAATAGTGAGCCAGCCCCAGCGCCAGGCCCTCATCCGCGTTGTACTTGCGCCCGGTCAGCATCATCTCGATCATCCGGTCGGCACCGAGGATGCGGCCAACGCGGACGGATGCGCCGCCGCCAACGAAGATGCCGCGGCGGCCTTCGGGCAATTGGAAGATCGTCGATGGTTCGGCAATGCGGACATGGGTGGAGGCGGCCATTTCAAGACCTCCGCCGATCACCGCGCCGAACATGGCCGATATCACGGGAAGACCGCCATACTGGATGCGGTCCATCACGGCATGCCAACCGCGCGAGTGGCGCATGGTGCCCTCGGCATCGCGCTGCTTGTGCTCCGAAAGGTCAAGGCCCGAGCAGTAGTGGCCTTCGGTTCCGGTCAGTACCGCGACCTTGGCTTCGGCTGGTGGCCTCGAAAAGAACGCGTCGATCTCACCCAGGAGTTCGTCGCACATTGCATTGCGCTTGCCCGGGCGGTTCATGGTCAGAACGGCGATTTCGCCGTCGAGTTCGACATTCAACATGGTCATGAAATTTCCTCCCCGCCGCTCTGGCAATCCGGCCAGCAGCCAGCATCGCATTTAGTTACAATACATAACTATTTTTGTAAATAACTAAAATGTCGATACGCTGCAGCCCGATGCACTGACGCAATCGTGACTGGACGCAGACGCCTCTCCGGTCTCATCCTTGAACCGCCAGAAGACAATCCCGGAAGAAGGAGAGAGCCGTGACACCCGTCAAAACGCTCCTTACCGCCATGCTCTACATGACCGACGGAACCTTCATGGACGGGCATTCCTATCCCGGTTTTTCGCCCGTTGAATACGGCACGCGCAGGGAGTGCCTCGAGCGCGTGGAATTCCTGAAGCAAGTGCAACCGCCCGAGGGCGTGAAGCACATCGTGTTTGGCTGCCGATATGCACCGATGGACTGGGACCTGCACCTGTCGCGGTGATCCGGTTCGGCTGAAACCGGTTGCCCCCCTCACCCCGTTATCCCCAACGTCAGCAAATGGCTGGATTCCGGCATTCCGCTGCTGTTAGAACTGCACTGCAGCGCGGCCGTTGAGGCCTTGGCGGCACCATCAGCAAACAAGGGGCAGCGAAGCCTGAATGGCCGGCACAACTCGCAACATCTGCATTTTCGCAAAGGCGATGAATGCGCATCGCGGCGGCAAGTTCAGATGGCCGTTTTCGATCGTCGCGCAGGAACTGGCCGCACTCGGTCACGAGGTGACGGTCATTACCACCGCACATCCGGATGGAAAAACCGAACGCGAGGACGAAGCCGGCGTACCGGTCCATTACCTGGCCGGAACGAAGCCGGAGAAACCGGATGCAGCATTCTGGCGTAGAAGTGCTGAATTGTTCGACAGGCTGCACAGGGAGCGTCCCTTCGACATTGTCATGGGACGGGGAACGAGCCCGCTCGGATATTCCAGGCTAAGCAGCTTTGCGCGAACGCTTCCGGTGATCCTGCATGAAGGCACCTATCCGGACTGGCTCCAGGGATATGAAATCCGCCCGAGGATTGGCGGGACCATCCGCAGGCGCCTGCACGCGCGAATTCATGCCGCCACCCATCGCGACCTGTCAGAAAGCATGATTGGAGCAAGCCTGATCGTCTGCAACTCTCCTGCGCTGGCGCGCGGGCTCAGGCAGGCCTATTGGTGGGAAAAGGTGGAAACCACCTGCATTCCCTATGGTTTCGACACGTCTTTCACACAGCAGCAAGCAGGTGAAGTGCCTCCTGCCCTCGAAGCGTTGTCCAGGAACGGCCAGCGCCATGTGGTCTATCTCGGGCGCATCACCAAGGCCAAGGGCGCCTTCGACTTGCCGGACATCCTTGCTGCTTCGAACAACCGCGATTTCACGATCGTGGCAATGGGCGGCGCCAGCGACGAAACGCTTTCGAAGTTGAAAGCAGCGGCGCAGGCGAAAGGCGTGGGTGACCGGCTGATCCTGTCCGGCCCCATAGCCCATTCCGCCCTGCCGAAAATCCTTGGCAAGGCGGAAGCATTGCTGTTTCCGTCCGTTCATCCCGAAAGCCTGCCAAAGGCGGCAATGG